>Ga0315338_1004906_pt1 | contig 10102 bp, 8 predicted proteins | sample ASW8metaG_FD_204518 | JGI IMG/M metagenome (GOLD analysis project Ga0315338, IMG submission 204518) | Ammonia-oxidizing marine archaeal communities from Monterey Bay, California, United States - ASW #8 | ecosystem: Environmental > Aquatic > Marine > Coastal | place: USA: California | collected...
GAAGAATATCCGCCAGAACCTATTTTTTGCATTTGTTTATAATGCGTTGGGTGTGCCCATTGCGGCAGGGTTGCTGTATCCATTTTTCGATATATTGCTCAGCCCAATTTTTGCCAGCGCTGCCATGAGTCTCAGTTCTGTATCGGTAATCGGCAATGCGCTCAGGCTACGCAACGTTCGACTTTGATCGCTGCCACAGGGAGTTCGTTACGATGAATATAGGCGAAGCGGCGCGGTCGTCCGGGGTTTCGGCCAAAACGATCCGCTACTATGAAAGTATCGGCCTCATTCCGCCGGCGAGCCGCCGTGAATCCGGGTATCGAAGTTTCGGGCAAATCGATATCGACACACTGCGTTTCGTGCAACGCGCGCGCAGTCTCGGCTTCTCGGTCAAGGATGTCGCCCGTTTGCTCGATTTGTGGCGCGACCGATCGCGTGCCAGCAGCGATGTCAAAGCGTTGGCGATGGAGCAGGTCGGCGAAATTGACCGGAAGGTCGCGGAGCTTCGCTCAATGCGCGATACGTTGCAGCACCTGGCTGAACAGTGCCACGGCGACCATCGTCCGGATTGCCCGATCCTCGACGGGATCGCCGGCGACGGTTCGTAAGGCTAGTGGAATTGTTAACCGGTTTCGTCGATGATACCGGTTATGTCGCGTGACTTCACCAAACGTTCCCGCGTTGGGGCAGGGGCATCCGATCGCCAACCCGGCCGCCGGCGCAAACTGCTCGCCGGTGTCGCCGCCGTGTTCGCGGCGGGCATTGGGCTCGGAGCGCTGCTCGGCAACTGGTTTGCCAGCCCCGAATTGCCAACCGCGGAGTTAGCCCTGAAGTCGCGCGAAGCGCCGTATGAGGTAACGACGCGCGCCTACCGCCCGCCCGTTCGCCATCAGAGTCAGCCGGTACCTGTTGTCAAATCGGCGCCCAAACCCGAAACGGTACGGCCAGCGCCGCTTCCCAGACCGCCGGATGCCGTCGCCGAGGTTGAAGCGCAACCCGTAGTCACGCCAAAGCCCCAGCCTCGTCCGGTGGCGCAAGAGGCCATCTCGCCACCGGTCCGCGCTCCGAAAACACCGGTCTGGCTGTCCAATGCGGCCGCGACACCCGCGATCAAGGGACGGCCGATGATCGCACTCGTGATTGACGATTTAGGCCTTTCCCGAACCCGCGTGCGGCGCACGATCGCCCTGCCGAGTCCGATTACTCTGGCGTTTTTGCCCTATGGCCACAATTTGCCGAAACTGGCTAAAGAAGGGCGCAATGCCGGGCATGAGCTGATCATCCACGTCAATATGGAACCCAAGGATCATGACGTCGATCCGGGCCCCAAGGCGCTACTGACATCCTTAGGCGAAGGGGAAATACGCAAACGCCTGGATTGGGCCTTTGGCCAGTTCGACGGTTATGTCGGTATCAGCAACCATATGGGCAGCCGCTTCACCGAATGGCCGGACGGAATGGAAATCGTGGTCCGCGCTGTCAAACGGCGAGGTTTGATGTATTTCGATTCGGTGACAAGCACGAAATCGGTAGGCCCGGCATTGGCCCGGGCGCATGGCGCGGCGTATGCCAGCAGAGATATTTTTCTCGACCATAACCGCGATACAAAGGCCATTGTTCGCCAACTCGTACTGACCGAACGCCTCGCCCGCCGCCGTGGATATGCGATTGCGATTGGCCATCCGCATGGCGTCACGTTGGATGTCTTGGAGAAGTGGATACCGGATGCGGTCGCACGGGGATTCGTCATGGTGCCGCTAAGTACGATCGTCCGACGCAGGCTGGGCGAGGGGTGAACGCCGGGACCTCGGTTGCGCGCTTTCGGCTTACTGGAAGGTAGGCGTCATGCCGCGTTTCATGTCGCCCGTTGGGCTGATCGTCTTCATGTGTTTCTGCGAGGTGCTGACGACACTCGACGCGTTCGCCTTCGCGTCGCTACTGCCGCAATTCGGCTCTCTTTGGGCTCTGTCAGCGACAGAACTCGGCTGGATATCCGGCATTTTTTTCGCCGGCTATACGTTAGCCGTACCCGTTCTTGTGAGCTTGACCGACCGGGTCGATGCGCGGCCGATCTGGATGACGGGGGCAGCGGTCATCGCCCTTGCTGCGTTCGGGTTCGCGGCCGTTGCGGAAGGGTTCTGGACCGCGATGATATTCCGGTTCTTCGCCGGAGTCGGTTTCGCCGGGACCTATATGCCGGGACTGCGCATTCTTATCGATCGATATGAGGGGGCCAATCAGGCGCGCGCGATTGCCGCCTATACCGCGTGTTTCAGTCTCGGCGTGGCAAACTCCTATCTTGTGGCGGGCGCGCTGAGCGAGGCTTTCGAATGGCGCGCGGTATTCTGGGTGACCGGAGGCGCTGCATCCGCGGCGGTTTTGTTCGTTGCGGTGTTCCTGCGCAGCAAGAAGCCGGCCCCACCTGAGGTGGATACCTCACTCCTCGACTTCCGGCCAATTCTCCGAAATCGGGTCGTAATGGGATATGTCCTGGGATATGCGGTGCACGCCTGGGAGCTATTGGGGTTTCGGGCTTGGATTGTCGGTTTCCTGGCGTTCAGTGCGCAGTACTCCGGCGGCGCCACCGTGTCGCCCGCCGAGGCCGCCGCCTTGGGCGCTATCGTGGCTATTTTTGCCAGTGTAGCGGGGGCCGAGCTTGCGAGCCGCTACGGTCGGCGTCGCGTCATTTCAATTATTATGCTGGTCTCGGCGGCAATGGGGTGCGGTATCGGCTTCGCCGGGACCCTGCCATACGGTTGGGTGGTCGCGCTGGCGATGATCTATATCGTCGCGGTTCAAGGGGAATCGGCCGCCCTGACGACGGGGACGGTTCAAGCCGCGCCGAAGGGCCGGCAGGGCGCGACGCTTGCTGTCCATTCGATTTTCGGGTTTACCGGCGGTTTTTTCGGACCGCTCGTGTTCGGCGTCGTGCTCGATGCAACGGGCGGCGGTGCCGGTTCCTGGGGATTCGCCTTCATATCGCTGGGCGCCGCGGTTGCGACCGGTCCGCTCTTTCTACTGCTAACGCGCCGCCGATCCTAGAGCCTTTCACGGCTATACGGAAGCACTGAGACGTCGCCTGCGTGCTACTGGCCAGGAGGGGGCTGCGCCGCGATGCGGGGCATCGCCAGTGGGTTCCGACGCCGTCCAGCGGCGCGCAGGCGACGCCTACGGTCGGTTTTCCGTGCCGCCCGCCGCGTCTGCGCCGCTTGACGATGACACCGCATCGCCGGCGCAACGCCTCCTAACGGGCGAAACGGAAAACCGATCTCAGCGGTTCCGTATAGCCGGGAAAGGCTCTAGCGGCGGAATTCAAGAATTTCGGCCTTGCAGCGCGGCCAGCCGGACGGCCTCCTGCGCGGCGCGGATAAGCGCGCGCGATTTGTTTTCGCTCTCCTGGCACTCCATTTCGGGATCGCTGTCGGCGACGATCCCGCCGCCGGCTTGGACATAGACCTTGCCGTCCTTGACGATCGAAGTGCGTAGCGCGATGCAGGTGTCCATATCGCCGCCAGCGCCGTAATAGCCGATACAACCAGAATAGATACCACGCCGTTCGGGCTCCAACTCGTCGATGATCTCCATCGCCCGGACTTTCGGTGCGCCCGAGACGGTTCCGGCCGGAAAGCCGGCTACCAGAGCGCTCAGCGCGTCATGATCCGGCGAAATTTCGCCATCCACATGCGAGGCGATATGCATCACGTGCGAGTAGTTCTCAATGGTGAAGCTTTCGGTCACGTGAACGCTGCCTATCTTCGAGACCCGGCCGACATCGTTCCGGCCGAGATCAAGCAGCATCAAATGTTCAGCGCGTTCTTTCGGGTCCGACAACAGGTCTTCGGCCAGTGCCTTGTCTTCAGCCGCGTTCTTGCCGCGCGGCCGTGTTCCGGCGACCGGCCTGATCGTCACCGTATCGTCGCGCAGCCGCACGAGGATTTCTGGACTCGATCCGACAATCGAGAATGCACCGAAGTCGAGAAAGAACAAAAACGGTGAGGGATTCAAGCGACGCAAGGAGCGATAAAGCGAGAAGGGCGGCAATTTGAAGGGCATCTCGAAGCGTTGACTCAGGACGACTTGGAAAACGTCGCCGGCTTGAATGTATTCCTTGCCGCGATTGACCATTTCGTGGAACGCCGCGCGAGACATGTTCGAGACCGGTTCCGGTAGGTCGTGATCGGATAGTGCAATGTCGTTCGCGCGCGGGTGCGCCCGGTCGAGATCCGTCAACACATCGTAAAGGCGTTCTTCGGCTTGCGCGTAAGCCGCGCTCGCATCCACGCCGTCTCGGGGCCGCACGGGCGTCACGATCGTCATGACGTCCTCGATCGTGTCGAAGACGGCGATAATCGTCGGCCGCAGAAAGATGCCGTCCGGCAGTCCCATAACGTCGGGATTATCGTCCGGCAGGGTTTCCATGAGGCGGACCATGTCGTAGCTCATATAGCCGAACAGGCCGGCGGCCATCGGCGGAAGTCCCTCGGGTAGATCTATTTCCGATTCCGTGATCAACGCGCGGAGCGATCCGAGCGGATCCTCCCCGGCAGGTTCGAAACGGTCCGCGTTGGCGCGCGCGTTTCGATTGATCTCCACTTCGGCGCCTCGGCAACGCCAAATCAGATCTGGCTTAAGCCCGATAAAAGAATAGCGTCCGCGGATTGACCCGCCGGATACGGATTCCAGCAGGAAACTGTTCGCTCGGCCATCGGCGAGCTTCAGCATTGCCGAAACCGGCGTCTCCAGATCGGCGATTACGCTGGTCCAGACTACTTGCGCCTCGCCCGCGTCGTAGGTTTTCGCGAAAGTGGCGTAATCCGGCTGCGTGGTCACGGTGATTCCGATCGAGCTAGAATTGCAAAAGCAGATTGTCGAGCGCCTGACGGTCGATTTCGACGTTATGTTGCAGACGCAGGGCGTTGTTGTATTGAACTTCAAGGTCACTGGCTATTCTCTGCGCCAGCTGGTCGCCAAATGCGCCGATAGCGCTGCGCTTGCTGCCAATATCGACCGGTTTGATCTCTTTCAGGACCCCGACCGTGAAGCCGGTCCCGAAGGCCGCACTTGCGCCGCCGCCTAATTTTGCCGCGAACATATCCGCTGCCAGACCGCGCGGCAGGTTCTTTTCCGCGCCGCCACCGTCTCGATTGAAGGGGGGACTAATTTCAACCGGAATGTTCAAACCGCCCGCGACTTCTTCCAGTGATTTTCCACCCTTAATCTCTTCAGTAGCTTTCTTGGCTTTCTCTTCGGTCAGCTTCCGCCGCTGTTCGGCCTGCCATGCCTGCGCCACGCGGGAGCGCACGCTCTCAAGCGATTTAACTTGGGATGGCTTTACGTCACTAGTGCGCAAAATGAGATATCCGTTCGACCCCATGTCGATCTTGTCACTCTCCTCGCCCGAAGGCGTCGCGAAGAGCGTTGCCAGAAATTCCGATCCTTTTGGCAGTCCTGAAACCGGTTTTTTGTCTGCTCCATTGCCGCGCTGGTCCACCATGAAGATTTTCTTTGCGGTCGCGCCGACTTTGTTTGCCGCTTCCTCAAGCGTCGCACCGCCGCCGAGCGCATCTTCCAGATCGTTAGACAGTTCGTATAAGACATTCGTGGACCGCTCATTCACCAACTCTTTCCGCAGGTCGGTGTGAACGTCTGCGAGCGGTTTGGTATAGGGTGCCTTGGTGCCGGTGACGCGTAATAGATACCAGCCGAATGGCCCCTTCAATGCGCTACTGACCTGGTCAACGCCGAGTGCAAAAACCGGCTCTGCCAAGCTATCAGGCAGACTGTCCTTGGCAACGTCTCCCAATACGTTGGTTGCGCTTTCGTCCTGACCTAACAGCGTTTTTGCGAGGGCGACGAACGCCTTTCCTTCTGAAAGCTGGGCCGCCGCAGCTTTCGCGGCCACTTCCGTCGGGAAGATCATTTGCTGCACGGTACGCGTTTCCGGCACCTTGTAGCTGCCAAGACGTTGGTCGTACAAAGCCTGGATATCGGCCACGGCAATATCAATCTCGCCTTCTACGTCGGCCACTGTCAGCTGTACATATGTCGCGCTCCGATACTCCGGAGCTGTGAACGCGCGCTCGTTGGCCTTGTGATAGGCTTTCAATGCCGCATCGTCCGGTTCCCCGACAACCGCGAAGGCGTTATTCGGGATCGTGATATACGCCGCAACGCGCTTTTCCGACTGCCAGCGATAAAGCCTTTCGGCCAGTTGATCGAATGCCGGTACGTCGCGAGTCAGACTGCCCAAGACCTGTGTGCGGGACAGTTCCCGTCGCAGCCGCGAAACGAATTGCTGTTCGCTAAATCCGTTTACGGCGAGCGTCTGCTCGTATACACCGCGATCGAACTGGCCTTGCTGATTACGGAAACCGGGTTCGTTGCGGATACGTTCGACGAGCGCTTTTTCGCCGACGCCGACGCCTAAGTCGCCAGCTTCGCTTGTATAAAGCGCCTCGGTGACCAGACCATCAACAACGCGATCCGGGACGCCCAAATTACGCGCCTGCTCGACGGAAAAGTCGCCGCCCAGGGAGCGTGCCAAACTTTGCATCTGGCGTCGGAAAGCGGAGGCGAATTCCTGTGCGCCAATTTCGATCCCGCCGACCTTTATCAGGGTATTTCCGCTAAGTCCTGGTCGAAAAATATCGCCAACGCCCCAAATCGCGAAGCTCAGGACGAGCAAACCCAGGAGCGCTTTGAAATACCAGGTCCGAACGCCGTTTCGGAGGAATTCGAGCATACCGGTCTACCCTTGAAACCGTTGAAATTACCGGCCTTCCGGCGTGGCGCGGCATATTAAGAGCCGTCCGTCTGCCCCGCAACCGCTATTACGCATGTATGGCCCGTTGTGATTGGCCGTGATAAACAGGCGCCGACGAATTTTCCAGTGAAGGGACGAGCCGATATGAGCCGTAAGATGCTGATTGCCGGGAATTGGAAGATGAATGGTCTTACGGGAGACGGAACGGCACTTGCCAAAGCGCTAGCCGCTGGATCGTCTGGCGTAGGGTGCGATTTGCTTGTGTGTCCGCCTTACATCCAGATCGGTTCAGTCGGTCAGGTTCTTTCAGGATCGCCCGTTGCGCTCGGCGCGCAAGATTGTCACGCAAATGAAAGTGGCGCCCATACTGGCGATGTCAGCACGGAAATGCTCGCGGATATCGGCTGCGGTTTCGTCATTGTCGGCCATTCGGAGCGGCGGGCCGATCACAGTGAAATGGACGCCACCGTATATGCGAAGGCGATGGCGGCATACCGTGCAGGTCTGGTCGCCGTCATCTGCGTCGGCGAGACGGAAGCGGAACGTGATGCCGGCCAAGCCGATGCTGTCGTTGCCGGGCAAATCGGCGGCTCCCTGCCAAACGATGCGACAGCGGCGAATACGGTCATTGCCTATGAGCCTGTTTGGGCGATCGGCACCGGACGGACGCCGACACCTGAAGATGTTCAGGCAATCCACGGTCATATGCGTGCGACGGTTTCGGCTAGTCACGGCGCGGATTTCGCCAATCAGGTCAGGTTGCTTTATGGCGGGTCGGTCAAACCTGCGAACGCCGCGGAATTGATGGCTCTGGCCGATGTCGACGGCGCGCTAGTCGGCGGTGCCAGCCTGGTTGCTGAAGACTTTTTGGCGATCGCAGCGAATTGCCCGTAGGAGGGTCTGGCCTTTTGGCGTGCGAAGGACTACATACTGCGGAAATTACGCGAATTTATTGAAGGTTAGTCGATGGAAACCGTACTTCTGGTGGTTCATCTTATCTTGGCGTTGTTACTCATCGTGGCGGTGCTGATGCAACGCAGCGAAGGTGGCGGCCTTGGAATCGGCGGCGGCGGTGGCGGCGGCGGTGGGGGTAATATCGGCGGCTTCATGAGCGTGCGCGGCACCGCGAACTTTCTGACCCGGGCGACTGCGGTTATTGCTGCGTGCTTCATGCTGACCAGCTTGACCTTGGCCATCCTGGCAGGGAATCGGACCAGTCCGGACTCGATTTTGGATAGGCCGGCGACAGCAGATTCTCCGATACCGGAGACTAAAGAGGGCGGCGTTCCCCTTTCTCGCTAAAAAAATTGCGATAAATCTTCGCGAAGAGCGTATTTCTGTTCCAGGGTCAATTCGATTGGATTAAACTGCCCGTCCATGACGCGTTTCATCTTTATCACCGGCGGCGTGGTTTCCTCACTCGGTAAGGGTCTTTCATCGGCGGCGCTCGGCTCGTTGTTGCAAGCCCGCGGCTATTCGGTTCGTTTGCGTAAGCTCGACCCGTATCTGAACGTCGACCCGGGCACGATGAGTCCGTATCAACATGGCGAAGTCTACGTAACCGACGACGGGGCCGAGACCGATCTCGACCTTGGCCATTACGAGCGCTATACGGGGGTTCCCGCACGGCGCAGCGACAATGTGACCACAGGGCGGATTTACTCCACCGTCATCGCCAAGGAACGGCGGGGCGATTATCTGGGCGGCACCGTCCAGGTCATTCCTCACGTCACCGATGCAATCAAGGAATTCGTCGTAAGCGACCTGGACGACGAAGATTTCGTGTTGTGCGAAATTGGCGGCACAGTGGGCGATATCGAGGGTCTGCCGTTCTTGGAGGCGATAAGACAGCTCCGTAACGAGTTGGGCGCGGAGCGGACGCTATTCATCCATCTTACCCTCGTCCCCTATATCCCCTCCGCCGGTGAACTTAAAACCAAGCCGACGCAGCACTCGGCCAAGGAACTTCTCAATATCGGCATTCAAGCGGATATCCTTCTCTGTCGCTGCGACCGTGAGATCCCGCCGGAAGCTCGCAAGAAAATTGCGCTGTTCTGCAACATCCGCGAAGGTCGGGTTATACCGGCGTTGGACGTCGATACGATCTATCAGGTGCCGGTCTCCTATCACGAACAGGGTTTCGATACCGAGGTAATGCGCTTTTTCGGTCTGTTGGACGCTGAGGCCGAAGACGATATCGATCTCTCGCGCTGGACCGACGTGGTGCAGCGAATTCGGGCGCCGGAAGGTGAGGTCAATATCGCCATCGTCGGCAAATACACCAACCTTCTGGACGCCTATAAGTCGTTGGGTGAAGCGCTGCACCATGGCGGCATTGCCAATAATGTCCGGGTCAATCTTAACTGGCTCGAATCGGAAACTTTCGAGCGTGAAGACGCCGCATATTACCTGGAAGGGTGCCATGGCATCCTTGTCCCCGGCGGCTTCGGTCATCGCGGCGCGGAAGGCAAGATCAAGGCGGCGCGCTTCGCCCGCGAGCGGCAGGTGCCCTATTTCGGTATCTGTTTCGGCATGCAGATGGCGGTCATCGAGGCGGCGCGCAACGTGGCGGGCATCGAGGGCGCGGGATCGACCGAGTTCGGTCCCTGCGAGGAAGCGATCGTTGGATTGCTGACGGAATGGACGCGCGGCAATGTGGTCGAGCACCGGTCCGCGAATGACGATTTCGGCGGCACCATGCGGCTGGGCGCTTATCCTTGTTCGCTGACGCCGGGGTCGCGCGTGGCGGCAATTTACGGTGACAAGTTGGATATCGGCGAACGGCACCGGCACCGATACGAGGTCAATATCAACTTCAAGGACCGCCTGGAGCAGCACGGCGTCAATTTCTCCGGCATGTCGCCGGACGGCGAGTTGCCGGAAATTGTTGAAATTACCGATCATCCCTGGTTCGTCGGTGTGCAATTCCATCCGGAGCTGAAATCGAAACCGTTTGAACCGCACCCGTTGTTCCGCAGTTTCATCAAGGCGGCAATGGACCAGTCGAGGCTCGTCTGACATGGGAAATTCGATCAAAGTCGGCGACCTGGAAATCGGCAACGAATTGCCGCTGACGATCATCGCCGGCCCGTGTGCGATGGAAAGCCGCGAACATGCCTTGGAGATGGCGCAGGCGTTGAAGGAACAGGCCGACGAACTTGGATTCGGACTGATCTACAAATCGTCGTTCGACAAGGCGAATCGAACCTCTATCGACAGTGAACGCGGCATCGGTCTCGACAAGGCGATGGAAGTTTTCTCGGAAGTACGCGATACCGTCGGCTGCCCGGTCCTGACCGATGTCCATGAGCCGGATCAATGCGCAGCGGTCGCGCAATC
>Ga0315338_1004907_pt1 | contig 10101 bp, 7 predicted proteins | sample ASW8metaG_FD_204518 | JGI IMG/M metagenome (GOLD analysis project Ga0315338, IMG submission 204518) | Ammonia-oxidizing marine archaeal communities from Monterey Bay, California, United States - ASW #8 | ecosystem: Environmental > Aquatic > Marine > Coastal | place: USA: California | collected...
CTTAGATGACGTGCATCGAGTGCTGGCAAAGTACCCGCTGACTCGGCATTCTACGGTTGTGATTGGGCCTTTGGAGGAGTGGGACGGCAATAAGTAGTCTGCTCCCCTAACCTTCCAAATACTTCACCAACTCTACCTGCTTAAATCGCTCGGAGTTCCAGGGTTCGCTGGTGAGTGCTTCTCTGTGAGAGGGGGGAATGACGAAGGCTTGGCATTCGACTTCGTTGCCATCGGCCGTGACAACTTGCACTGTGCTGCGTTGGTATAGGTCAGATTCGTAGGCGTCGAGTTCGAAGAGAGTTTCTTCGTCCAGGTCATAGTAAAGGACCCCGGCGACGTTATCTTCGTCATCAGCGCGTACGATGCCTGGAAAAACTGCATCGCACAGGCGATAGGCTGTGTAGCCCTGCAGGGTGGCGGGTTCCGACTTGGTTTGGGTAAGTCCGATTCGGTTCCACACTTCGGGGAACATGAGTGTGCCGTATGCGAATACGTTCATGGGGCGTGGTTGTGTAGTTAGTTGTTGTTTGGGGCATGTATTACCAATGCTCCCTTGGATAATTGGGCATTGGTGTCCGGTATTAACAATTTACCGTTACTGGCTGACAACTTCCACTGTAAACGTTATTAAGCTTGTTTAACCCGTTGTAGGCAGCCACTTTGTAGCATTCAGCTAAAGTGGGGAAGTTAAAGACATTGTTGACAAAAAACTCGGCATCGCCGCCCAGGGCCATCACGGCCTGGCCGATGTGGATTAGCTCGGTGGCTCCCGTGCCAATAACGTGCACGCCAAGCAGTTGATGGGTGGTCTGGTGAATGAGCATTTTGAGCATGCCGAGCTCGTCGCCCAGAAGCTGACCACGGGCGATTTCGCGATAGTTGGCGATGCCCGATTCGTAGGGGATGCCCTCGGCAGTGAGCTGTTCTTCGGTTTTGCCGACCATCGAGATCTCGGGGACGGTGTAAATTCCATAAGGGAACAGCGAGGTATTGTAATCACCACCGCCACAACCGTAGGCGTGGCAGATGGCGCGGCGGCCTTGCTCCATACTGGTCGAGGCCAGCGAAGGAAAACCAATCACATCGCCGGCTGCGTAAACGTGTTCGACGTTGGTTTGGTAGAACTCGTTGACCTTCAAGCGTTCACGGTCATCATATTCGATACCAACGTTTTCGAGCCCCAACGACTTGCAGACGCCCTGTCGGCCAATGGCGTAAAGCAGCGTTTCGGCGTGAATTGTCTTGCCCGACTCGAGTTGTGCTTCGACCAATTGACGGACCGAGCCGTTTTCAATTTCTACTTCTTTAATTTCTTCCACCTTCTCGCCCAGGCGAAGCGTTATGCCCCGTTGACGCATGAAGTACTGGAAGGCGTCGGCGATTTCTTGATCTAGAAAGCCCAGCACTTTGTCGCGGCCTTCGATCAGCGTGACTTGCACGCCGAGGGTGGCCATAATGCAGGCATACTCGGTGCCGATCACGCCGCCACCAACGACGATCATTGTTTTTGGCAAATGATCGAGACGCAGGATCCCGTCGCTAGTGAAAATTGAATTTTCGTTGAAGGGAACATTCTCAGGTCGGGCAGGCCTAGTACCGACACCCAGTAAAAAATGGTCGGCAGAGATTTCGTCGGCGTGATCGTTACTCTCGACGACAACCTGATTGGGGCCGGTAAATCGAGCCTGGCCCCACAGTAAATCGACCCCGTTGCGTTCGAACTGATCTTGAATGACGCCCCACTCGTGACGAATCACACGCTGCGAGAAGCTCACGAGTTCGGCGATCGTGATATCGTTTTTAGGTCGGCACGCTCGCCGAAACATGCCGCTGCGATTGTCGCCAGTGAGATGCAGGACAGCTTCGCGGAGAGCTTTCGAGGGAATGGTGCCGGTGTTGATCTGAGCACCACCGAGCACTTGGTTTTTCTCGATTATGGCAACGCTTTTGCCCAGTTTCGCTGCCTGGATGGCCCCTTTTTGGCCCGCGGGGCCAGTACCAATAACGATGCAATCGTAGTGTTTCATTCTTTTCAGCTCTCCCTCCGCTACTCGGAGGGCATAGGGGAGTTAGTGATTCACGTATTCATGGCATCGACCAGCAAAACCAACCCTCTTGAAAAAGTTAAGACTTGCCGGAATTACCGGCAGGGTAGGCGAGCGAAGCCCCTTCGCGTACAACGGTCGTAGGGATTGCCGCTGTTTTAGGGGCCTGTAAGTTGCTCCTGCCTATTGAATTGTCAGACTAAAACTATGTCATTATTTGCTGCCGCCGAAGCCGAGAATCGTCGCCATGCACAGCCATTGGCTATGCGTATGCGCCCTCGCACGCTTGGCGAATTTGTTGGTCAGCAGCAATTCCTTGGTGAAGGCAAACTGCTGTGGCGGTTGATTAAGGCCAACCGACTAACCGCCCTGCTCTTTTACGGCCCGCCTGGCACTGGCAAAACAACGCTGGCTCATTTACTGGCTACCGAGACCCGTTGCCGCTTTCGGCAGCTCAACGCGGTGACTAGCGGGGTGAAAGATCTGCGCGAGGTGCTCGACAACGCGCGGGATGTGCTTTCGGCTGAAGGCACACGCACTTTACTGTTCATTGACGAGATCCACCGTTTTAATAAAGCGCAGCAGGATGCTTTGCTGCCTGACGTCGAAGAGGGGACGGTCATCTTGGTAGGTGCGACCACTTCGAATCCGTTTTTCGCGGTGAACAGCGCACTCGTGAGTCGAAGCCGAGTATTTGAGTTTCAACCGCTGGCAGAACAAGACATTATCGCCCTACTAAAGAGGGCGCTGATGGATCGCGACCGTGGACTTGGCGCCGAAGCGGTTACCTTGCACGACGAGGCGGCGGAGTTTTTGGCCAGCACCTGCGATGGCGATGCCCGTCAGGCGCTCAGCGCCTTGGAAATCGGCGTGCTATCGACCGACACGCGGCCTGTCGATTTTAATTTAGCATTGGCAGCCGAATCAGTACAACGCAAGGCGGTGCAATACGACCGCGATGGCGACACGCACTACGATGCCATCAGCGCACTCATTAAAAGCATCCGCGGCAGCGATCCTGATGCAGGAATTTATTGGCTTGCCCGTATGTTGGAGGGTGGCGAAGACGTCCGCTTTTTAACCCGGCGGCTGGTGATCCTTGCCAGCGAGGATATCGGTAATGCCGATCCGCAGGCGCTGCCGATTGCAGTTGCGGCAATGCAGGCTTGCGAATTTGTGGGGCTACCTGAGTGTCAACTCAGTCTTTCGCAAGCAGTGGCTTATTTGGCTTGTACTCCAAAATCGAATGCCGCGACAGTTGCTATTGGCGAAGCACGGGCCGATGTGCGCGAAGGTCGTACTGTTCCGGTGCCAACGCATTTACGCGACGGACATTACGCAGGCGCCAAGCGACTTGGGCATGGCGAGGGCTACGAGTACGCCCACAACGCCGAAGACGGCGTAGCGGCGCAAGACTATTTAGGCGTCGAGCGAGAATACTATCGGCCTGTGGATCGTGGTTTTGAAGCCGAACTGGGCGAGCGACTGGCAGTAATCCGCGCAAAATTGCGTGAAGCTCGCCAACAGGACTAACAGCCCTTTACGAGAGTTCGGAACCGGACGATAATCCAGGTCTAACACACAAAGAACTTCAACAACATAAACGGAGATTGATACAAGATGATTACTGTTGGAATGAACTATCACGTGATCGAAGGCAAGCAACAAGATTTTGAAGACAAGTTCGCCGGCGTGATCGACGCCCTGAATGCGGCTGAAGGACATACGAGCTCCACATTGTGGAAAGACACCGCCGATGGGGCATCGTACTTAATTACCAGCGAATGGTCGGACGAAGAAGCGTTTACTACGTTTATCCGTAGCGATGCATTTCGTGAAGTGACCAACTGGGGCAAAGAGCAGATTCTCTCAGGTCGACCGCAGCATAAGATCTACAAGAGTTAGAGGCAGATCAGATGCTGCCCGATCTTTCTCAGTGGAACGTTGCGCAAGAAAAAGTGGCGGTGATTCTGGTTGATCACGGCTCGCGTCGCGAGGAAAGCAATCAATTGCTGCTGGAGGTGATCGAGGTTTACCGCCAGCAATCGGATTGGGCTATTGTCGAGCCTGCCCATATGGAGTTGGCCGAGCCCACGATTGCCACGGCGTTTAACCGCTGTGCCGAGCGTGGGGCAGAATTGGTGATCGTGTTTCCCTATTTCTTGGGGCCGGGGAGGCATTCGAGGGAAGATATCCCGCGCCTCGCTGCTGAAGCAGCTGAGGCCTGGCCAGCAGTGCAACATATAGTGACAGCACCCTTTGGACTGCATGCAACGATGCTGAAAGTTACCGACGAGCGAATCGCCGAATCACTCAGCGGACCACCCGACTGCTAGCATTCGCTGCTGTTAAAGTTGAACGACTGCGCAATCTTTGCCGATACATAAGATGTGTAACCGGAATTGTGGTCCTACCGGCCTCAATGCCAAACACACATATCCTTATCTTTCCCCTCTGCCAATGGACTGGAGAGTCGACGATGTCTCGTCATTCATTTGTATTCGTATCTGTGTTTTGCCTTTCAGGATTACCTTACTCCACTGCTTTGTCAGCGGAGCCGTTGGTTCCTGGCTCGGGTGTAAAAGTCGATCGGGTTGGCGACAACTTTGAAGACACGAACTGGAATTACACCATGAATGGCAAGAAGGCCAGTTATGAAGATGACGAGCAACAGCGGCCTCCAGGCGGAAAATCTCGCAACGGGCGCTGGTACGAAAGTGCTTTGCGTGGGCAACCCGATGTTATCAAACGCATCTCAACACCGCCGGGTGGAATTGAGGGCAGCAAAGGCTCGATGCTATTGGTGACTCGCTATTCAGGCATTCCGGGTAAAATCACCGGCAAGCAAATGCAGGACGACTTGTTGATGGGCGTTTCCACTCGTATCGGTGGAGCCGTGCCTGTTAGTTGGCAACCAAGCTGTACCATTCGGGTTTATCTACCAGAATTCGATCGTTGGGAAAATCGCACCGGAGCGTCGTTTGGTATTAGAGCCGATATCCGCGGTCGCGATCGCGATGGCTCGATTGAGCCCTACTGGCCTGGTTTCTTTTTGTTGTTCCGCAGCGAGACCAACAAAAAGTTTGACGAAGACTTTGCTCAGATAAGCATTCGCGCGAAAAGTAATGGTCGCGACATTGGCGGGCCGAAGATTTACGAGCCTGGCTGGTGGACCTTCGGCATGTCGTTTACCTCTGATGGACAAGTACATTACTATGCCAAGCAAGGCGTTGACGATCTTACTGAAGAAGACCATCTGTACTCGAGTTTTCCTTACGGCTCGAAGGCGATGTACTTTGACAACTTCTTCTTTGATGTCGCGAACTGGGAGAACGGCAAAAACTGGTCGACGCCCTGGGTAGTCGATAATGCTGAGTTCTTTGTAGTTCCGCCCAAGGGCAAGACTCTTGCGAATCTTTACCGCATGAAAAAGAACAAGGTTGCATACAGGAAAAAGCCGAATGCTCTGCAAAAGTTTTTTGGTACGTTTTAAACCCTGCTACCCGGTCCAATTCACTTAGGCAATTTGCTATGCTGGTGGTTTATTAAAACACTGTGCATAAGCTATCGAACTGCCTACCTATGCCTGATACACCTTGGGAATTTTGGATTGATGTTGGTGGGACGTTTACTGATTGTTTAGGTCGGTCGCCTGATGGGGAGATCCGACGTCATAAACTGCTCAGTTCTGGCATTACCAAGGGATCGGTCGGCAAAGAATCAACTTCTGCATGTCTGATTGATCCACTTCGGCAAGGCGACCCGGCTGATTTTTGGGTTGGGTATTGGCTTTCGCTGTTTAACTCTACGGGCGAGGTACTTACTGAGACTCAAGTTGAGCGATTCGACGCTAGCCGAGGAGCGTTGTATCTGCATGACGAATTATCTGTCGATGGCGCTAGCTACGAGCTTCGTTGCGATTTAGAAGCCCCGGTACTCGGCATTCGTTATTTACTTGGATTGCCAAATCACCAGGCGGTGCCTCCCATACGACTTCGCTTGGGCACAACTCGCGGCACTAACGCCTTGCTTACGCGTACTGGTGCCCGAACGGCGTTAGTGACCACCCGCGGTTTTGGCGACATACTGGAAATCGGTTACCAAGATCGACCTCGGTTGTTCGATTTAACCATTCGCAAATCCCCGCCGCTGGCTGAGATGTCGATCGAAATCGACGAGCGAGTCGACGCTCAAGGCAATGTGCTTATCGCACCGCAAGCTGATGAGGTGAGGCAACTGCTCCTTAAGCTCCGCGATGCGGGAATCGAAGCGCTGGCCATCTGTTTGCTTCATGCGGATTTATTTCCTGGGCACGAATGGTTGATCGCGCAGATTGCTGCTGAGGTTGGATTTACTGAGATCAGTTGCTCCAGCGAAGTTGCTCCGCTAGTGAAAATTGTTGCACGTGCAGAAACAACGGTTGTCGATGCTTACCTGACTCCCGTGCTACGCTCCTACCTTGTGCATCTAAAAGATGCGCTGCCGGGTAGTTCGATTCGTCTAATGACCTCAGCCGGTGGGCTGGTCGCGGCCGAAGCGTTTCGCGGATATCAAAGCGTGCTGTCTGGCCCCGCGGGTGGTGTGGTTGGTTATGCCCAGGTTGCCCAGGCAGCCGGTTTTCGGCAGGCGATTGGCTTCGACATGGGCGGCACGAGCACGGATGTCTCTCGTTATGAAGGAAAGTTCGAATTTGAATACGAGACGCTCAAGGCCGGCGTCCGGCTGATGAGCCCGACACTTGCCATCGATACCGTCGCTGCCGGTGGCGGGTCACTTTGCAAGTTTGATGGTACGAAACTAACAGTTGGACCTGAGAGCGCCGGCGCAGATCCTGGCCCAGCTTGCTACGGGGGCGGCGGGCCGTTGTGCGTTACCGACTTGAATTTGTATTTAGGGCGAATCGCCGTCGACCGTTTTCCCTTTGCGCTAAATCGCGATGCCGTTGAGCAGCGTCTGCTGGAGTTAGCGAAACAAGTTGCCGCCACCACGGGCGAACAACTGTCGTCTGCCCAGTTGGCTGAGGGCTTGTTACAAATTGCCAACGCGAACATGGCTCGAGCCGTGCGCGGAATTTCGGTTTCAAAAGGAGCTAACCCGACCGACTACGTGATGGTTTCTTTCGGCGGTGCAGCGGCCCAGCATGCGTGTGCCGTGGCGCGTGAGTTGGGAATTCGCCAAGTACTGAACCACCCCGACGCCGGCATTTTGAGCGCCTTTGGCATCGGTCGTGCGGATGTTGTACGACACGCGGCTGTTGGTATCGCTATGCTCACAACAGAACTGGACCACAGCGACCTCGCCAAATTGTTTGAAAAATTAATTTCTGAACCCCAGACCAAGCTCCTCGACGAGGGCATTAAAGCTGAGCAAATAGCGGTCAGAAAAACGCTCGACGTGCGCTATCAAGGTGCGGATGCCTCGTTGAGTATCCTATTCGATGAATCTATCGACCTTGAAGCCGTTTTTACGCAAGCCCATCGGCAGCGTTATGGATACACGCAAACGGGGAGACCGGTGGAGATGGTTTCGGCACGCGTTGAATTGACCGGCAGCACAGGCCGAGAGCAATTACAGACCACGCGGTGCGAAACTCGACGTATTGAATCAATCCAAACGACAAAAGCCTATTTTGACGGCCAGGAAATTTCAGCCCAAAGATTTGATCGAGCTGAACTTCGCGGCGGTGATCAATTTTCCGGACCGGCGATCATCTCGGATGTCCATTCGACGATTGTCGTCGAACGAGGCTGGCAAGCGGAGTTGCTTAGCGACGGCGAACTTTTGCTTACCGATGAAGGAGTAGAGAAATCGTCGGTCGAGTCGTCTCGGGCGGTAACGCTTGAGGTGTTTAACAATCTTTTCGCCGGCATCGCCGAGCAAATGGGCCATGTGCTACGGCGTACAGCATGCAGCGTGAATGTTAAGGAGCGACTGGACTACAGTTGTGCAATTTTTACGGCCGAGGGCGAACTGGTTGCTAACGCTCCACACGTGCCGGTCCACCTAGGGGCGATGGGCGCAACCGTGCGGGCCGTTTTGGCTGATCGTCCGGTACTTTACCCGGGGGATGTGATCGTTACGAACGATCCTTATCGGGGTGGCTCGCATTTGCCCGATGTAACGGTTGTTACTCCGGTTCACTCGCCCGAGACCGGCGAGTTGGTTTTCTTTACCGCTTGCCGTGCCCATCATGCAGAGATCGGTGGGATACGGCCGGGCTCGATGCCACCGAATTCTCGCAGTTTGGCCGACGAAGGGGTTTTAATTTCGAATTTCGCCTTGGTGCGGAACGGCAAATCGCACGAAGACGAATTGCAAACACTACTCGCAGGCAGCAAGCATCCCTCGCGGCGCGTCGAAGAAAATCTGGCTGACATCCGCGCCCAAGTAGCAGCCAATCAGCATGGGGCTCGCGATCTGTTTGAATTAATCGATCGCTATTCGCTTAGCAAAGTGCAAGCCAACATGCTGGGCATCCAAGCAGCGGCTGAGATGAAGGTGCGGCAAGCTTTGGCAAAAGTTGGCAAGCGGACGTGCAAGTTCATCGATTACCTGGAGACGGCCAGCGGCGAAAGTGTATCGATCCAAGTGAAAATCACTCTGCAAACGGATGAAACACAACCGGCTGCCGTCATTGATTTTACAGGCACTGGGCCGGTGGTTGCGGGGAATCTCAACGCCAATCGGGCCATTGTTACTGCGGCGGTGCTGTATGTGCTGCGGCTGTTGGTGAACGAAGACATTCCGCTCAACGAAGGCGCTTTGCGAGCCGTTGAAATCATTTTGCCGGAATCTGTTTTGAATCCCACGGTCGGGCAAACATTAGATACGACACCAGCCGTGGCTGCGGGCAACGTCGAAACTTCGCAACGGGTGGTTGACGTTTTGTTGGGGGCGTTAGGTGTGGCGGGGGCCAGTCAAGGCACGATGAATAATTTGCTGTTCGGTAACGACTCGTTTGGTTATTACGAAACCATTTGCGGAGGCTCTGGCGCCACGGCTGATGGCCCCGGGGCGGATGCGGTTCAAGTGCATATGACCAATACCCGAGCAACCGACCCCGAGATCCTCGAACGACGTCACCCGGTGCGTCTCCAAGAATTCAGCATTCGCCGCAACTCAGGCGGGACTGGCCAACATCAGGGCGGTGATGGTGTTGTCCGGCGGATCGAATTCCTGGAACCGCTGGAACTGTCGCTCATCACCCAACGCCGCGGCACGCATCCGCCTTACGGCACAGCGGGCGGCGAACCAGGAAGCTGTGGCGAAAACAGGCTAATCCATATCGCTGGCACTATTGAGGTGCTACCAGCCATCTGCCAACGCTCACTCAAGGCTGGCGATCAATTAATCATAAAAACACCAGGCGGCGGCGGGTACGGTAAGCAGGACCAGTGCAAATCCAGCCAATAAGTCCTGGAAACCTGTAAAAGTCACTGGAATTCTATTGGGCAGAAGGCCAATTTAGGCCCTCCGTAATAAAACACCGAAAAAAGCATAAAAACCTTGACCTAGAATATAACATCGACTAAATATTTGTGGGGGATAAATATCCAGGTCTTTTTATTAGGATTTATTACGCTATCCAATAGGGTCTTATCGGTTTACGGTGCACTATATTTCAAATCTGAATCAGATGAGGGAGTGTGTAATGAAGACCATGACATCAACTTTTTCTTGCCTAACAATGGCACTTCTTGCAACCAGTCTCACGGGAGGCTCTGCCTGGGCCGGAATTCTTGACACGGAAACCAAACTGACCGCCTCCGACGCCGCTACGAATGACTATTTCGGCCGCTCCGTGGCGATTAGCGGCAATACGGCCTTGGTTGGGGCATTTGGCGATGACGACAGAGCCGGTTCGGCCTATCTGTTCGACTTTACCACCGGCAACCAAATAGCGAAACTAACCGCCGACGATGCTGCAGAGGGAGACTGGTTCGGCCGCTCTGTGGCGATCAGCGGCAACACGGTCCTGGTCGGGGCACTTGGCGATGGTTTCGCCCGCGGCTCAGCCTACCTGTTCAACATCACCACCGGCAATCAAATTGCCAAG
>Ga0315338_1004909_pt1 | contig 10091 bp, 8 predicted proteins | sample ASW8metaG_FD_204518 | JGI IMG/M metagenome (GOLD analysis project Ga0315338, IMG submission 204518) | Ammonia-oxidizing marine archaeal communities from Monterey Bay, California, United States - ASW #8 | ecosystem: Environmental > Aquatic > Marine > Coastal | place: USA: California | collected...
ATTTTCGGCTGGTGTGGCTGTAAAAAACCAAAGGGAGACAAAGATGGGCGACATAAAGACACAATCAATCACCTGCGGCGGCGGACTGCCCGTCTTTGTCGCGGTGCCGGAAAAATTATCAGGTCCCGCGCCAGCCATAGTGGTGATGCACGAACGCTATGGCCTCGTGCCGCATACGCAGGATCTGGCCGAACGGTTCGCGCGCGAAGGGTTCGTCTGTGTCGCGCCGGATTGTTTCTTCTGTCATCCCGATCAGAACGCACTCCATGCGGGCGATTCGCGATACAATATCAGCGACGATGAAGCGGCGGAGCATTTGAATAGCGCCGTCGAGCTGCTTGAAGGGATGGACGAGGTCAATGCTGATTGTATCGCGGTCATGGGGGTATGCCAGACGGGCCGTCATCCGCCGATCCTGGCGTCCCGGCGAAAGATCGCAGCGGCCTTGGTATGGGTCGGCGCCGCACAGGATCGCGAATGGGAGGTAAACGAATGCTATCCGGAGCCACTGGAAGACGTGATCGCACGGGTCGACTGCCCGATCCTTGGTATCTTTGGTGAAACGGACCATATGATTTCGCTTGATCATGTCAGGATATTTCGCGACACCCTCGAAAAATATCGCAAGACCTATTCAATTCAAATATACCAGGATGCGCCGCACGGTTGGCTCAACGACACTATGCCGGGACGCTACCGCCGACAGCAGGCGGAAGCCGCCTGGGCCGCGCAGCACTCCTTCCTGCAAGAGGTCTTTTCGCCCACCTACGATCGGACTCGAATCCACTGGCGTTTCGAATGCCATAGCAGCAAGGATTACGATTTCTCCAAGAACGTGCGGCTCGAATAAATATTACGGCTCTGCCGTGTCGGCGCGTTAGAAAATCTCCAGACAGATCCGGGCAAACACCAGCGCTGCGCCGATGGCGTGATACCAGTGCAGGGTCTCGCCAATAATCAGGATGGCGAACCCGCCGGCCAAAATCGGATACAGATTACCAAAATAGCCAGCCCGCGCGCCGCCGGTCCGGTAGGTTCTCTCGTTCCACATGGTGGTGCCGAGAAAGCTCGCGCCTATGCCTACATAAAGCATAAACAGAAAGCTGATCCCGTCGAAAGGCATGGAGTTGATGTTCATGGATTCCCAGGCATAAAGCGGCGCCATCGCGATCACCGTCAGCACCGCGACAATGGTCAAAAACGGCATGGTGTATGGTTTCCAGTGCATCATGAAGTCCCGGCCGACGATGACATTACCGGCCCAGAACAGCACGCCCAGACCCAGGAACACATAGCCGGAAGAGGCGCGCCGGTCATCGCTAGCGCCGGACGCCTGTGCAGTGTCATAAAAATTCCTTTAGGCGAGCGCCAGACCGCAGCTAGCCAGCAACACCGGAGATCGCACTGTCATTGGCGACCGGATTGGCGTCAGGCGTTCTCAAACAGCTTTGTGCCTTGGATAGTACAGCGGCGCAGGAGCCGTTCCTCATTTTCCGGGAAATAGGTACGTCCGTGAGTCGAACAGCGATTGTCCCACGCCACCACGTCGCCAAGCTTCCATTCATGCTCGAAGACGAATTCTTCCTGCTCTATATGGTCATACAGGAAATCGAGAATTTCCTCGCTTTCCTTGTATGACTCGCCTTCGATCCGCCTTGTCATCAGACGATCGACGAACAGCGCCTTGCGCTTGGATTCCGGGTGGGTGATGCAAACGGGGTGGAACCAGTGCGGCGACTGGCTGATATCCTTGTTGGAAATATCCACCCGCGCGCGTCGCTCATATTCGTGGATATGCAGCGCTGTCTTCCCCGCCAGCTTATCCTTCATATCTTGCGGCAGCGCGTCATAGGCCTTGTATGTATTGGCAAAACGCGTATTGCCGCCCCAGGATGGCAGCTTGACACCATACAAAAACGTGTACGAGTACGGTATTTCGGCATAGCCGGAATCGATATGCAGCCACATTTCGCCATCACCAAATGATCCCGCCGGCTTGCCATCCTTCATGATATTTGTGACCAGCATCACGTTGGGATTGTTCTGCAAAACACCGTCGCTGCGCTCTTTCAGCTCTTCGGGCGGCGTCTTACGCTGACCCAATTCACCGAACCGGCCAGCGAAAGCCAGCTGTTCTTCCTCGGTGAGATCCTGATCACGCCATACCAGCACAATATGGTCATTCCACGCCCGGCGCAGTTCCTCAATAGTCTGTTGCGGCAGGGTCTGGCTTAGATCGAGCCCGATTATCTCCGCGCCTCCGGCGGGCGACATGGGTTTGATCTCAAAACTGACTGGCATATCCATGATCTGATCCTCCAGGCTGGATTTTCTCATTTTGGGATGATGAGAGCAACAAGATTGGCAGTAAAAACTTTGACCGTTTCCAAACCATGTTGAATGGAACAATTTAGATGCATTTGGGGCAGATTTGTTAATTTAGTAATCGGCAGACGCCCCTCACCGCATCCATCGGCTTCGGGATAACTTGATCGCACAATGCAAAAGGACCCAACGAACCTTAGACCAATAGCTTAGAAACCTCTGTTTCTACAACAGTGCCTTTGAAGAAATCGGGGTTCATGCCGCCATGCAGGGTTGCGGCGTGGGCGAAGACAAAGTCATGGAATTCACTGTCGTCGAGTAACTCCCGTTCCACCAACTCGTAAGCTTCTTCCAGAACACGGGTCATATCGGGCACATCCCAATGGCCAATGTCGGAGCTGAACATGGCCTTGAGGCGCGCGCCAAACGGGTTCATCCGTCGGTCGAATCCTAACGCAACAAGGGGATCGTCGGCTTCACAGCCGAAATAAAAATTAGGCTCGAACAGATCACGCAGATCCTCAGCACTTTCGATACCCAGATTGTCGAGCTCATGGGCGATCATATGGTCGTCGCTCCAAAGCCATCCGCCAGGCCAACGGACAAATGTTGGATCGTCCGGATCCGGCCTGCCTTTCACCAGATCCTGCCCATAATCAGCGAACAGATCGGCGAGCGCCTCGGTATCGAGATTGCGCGGGTCGATGTTGCCGATCTGCGTCGGGTTGCGCTTGTCGCAATGGCTGACCAACCCTGCATAGAGCTCGCTCGCCCAGGCAACACCGCCTTCTAGGAACGCAAAATTGAGGGTCGGGAATCGTTGTGTAACCCCACCCAGCACCAGGGCTTTGGCGAAAGCCTCCCCAGCGGCGGCAAAACTGCCCACATGGTTATGAATATAGTGGTTGGTGACCACCCTGCTTCCATAGCCCGTGCTGGGAGAATGGGCCGTTACAGCGACTTTTAACTCAACGCACCGTGCCCAGAGGGGGTCGTAATCGTAGGGGCTTTCCATGCACAGCGTGTCCATCCAGCTGGCGTAACGGGCAAGCTCTGGCGCCTTATCGGCAACCGCCGGGACCGGCCGGCGGACATTGGAGTTGATCATCGCCACCTTGAAGCCCTGTTCGCTCACCGCGTGCTCGAGCTCCTCTAGTGCTTCATGCGGTGTGTGGGCGGGGATGGAGGCGACCGGCGCCATACGATCGGCATGCTCACCATAAATATCGGCGAACATGGTGTTGAGTGCGCGACACGCCGCGCGCCGAAGCTCCTCGTCGTTGAGGCGCCCTACAAACAACGCCAGTGTTGAATAGACAATGGAAAAATCAAGTCCAAAATCATCCATGCGTGTACGGAACAAGCGCGGAATCATGGCGGTCGCGCGATCAACGACATTGCGTGTGGGCATGGTCCAAGCGCTGGGGCGAGCAACTCGTTGATTGAGGCGCTGCTCGGGCGACAAGCTATACCATCCGCGGGTTTCAAGCGCGGACAAAAATTGCTTAGTGACTTTCGGCCCGGCGACCTGTTTCAAAAAATCCAGGAAGACAGGCCCAAATTCGATGGCATGGGCGTCAGCGTCAATAACCGGATGATTAAGACGGGATCGAATTTCGGCGGACCGAGTTGGACTGGATCGTCCCAATTTTATGTCCAATGGCATGGCGTTCTATCTCCTTGTTCCAGCGCTCCCATAATTCTGCAAGTGGCCTTTTGGACTTCACTCAACAGCCGCATGTTTTCCAACCACCCGGCCCCTGCCGGCCATGGCTTGTTCTGCAAAGGCGGTAGGCTCTTCTTCCAGTGTCATCGCCATTGAATCGCTCCAGCGGTTAAGATAACCGAACTTAGCGATGACCGACATGATTTCGACAATCTGGAATTCCGTGAAATGTTTGCGCAATTCGGCAAAATCAGCCTCGGTCGTGGCATTGGGCGCCTAGGTGGCAGCCTGAGCGAATGACAGTGCAGTACGTTCCGCCTCACTGAAAAGATTGCTGGTCTCGAATTCACACATCGCAGCGATTTTATTGTCATCAACGCCAGCCCGGCTCGAGTTACTGCCGGTGTGGGCGACGCAATACATGCACCCGGCGCTTTTACTCGCCATATTGCCGATCAGGCCTTTCAGGGCGAACGCGATAGAACCTTCATCCTGGCTGTAAACGGCTTTGCCCAGATTGATTAAGGCGCGCAGCAAGGCTGGCTTGTGCGCCATGAACAGCTGTGACAGGGGAATAAAACCCATGCGCTCGACGACCGGCGCGAACAGATCGTCGAACGCCGCAATGGCGTCCTGATCAACCGGTTTTACGCGGCTCATGTATTTTCTCCTTGTGGGCCCTGTTGGAGCCAGATCATGGCCCTCATTTCGGTGCTGCTACAAGCCCGATTATTAAATTTATGAGAAAGTCACCGGCACGATTCGCCAAGACGGATAAAATTTGTACACTGGCGCTGTTCGAGGGCCTGAGGGGTGACACGAGACAAGCAAAAGGTCATTGGAAATCAGCGCTCAATCGCAATCTTTCAACAGTAAGCTTATGCGAGATAAAACTATGTTTATGAGAAAATTTTTAGTCGTTTCTATTGGTGCCGCTTTGTTCGGCGGCACGATATCCGTGCCGCAATCCCTAGGTGCCGCAACACTGGTCTTTACTGCCATACCTGATCAGGACGAAAGCCGGTTGCGAACGCGCTTTGGCGCGGTGGCTAAATATTTGTCGACGAAGCTGGGTGTAGACGTGAATTATATCCCGGTTAAATCCTACGCCGCCGCCGTCACCGCCTTTCGCAACGATCAGGTCCAGCTGGCCTGGTTCGGCGGACTGTCCGGTGTCCGCGCCCGCTCGCTGGTCAAGGGATCACGCGCGCTGGCGCAGGGTACCGAGGATACAACCTTCGTGACTTACTTTATCGCCCATGCCAGCACCAAGCTCGGTGAACAGAAATCTTTCCCCAAGGCGATAGCCGGCAAGACCTTCACCTTCGGATCAAAGGGATCCACATCCGGCCGTCTGATGCCTGAATTCCACATTCGCAAATTCTTTGGCAAGGCACCAAACAAGGTATTTGGCCGGGTGGGCTTCAGTGGCGACCATTCCCGCACCATCGCGCTGGTCCAGTCAGGCGCCTATGAGGTGGGCGCGGTGAACTTCAAGGGCTGGGAAAATGAAATGAGGGCCGGCAAGATCGATAAATCCAAGATCAAGATCATCTGGCGCACTCCAAGCTATCCCAATTATCAGTGGACAATCCGGGGCGATGTGGACAAGCGCTTCGGCAAGGGCTTTACCGACAAGGTCCGAGGTAGTCTGTTGAGCATGAATGACCCCGCTCTCCTGAAAACTTTTCCGCGCAGCGGGTTTATACCGGCCAGTAATTCGGATTACGCGCCGATCGAAAGTGTCGGGAAGTCCATCGGTCTGATCGATTAATGGCTCTCCTCCAACTCAGCGATGAGGTCGCTGGATATCAAGGCAAGACAATACTGAGGGACCTCACGCTGAGCATCGAGGCAGGCGAACGGATTGGGCTGGTCGGCGAAAGCGGCGCCGGAAAATCCACCCTCTTACGGCTGATATACGAGCGCTGCCGGGATCAGTCAGCGCTCGTGCCGCAGGATTCCGGCCTCGTACAGTCGCTGTCGGTGTTCCATAACGTTTATATGGGGCGGCTCCACACACATTCTGTGTGGCGCAACTTCCGCAATCTGCTAAAGCCCGCGCGGGACGATATCGCGACGGTGCGGCCCATCGTCGACGAACTTCGGCTGGAAGAAAAAATTTTTTCACCGGTCGCCGAGCTGTCGGGCGGGCAGCAACAACGCACCGCCGTCGGGCGGGCACTTTATAACACCGGCGATGTACTGATCGGTGACGAACCGGTTTCCGCGGTCGATGAACATCAGGCCCGCAACATATTGAGCACGATCAACAACCAGAAAAAGACCGTCGTTCTCGCCATGCACGATCGTACGCTGGCGCTGGAATTCACCGACCGGGTGGTGGGCATCCGCGACGGACGTATCGTCCTTGACGAGGCGACCGCCGGCATGGTTCCAGGCGATCTGGATGACCTTTATAAGGCATAATGAGCGTGGATAATTCGTCGCTCCGGTCTCCGCTGGTCAAGACAACATTAGTGTTCTTCGGCATCGCGCTGATTTGTACGGTCTTTGCCGACATCGCCATCACGACCGTCGATCCGTGGCGTGAGCTAACCCAGCTTCTACTGGGTATGGTTACACCGGATTTTTACGCCACCGAGAATCTTGGCAGTGCGCTGCTCTATACCCTCGCATTCGCGCTGCTCGGCGTCGCCTTCGGCAATGTCTTCGGGTTAGTTCTGGCACTGCTGTTTGCCAGCCGGATAGTCCGCACCGGATGCGCCTTTGTCCGCGCCATCCATGAGCTCTTCTGGGCACTGATATTCCTGCAGATCTTCGGCCTCTCGCCGCTCACCGGCATCCTCGCCATCGGGATCCCCTATGCCGGTATCATCGCTAAGGTTTATGCCGAGATCCTGGAAGAAGCCGACCCGGCCCCTCTGCAGGCGGTACCGCCGGGCACCAGCACTATCTCGGTTTTCCTATTCGTCCGGCTGCCCGACGCCTGGACCCACTTCCGCACCTACAGCTTGTACCGGCTGGAATGCGGGCTGCGATCAAGCGCGGTGCTTGGCTTCGTCGGGCTGCCCACATTGGGCTTCCATCTGGAATCCGCCTTCAAGCAGGGGCAGTATTCCGAGGTCTGGGCGCTGCTGTTTCTCTTCTATCTGATTATCGCCACCATGCGGGTGTGGATGAAAAAACCGCTTTTGCCGGTTTATCTGATCGGCGCGGCGTTTGTGCTGCCCTGGGGTGTCGCATTTTCCGCCGCTAATATCTGGCGGTTTTTTGGCCATGACATCATCCCCCACCCGTTGCGCGCCGCCGGCGCGGACGTCAATTTCTGGGCCGCAATGGGGGACTGGCTTCATTTGATGGTGGTAGACCAGGCCATACCGGGAACCATAGCGACGCTGCAGATCACCATGATTACCCTGTTGGCAACGGGTATTCTCACCCTGATGTTTTTCCCGCTCATATCGCCGTTGCTGTTTGGCCGCGCGTCGCGCGCCGCCGGTCATTTGTTTCTGGTGGTCACAAGATCGACGCCTGAATACATATTGGCGTTCGTGCTGCTGAATCTCTGGGGCCCGTCGATGCTGCCGGCCATCGTCGCGCTGTCGCTCCATAACAGCGCCATCATCGGCCATCTGATTGGACGGTTCACCGAAGGGATCCGCCTGCGTATCGATGCATCGCGTGGGCTGAACCGCTACGCCTGGGAAATTCTGCCGCGCATCTACCGCCCGATGATCGCGCTGTTGTTCTATCGTTGGGAGGTGATCCTGCGCGAGACCGCCATTTTGGGTATACTGGGCATCGCTACCTTGGGCTTTTACGTGGATAGCGCGTTTGCCGATCTCAGGTTCGACCGCGCCATGCTTTTGATTTTGATCACGGCCTTGCTCAATATCTGCGTTGACGCCATATCCCGGGCTATCCGCTCTCATCTGCGCCTGCAAACCACCCTGGAACACCGATAACGACATGAAGAGTTCTGATAACCCAATCGTAAAAGACCTGGTGCTGGTCGGCGGCGGACATAGCCATGTGGCAGTGATCAAGCGCTTTGGCATGAAACCGGTACCAGGCGTCCGGCTTACCCTGATTTGCAATGATGTGCACACGCCCTATTCCGGCATGCTACCGGGCTTCGTCGCCGGTCATTACAGTTTCGATGAAACTCATATCGATCTCGGTGCGCTGGCGCGGTTCGCAAATGCGCGATTTTTCCACAGCGATGTGAGCGGGCTTGATTTCCTTGAAAAGCGCGTTCTGTGCGACAATCGGCCACCGGTACCGTTCGACGTACTGTCGATCAATATCGGCTCGGCGCCGCGCACCGCCGACGTGCCGGGCGCGACAGAGACCGCCGTCCCCGTCAAACCAATCAGCCGGTTTCTCGAACGCTGGGAGGCGTTGCGCCATCGCGCCATGACCCATACCGGCAGGCTTCGGGTTGCGGTGGTCGGCGGCGGCGCCGGTGGCGTGGAGATTCTACTGGCCATCCAGCATCGGCTGCGCACCGAGCGGGGAGCCGCCGAGGAAATTGAGTACCATCTGTTCAGCGGCAACGAAACGATCCTGCCGACGCATAGCCGGAATGTGCAGCGGGTTTTCGCCAAGACCCTGAAAGATCGGGGCGTTACGGTTCATAGCGGAAAACCGGTTGTCGAGGTCACGCCAGGTCATTTGCGCACTGAAGACGGGCAGACCATCGATGCTGATGAAATCCTCTGGGTGACCGCGGCCGGCGCTGCCGCGTGGCCGGGAAAGGCTGGACTTGCCACCGATGAGGCCGGCTTTATCGCGGTTGGCGACACGCTGCAATCCACATCGCACGAAAATGTCTTCGCGGCGGGCGATATTGCCTCGATGATCAATTACCCGCGGCCCAAATCGGGCGTCTTCGCGGTCAGGCAGGGCCGTCCCCTGGCAAAAAATCTGCGCCGCGCCCTGCTCAGTCAGCGACTTAAACCCTTTTCACCACAGAAACGGTTTCTCAGCCTCATATCGACTGGCGACAAATACGCCGTGGCATCGCGCGGCGGCTGGTCCCTCAAGGGACGATCCGTGTGGCACTGGAAGGACTGGATCGACCGGCGTTTCATGCAGAAGTTCAACGAACTGCCCGACATGGACGAGGATGAAAAATCCGACCTGCCGGCCGGACTGGCGAGCGCCGATGTGATCAAGGAAATTTCCGCCATCGCCATGCGGTGCGGCGGCTGCGGCGCGAAAGTCGGCGCGACGGTGCTGGCCCGCGCGCTCAATGCCCTGGCTCCGGTGCCGCGCACGGATGTGCTGATCGGTCTCCACGAACCCGACGATGCGGCGGTAGTAGAAATCCCTCCCGGCAAGGTCATGGTACACACGGTGGATTCGTTCCGCGCGATGATCGACGACCCCTATATTTTCGGCAAGATCGCGGCCAATCACAGCCTCGGCGATATCTATGCCATGGGTGGCGAACCGCAGACCGCGCTGGCCATCGCCACCATCCCGTTCGGGCTCGAAGAAAAAGTCGAGGACACGCTGGGGAAGATGATGGCGGGCGCTATGGAAATTCTCGAGGATGCAGGCGCGGCGCTGGTCGGTGGCCATACCAGCGAAGGATCGGAATTGTCGCTCGGTTTCGCCATCAACGGGTTGATCGACCGGGACCAGGTCATGCGTAAGGGCGGTCTGACGCCCGGCGACAAAATTATCCTGACCAAACCGGTCGGCACCGGGACCCTGTTCGCCGCCGACATGCGCCACAAGGCCAAGGGACGCTGGATCACCGCGGCGCTGGATTCAATGGTTCAGTCCAACCGCCAGGGCGCTGAATGTCTGGTGCGGCACAACGCCCATGCCTGCACCGATGTCACCGGGTTTGGCCTGCTCGGCCATCTTGTGGAGATGGTTCGCGCGTCCGAAGTTGACGTCACCCTTGAACTGGGCGCGATCCCATTTCTCAACGGCGCCGAGGAAACCGTGCGCGATGGCATCGTAAGCTCTCTCCAGCCGCAGAATGTCAGGCTGCGCCGCGCCATCGCCAATCTGGAAGAAGCCGGCAAGGACCCGCGCTACCCCTTGATCTTCGACCCGCAGACATCCGGCGGACTGCTTGCGTCCGTACCGCCGGCTTCAGTGGATGACTGCGTCGAGGCGC
>Ga0315338_1004911_pt1 | contig 10087 bp, 4 predicted proteins | sample ASW8metaG_FD_204518 | JGI IMG/M metagenome (GOLD analysis project Ga0315338, IMG submission 204518) | Ammonia-oxidizing marine archaeal communities from Monterey Bay, California, United States - ASW #8 | ecosystem: Environmental > Aquatic > Marine > Coastal | place: USA: California | collected...
GGGCGTTAATATTACCCCCATGTTTTTAAAAGGCGGGGGAGTTGCGCGGATCGCTTTTACGCTTGTTTTGATCGGGTTGATTATGGTTTTGTCCGCTGGGAAGGGCCCGAAAGGCCGTTTTCTAGTCCTCAGACGTTCCCTGACTCCGGGCGCCACGGGTAACAGCCGACATTCACGATCGAAAAATCGTCGATGACAATCAGTGCCACACCTCCCACCGTAAAACTGATCGCGGTTTTGACGGGAATCGCCGTTCCGTGCCTCGTTTTCGGAAGGGTGATTATGGCCCTGCCACTGATACTGGCCGTCCTCCTGCTGGTTTGGTTTCCGGAACGGCGCCAATACTGGCGGGCGCTGCTGGACCAAGTCCGTACGCCGATCGGAATGATGGTGCTGGTGACGTTGGCGCTCTGGCTTCCGAGCATGGTGGTCTCGCCGCTACCCCTGAGATCAATGGAAGCCTGGGTTCGTGTCCCCGTTTTCATCGGCTTGATTTTCTTCCTCTCGGCCATGTTGTCGGAGCGCCAGGAAGCACTGGCCCTCGCTCTCAAGGCATTGATAATCACCGGGACGATCGCCACCCTGTTCGCGCTGTTCTCGTTGACGTTCCTACCCGAGGTCTTGGCCTTCTTCAGGCTGTTGGGCTGGAGTGCCATGCCCACCACGGAAGCCGGCAGCTTCTTGTCGAGCAGCGGCTCAGTGTTCAGTCCGCACAATATTCTAAAGTCTTACGGGGCCTTGTCGGTCCTGATGGTGCCGGTTCTCGTTTGGGCCGGCTGGCGCACGGGCGCAGGCTGGCGGGGCCTGGTGGTAGCGACCGTCGTCGGCCTGCTTGCCGTCGTCTGGTTGACCTATAACCGTTCGGCCATAGCCGGCTTATTCGTGATGGCAGTCGTCTTCGCCGGCCTGATGATGCTCGTTTACCGACGTCCCGTTATTTATGTTGCGAGTTTTGTTTTTATTTTAGTTGTTATGGTCTCTCTGATGCTTTGGTTGTATGAGACGCGCTTTGGCATTATTCCCTACCTCCCAGAGGGAACGATAGGGTTCTTTCCCAGTTGGTTGATCGACTATCAGCGGCAGATGATTTGGGATCGCGCGTTCGATTTTGGCATGGACGCGCCTTGGTTTGGGAACGGCATCAACGCGATCAATTTTTTGCCCGGCGCCGATGCGCCGATGCCCAGAAACAATTTAAACATCATCCCCGCCCATCCGCATAACTGGCTGGTTGAGGTATTCGCCGAGACCGGAGCCATCGGTGCTTTCGCTCTCCTGACTGTGGTCATCACGCTGTGTCTCAAGCTTGCCGGCGATTTTCTAAGATACGGTGACACCGCGCTTCTCGCCGCCTTGATGGTTAACGTCGGATACTGGGGCTCGGGGCTATTGAACTTCTCGTTCTGGTCGGCTTGGTGGCAAGTCAGCTATCTGCTGATGACGGCCTTCTGCCTGGCCGGGCGGGCGTGCCTCGATAAAGATTAGCGCGTCCGGCAGGAAACCGTTGCCGACATGAGGCGGGAATTGAATAACCATTCGTTGTCGGTTATTAGTTGGGCGTGATGAAGGGGTCGGACAACAGCCTCATCCATCACCGGCCTCGAGGGAATTCAAATCCGCACGTTGGGCATTTCTATCGAAAATATCCTTTTCTTATAGCCACACTTCATAATGATCATTTTTTAGTATCATAAAAAATGGCTATGAAGATGATTAGTGACGCCAACGTCATTCGTTGCAGGTCGCTCTGTGCAATCCATTTGAGGTGGAATTTCTGCCCTTCCTAGTGCAGTTTACGAGACAGCGTTCCGGCCGCGACGGCGAGTCTCGAAGCGGTTAATCGGCAAACCAGCCCAGAAATTGTTCCGGTTTTTGTTGGCCCTTGGCGTTAAGGGGAGTGGACGGGTGCGGGTTGAGACGCCGGCAGGATCACGAAAAGTATTGTTTTGTGCCTGCAACACTCAATTTGGCACACTTTACATGCCGCAGAACAAGCTCATCTATGAACTGAGACGTCAGTGCTGCTCGACCAGTTGGTAGGCGATGACGACGTTTTTTTTCGATGTTGGCGCTTACTGGAGGTGGTATTCGGTGCTGATTGCCGCTCGGCCTACCTTTCATGGCATAGTCCACACCTTTGAGCCGTTTCCTTAAAATTTCGCCAACCTGACCTCGGTCGTTCGGCAGGCAAATTTGGACGAGCGAATCATCTGCCTTGATGTCGCCCTGGCCGAACGGGAGGGACAGGCGGAAATGGGGTTCTCAGACGGTGCCCAGAGTGGCTTAGCGCGATTGGGAGAAAAAGGTGGCTTTCGAGTTCGGCTTGCGAAACTGGACCACCTGTCTCTGCCCGCGCCCACGACAATTAAAATCGACGCCGAGGATCACGAACTGGAAGTGCTGGAGGGGGCTACCACCGTAATCGATAGCGCTCGCCTATTCATCATTCTTGAAAATTGGTTACACCACGGCAAACCGCGCTTGACTTTGGTGCCGCTCACGTTGCTGTCGGCGCGCCGATACCGCTTTTTTCTACCGGGTGGGTATGCGGAGACCCCGATTGCATTCTGAGCAAACCCGGCGTTTCGTCCAAACCTACCTTGGTTCCCTTCTTATCCGCTCAGCGTTTCCAACGCCCCGCCCAGATCAACATCGTTGCGGTCCGGGTTGAGCGAATGGACGAATTCCGTGAACGGCTTGCCTAAGATTTCTTTACGATCCCGTTTCCCCGCCCTTATCGCGAATTCATGCTAGGGTCCGTGACTCGATTTTAGCTAATGCCAAAGCGTCATGGTGGGTGGATATTCGCAAAGCTTCGCTTCCTCGTCGCGGCCGATAACAACCGCACCGGAGCCAGGATTGATAAACCGGCTTTCCTGTTTCAGTTTAAGAAAACGCCAAGGCTGATTAAAAAGCGAAACATTCACCTAATATCTTTGTACCGAAACAAATTCTTCGCCTAGAATCCCGGCAAAACCTGCCGCACCAGGTTGCCGGAGCAAGCGATTTCGACTCATTATTTAAGAAAATCCTTATATTTCAATGTCCTTAATGAACTTTGTTTTGGTATAATATTTGCGTTTCAATCCGGGAAAGACACAACAAGGTCTTGATGGCTCCCCAGGGGGCTGGAAAAAGGCCGAAAAAACGGATCGAATACCATGCCGAAGCCCCATAACAACGTTGTCTCCGCCGCCCAGCTCCGAATTCAAGTCCTTTATCGCCTGTTGGCGGCCCTCATGATCGGCCTGGCTTTTGTTATGGGAACGGCGGCCAAACCGGTGATCGAAATAGGTACCACGGTCAAGGTCGTCAACGTGGTTCGCGCCAAGACCCTCAACCGGCGGCTGAAACTCGGCGACAAAGTCGTCTACCAAGAGACGGTCAGCACCGGCAAGGCCAGCGCCGTCGATATCATCCTGATCGACGAATCGACCCTGATCATGGGCGAAACCTCGGAACTGATCCTCGACAGAATGGTCTACAATTCCAACCGGGGCGTCGTCGAAGGTACCATCACGGCGGTAAAGGGCATTTTCCGGTTCTCGACTGCGGGGGTGAAGATGGACTTCACCATCAATACCCCGGTGGTGACCATCGGCGTCCGCGGGACCGAGTTCGATGTCCTGACCAAACCGACCGAAACCGAGATCGCCGTCCACGAAGGCACCATCGAGGTCACGTCCGCCGCCGGCACCGAACGCGTATTGCGCGGTCAGGTCTACAGCGTCAACATCCAGGGCGTCGGCGGGATCAAGGCCGAACCGTCACCGGAAATGAAGAAATCGACGGCACTGATGCTGACCCTGGTCGCTGACCAGGGCTCGCAAGATGCGGCAAACCAGTCCAGACAGCAAACCCAACCCGAATCCCAATCCCAGGCCCAAACCCAGGCCACGGCGCTGCCGCCCAGCGCCAGCCTCGCCTTCCAAAAGGCCGTGGCCGGCAAGAACAAGGAAAACCTGCTGTACATGGATTTGGCTGGCGGCCGCCTGGTAATCGAGTTAAGGCCCGACCTGGCGCCCCGCCATGTCAGCCGCGTCAAGGAACTGGCTCGCCAAGGCTTCTACGACGGGCTGAGCTTCCATTACGTGCACCGGGGCTATGTCGCGGAGACCGGCGACCCCACCGGCACCGGCACCGGTGGTTCCGGCCACACCCTGAAGGCGGAATTTTCCGACGTGCCGTTCGAACGCGGCACGGTCGGCATGAGCCACGAAAAAGACGACCCCGACAGCGCCGACAGCCAGTTCTTCATCGCCCTCGGCCGGGCACCGAACCTGGAGGGCAAATATACCGTGATCGGCAAGGTCATTCACGGCCTGGAACTGGCCGACAGCCTAAAGACCGGCCGCCCGCCCAAGACCCCGGATAAAATCGTTCAATTCCGGGTCGGCGTCGACGCCAAGTAAGGCCCTCGGGAGTTAAGGGGCCGCCTTTTTTCCATCCCTCCCCGCCAGGCTCTCCGCCGCCCCCCTCTTGACCCCCGGGGGTGGGCGCAACATGATGGCGCTCTCTTGTTAGGAGCCGCCATGAGAGCCGTTTCCCTTGCCACCCCCGAGGTCATGCTGGTCTAAACGGTGCTTTACCGCGACAACCGGGGTACCTTCAGCGAGGTTTACAGCCGCCGGGATTTCGAGGCCGAAGAGATCGCCGACCTTCGCAACCGCGAGGTCATATGACAGTGGACGGCAAAACAGACACAACCGCCGATTGCAAGGCTAGCAAGAACACTGCCAGCATGTAAAACAGCATCCCCAGGCCGATAAAGAAAAACACGTTGGCGACGGTGCGCAGCGGGTTCTTGTGGCGCTCATGGGCCCGGCGCTCGGCGTTGCGATTTTCCTCACCGCCGACGACGGTGACGTAAAACTTGCTTTTCAAAAACGGCACCGTTAAGCGGATATTGACCGGCGGACGCTTCCACGACGGATTTTCCACGGCTTCGTGGATGGCTTCCTTTTGTTTATTCGACAGGGTGTCCATCACCGATTCGGGAAGGCGCTCGAAAAGCCAGTTGGCCTGGGCCGCCTCCGCTACCGTTTCAGGCGCGAGAACTTCGTCCTTTGCCGCCATAGAGACATCCTCCTAGTTGACCGCAGTTTAGCGTACCAAGGACGGCTTGCCCAAGACCTCGATGGAAGAATTTTTCTTGGAAATTCACGAAACCGTTGAAAAAATTGAATAATAGTCTAGCCTTTTTGATAGAACCACAATCTCCCACCCCTCATGTGGAGAAGGATATGCTGAGCGCCGCCGAACGCCAAAAAGCCGGTCTTTTAAAGAAAGCCGCGCAGGAAAGCCGCAAACGCCTGGGCAAAAATGCCCAAAGCCGTTTCGGACGCTTTCTCGACGCCTATTACGCCAACGTTCCGCCCCAGGATATCGGCGAAAGCGACCCGGTGACGCTGTTCCGGCTATCCCACGGGCATTGGAAACTCGGCGCCGCCCGCGCCAAAGGGAAACCCTTGATCCGGGTGTTCAACCCCGAAACCGGGAAGGACGGCTGGAAATCTGAGCGCACGATCATCGAAATCATCAACGACGACATGCCGTTCCTGGTCGATTCGGTGACCGCGGAACTGAACCGCCAGAACCTGACCGTGCACCTGATAATTCATCCGACCCTGAAGGTCCGGCGCAACAAAGCGGGGAAGCTACTCGATATCCTGAAAGGTGGCCAGAGGGGGGACAATTCGGTCGCCGAATCGTTCATGCATCTCCAGGTTTCACAGCTTTCCGGCCGCCACCTGAAAGGGATCGAAACCGGCATTCGGAAGGTCTTGAGCGATGTTCGTGTGGCGGTCAAGGATTGGCACCCCATGCACGAAAGATTGGCGTCGCTGATCGCCGAACTTGAAACGGCGCCTAAAGGCGTTCATCCGGAAGAGGCAGAAGAGATAAGGGAGTTCTTGTACTGGATTCGCGACAACCAGTTCACCTTGCTGGGATACCGCGAATATCGCTACAAGGGCCGCAGCAAAAAAACCACGGCCGACGTCGAAAAAAAATCCGGCTTAGGGATCCTCCGTGACCCGGATTTCATCGTCTTCAAGGAATTCAGGGAACTGGAAACAGCGTCCCGCGATGTAAGGGAATTCATCGAATCCCCGGACCTGTTGTTGGTGACCAAGACCAACCAAAAATCGACCATTCATCGGTCCGTGCATATGGACGCCATCGGCATCAAGCGGTTCGACGCCATGGGCCGGGTCATCGGTCAGCGCCTTTTCGTCGGGCTGTTTACCTCCGTTGCATACAGCCGCAGCCCCCGCGATATACCCATGCTGCGCCGACGGCTTGACAAAACGCTGGAACGGGCCGGCTTCCCCTCCGGGAGCCACAACAGCAAGGTGCTGATGAACATTCTGGAAACCTTTCCCCGCGACGAATTGTTCCAGATTTCGGATGATAGGCTGTTTGAAACCAGCCTCGGCATCCTGCACCTGCAAGACCGCCAGCGAGTGGCGCTGTTTATCCGCGGTGACTATTTCGAACGCTTTATGTCGTGCCTGATCTACGTGCCCCGGGACCGCTATACCATGGCACTCCGGCGCGCCCTGCAGGACATTTTGTGCGAGGCCTTCAATGGCGAAGTCGCCGCCCACCACGCCGAACTCGGCGATTTACCCCTGGCCCGTCTGCACGTGATTATCCGCACCATCCCGGGGAAGATTCCGCCCTATGACGCGGCCAAAATAGAAGCCCGCTTGATCCAGGCGTCCCGGTCCTGGTCGGACCGGCTTAGCGACGCCCTGATCGAAGCCCACGGCGGGGAAAAGGGCCTCGATCTGCTTAACCATTATGCCGACGCCTTCAATGCCGGCTACCGGGAAAGCCACGACGGCGCCCGGACCCTCCAGGATATCGACATCATCGAAGACGTGCTGGCCACCGGCGCCATCGGCCTGCATATCTACCGGCCGCCCGAGGAACCAGAAACCCAAATCCGCTTCAAGGTTTATCACCCGGACCGGCCGATCCCGTTGTCGGACGTGTTGCCGCTGTTCGAGCACATGGGCTTCAAGGTGATGGTCGAATTGAAACACGAGGCGACCATCCGGAACGACGAAAGGCGGAAGATATTGATCCACGATTTCGGATTGCAATCCCGGGACGGTTCGGGCGTCGACCTGGACGCCATCGGCGAGAACCTGAAAGACGCCTTCCGCCGGGTTTGGGACGGTGAAACCGAAAGCGACGGCTTCAACGCCCTGGTGCCCAGCGTCGGGCTTGACTGGCGCGAGGTGGTGATTTTGCGGGCCTATTCCAAATTTCTTCGTCAGGCCGGGATCGCCTTTTCCCAGGCCTACATGGAACAAACTCTTTCCGCCAACGGCCTTATTACCCGCCAGATCGTCGATCTTTTCCTAACCCTTTTCGATCTCGGCGCCAAAGGCGCGAAGGCCAAGGCAAAACGGATCAGACAGCGCCTGATTAAGAATCTGGATGGCGTCGTCAGCGCCGACGAAGACCGCATCCTTCGCCGCTTCATCAATGCCGTGGATTCGACCCTTCGCACCAACTTTTTTCAAACCGCCGCCGATGGGAGGCCCAAGCCCTATCTTTCGTTCAAGCTCGATTCCAAAAACCTGGACGATCTTCCACTGCCCAGGCCGCTTCGCGAAATTTTCGTCTATAGTCCCCGCGTCGAAGGCGTGCACCTGCGTTTCGGCATGGTCGCCCGGGGCGGGCTCCGGTGGTCAGACCGGCGCGAGGACTTCCGCACCGAAGTCCTGGGGCTGGTCAAGGCGCAGCAGGTCAAGAACGCGGTCATCGTGCCGGTGGGCTCGAAAGGCGGCTTCGTCGTCAAGCGCCCGCCCCAGGGCGGTGACCGGGACGCTTTTCTCAGCGAAGGCATCGAGTGCTACAAGACCTTTATTTCAGGCCTTTTGGACTTGACCGACAATTATGCCGGTACCCGGGTCAAACCGCCCCGAAACGTCATCCGCCGGGACGGCGATGACCCCTATCTGGTGGTTGCCGCCGACAAGGGCACGGCGACGTTTTCTGACATTGCCAACGGCGTATCGGAAGATTATGGCCATTGGCTCGGCGACGCCTTCGCGTCCGGCGGCAGCCAGGGCTACGACCACAAGGGAATGGGCATTACCGCCAAGGGCGCCTGGGAATCGGTAAAGCGGCATTTCCGCGAAACCGGCACCGATATACAGAAGGAGAACTTCACCGTCGTCGGCGTCGGCGATATGTCCGGTGACGTTTTCGGCAACGGCATGCTGCTGTCGAAACACATCAAGCTGGTCGGTGCCTTCAATCACATGCATATCTTCGTCGATCCTGATCCCGACCCGGCAAAGAGCCTAGCCGAACGCCAGCGGATGTTCAGGTTGCCGCGCTCGACCTGGACCGACTATGACAAAAAACTGATTTCGCCGGGCGGCGCGATCTATGAGCGCAGCGCCAAATCTCTGCATTTGTCTCCTGAAGTACGCGCCCTTTTCGAGGTCCCTAAGGATCAGGTGACGCCGAACGAGCTGCTGCGACATATGCTGAAATCGGAATTCGACCTTTTGTGGTTCGGCGGCATCGGTACCTACATCAAGGCGTCTTCCGAATCCGACCTCGACGTCGGTGACCGCGCCAATGATCCCATCCGCGTCAACGGTACCGAAATCCGCTGCAAGGTCCTCGGCGAGGGCGCCAACCTGGGAACGACACAATTGGGGCGCATCGAATACGCGCTTCAGGGCGGGCGCCTGAATACCGATTCCATCGACAACTCGGCCGGCGTTGACTGCTCGGACCACGAGGTCAACATCAAGATTTTGATCGATTCTGTCGTCGCCAAGGGCCGTCTTTCGGCGGCCCAGCGCAACAAGCTGCTGGCCTCCATGACCAACGAGGTCGGGAGCCTGGTGCTGCGTCACAACTACCTTCAGACCCAGGCCATGACGATGATCGAATCCAAGGGTGGCCAGGCGCTTAACAATCAGGTCCGCCTGATGCGAATGCTGGAGCGTGCCGACAAGCTGAACCGGGCCGTGGAGTTCCTGCCCGACGACGAGACCCTGGACGAACGCATGACGGCGAAACAAGGGCTGACACGGCCGGAAATCGCCATCCTGATGTCGTATTCGAAAATCTGGCTTTATGACGAATTATTGGCTTCAAACCTGCCGGACGACCCCCGGATGGAGGAAGACCTGGTCGATTATTTCCCGACCCCCTTGCGGTCCAAGTACCTGAAGGACATCCGCCGGCACCGGCTGCGCCGCGAGATCGTCGCTACCCGGCTGACCAATTCCCTGGTCAATCGGGTCGGCGATACCTTCATTCCCGAATTCATGGAAAAAACCGGCAAAAGCGCGCCCGAGATCGCCCGCGCCTACACCATCGCGCGCGAGGTATTCGATCTCCGCGACATTTGGTCGGCGATCGAGAAACTGGACAACCGCGTGCCGACGGCGACACAGACGGCGATGATCCTGGACACCAATCACCTGATCGAATGGGTGACGCTTTGGTTCCTGCGCAACGGCAAGCGAGGGCTCGACCTCGGCCATCATGTGGACGAGTTCTCGAAAGGTATCGCCAAGCTGGCCGACGGCCTCAAGAGCGTGTTGCCGAAACACTACCTTACCGACATGAAGAAACGCGCCCAACCCTATATCAGCCAGGGCGTGCCCGATGCGCTGGCGCTTCGCCTCGGCAATCTGGTTAACCTGTATTCGGGTTGCGATATCGTGCGCCTTGCCAACCGGCGCCGGCTTTCCGTCGAACACGTTGCCAGGATGTATTTCGCTATCGGCACCCATTTCCATCTCGGCCGCCTTCGCGCCGCCGCCGAACACCTAGATTCCGACAGCCATTGGCAGCAACTGGCCGTCGCCGCGCTCATCGAAGAGGTCTACGGCCATCAGCTTTCTCTCGCCAACCATGTCCTCGATTTCGCCGGTTCCGACAGGGACTGCGACAAGGCCATTACCGGCTGGATCAGGAAAAACGAGGACGCTGTGGCGCCGACGGAACAACTGCTGTCGGAATTGTGGACAACGGAAATCGACGATATTTCTATGATCGCCGTCGCCAGCCGTTCACTCAGGGCGATGACGGACACCAGCCCGGG
>Ga0315338_1004913_pt1 | contig 10082 bp, 7 predicted proteins | sample ASW8metaG_FD_204518 | JGI IMG/M metagenome (GOLD analysis project Ga0315338, IMG submission 204518) | Ammonia-oxidizing marine archaeal communities from Monterey Bay, California, United States - ASW #8 | ecosystem: Environmental > Aquatic > Marine > Coastal | place: USA: California | collected...
GATGGCCCCGAAGAGCGATATCGAAATTGCCCGCGCCGCAAGTATGCAGCCGATCGGAGAGATTGGTGCGCAGCTGGGTATTCCGAGCGACGATCTGTTCCGCTACGGTCCCTACAAAGCCAAGCTGTCGGCCGATTTCGTCAAGTCGGTACAAGACAAGCCAGACGGCAAGCTAATCCTGGTTACCGCGATCACGCCGACCCCGGCGGGCGAAGGCAAGACCACGACTTCGGTAGGCCTTGGTGACGGACTGAACCGGATCGGCAAGAAGACCATCACCTGCCTGCGTGAGCCGAGCCTCGGGCCTTGCTTCGGCATGAAGGGGGGCGCCGCCGGCGGCGGATACGCCCAGGTCGTGCCGATGGAGGACATCAACCTCCATTTCACCGGCGACATGCACGCTATCGGTACTGCGCATAATTTGCTCGCCGCGTTGGTCGACAACCACATCTATTGGGGCAACGCGCTGAACATCGACGCGCGCCGTGTGACCTGGCGCCGCGTGATGGACATGAACGAGCGCGCCTTGCGCGATGTTGTCACCTCGCTGGGCGGAGTCGCCAATGGTTTCCCGCGGCAGAGCGGCTTCGACATTACGGTCGCCTCGGAGATCATGGCGATCTTCTGCCTGGCCCGCGATCTCGACGATCTGCAGGAGCGCCTGTCGAACATCGTCGTCGCCTACACCAGAGACCGCGAACCGGTCCGCGCCCGCGACGTGAAGGGCCATGGCCCGATGACGGTGCTGCTGCGCGACGCGCTGATGCCGAACCTGGTGCAAACCCTGGAAAACAACCCGGCCTTCATACATGGCGGCCCGTTCGCCAACATCGCGCATGGCTGCAACACCGTGCTGGCGACGACGACGGCGCTCAAAATGGCCGACTATGTGGTCACCGAAGCCGGATTCGGCGCCGATCTGGGAGCGGAAAAGTTCTTCGACATCAAATGCCGCAAGGCCGGTCTGAAGCCATCGGCGGCAGTCGTGGTTGCGACGGTACGGGCGCTGAAGATGCATGGCGGCGTCGCGCGCGGCGATCTCGGCAACGAAAATGTTGAGGCCGTGCGCGCCGGGCTGGAGAATCTCGGCCGCCATATCGGCAATATCCGCAAGTTCGGCGTGCCGCCGGTGATCGCCATCAACCAGTTCATCGCCGATACGGATGCGGAGATGGCAGTGGTGCGCGAATATTGCGAGGGGCTCGGCGTCGATGCCTTCGTCTGTTCGCATTGGGCCAATGGCGGTGCCGGCACCGAAGAACTGGCAACCAAGGTCGCGGAAATCGCGGACAGCGGCGTGGCGGATTTCAAGCCGCTCTATGGCGACGATCTGTCCCTGTTCGACAAGATCCGTACGGTGGCCAAGGAAATCTATGGCGCCGACGACGCCACATTCGATGCCAGCGTGACAAGCCAGATCGAGGGTTACGAGAAGGAAGGCTACGGCCGCTTCCCGGTCTGCATGGCAAAGACGCAGTACAGCTTCTCGTCAAACCCGGACCTGAAAGGTGCGCCCAGTGGATTTACCGTGCCGGTGCGCGAGGTGCGGCTGTCGGCCGGTGCGGAATTCCTGGTCGTCATCTGCGGCGCCATCATGACCATGCCGGGCCTGCCGCGCGTACCTGCGGCGAACGATATCTACATCAACGACAAGGGCGATGTGGAAGGGCTATTCTAGCTGCTTGAGCATCGTGGAGTTTGGAGCAGCGCATGTCCGAGGGTGAGAAGATCGTCCGCAAGCGGCAACATCCGGGCCGCGGCCGCGGCAAGGGTCGGCCGCATCCCAAGGGAAGGCAGGTCGATCCCGCCGCGCAGGCGGAAGTCGAAGCGTTGCTCGGCGACCGGCCGCGTGACCGCGACTTGCTGATCGAGCATCTGCATCTGATCCAGGACAGCCAGGGCTGTCTTCCGGCGGCGCATCTGGCAGCACTAGCAGATGCGATGCGCCTGCCGATGGCGGAGGTCTATGAGGTCGCGTCCTTCTACGCGCATTTCGACATCGTCAAAGAGGACGAAGCGCGCCCGCCCGCCGGCACGGTGCGAGTCTGCGACAGCCTGACCTGTGAATTGATGGGCGCACAAACGTTGCTCAAAGACTTGGCAGCGAAATTCGGCCAAAGCGTCCGTGTGGTCCCCGCGCCCTGCATGGGCCGCTGCGACAGCGCCCCTGTTGCCGAAGTGGGACACCGCCATGTAACGGGTGCGACGGTCGAAGCTATCAACACAGTAATCGACGGCGGCAATCTCGAGCCGGACGTTCCCACCTATCGCACCTTTGACGCCTATAGCGCAGATGGCGGCTACGCGCTGCTGCGCACTTGCCGTGACGGCAGTACGACGGTCGAGGACATCTTGGCCGCACTCGACGATTCCGGCTTACGCGGGCTCGGTGGCGCCGGCTTCCCGACCGGCCGCAAATGGCAGTTCGTTCGTGCCGAACCGAAGCCGCGCTACCTCACCGTCAATGCCGACGAGGGCGAACCGGGTACCTTCAAAGACCGGCATTATCTGGAAACAGATCCACACCGGTTCCTTGAGGGCATGCTGATCGCCGCCTGGGCGGTCGAGGCAGAGCGCACCTACATCTATCTACGCGACGAATATCCCGGCGTTCGCAAAATCCTGCAGAATGAGATTCAGAAATTGGTAGAGGCCGGATTGACCAAAGACGGCGCGATTGAACTGCGCCGCGGTGCCGGGGCGTATATCTGCGGCGAAGAATCCGCGATGATCGAAAGCCTTGAAGGCAAGCGTGGCCTGCCGAGACATCGCCCACCCTATGTGGCCCAAGTCGGCCTGTTCGACCGCCCCACACTAGTCAACAATGTCGAGACGCTGTTCTGGATCCGCGACATCGTCCAGAAAGGCGCCAACTGGTTCGCCGCACAGGGCCGCAATGGCGGCAAGGGAATGCGTAGCTACTCTGTCTCAGGACGCGTCGCCGAACCCGGTGTGAAACTGGCACCGGCCGGGGTCACGGTGCGGGAACTGATCGATGAGTTCTGCGGTGGCATGGCGGACGGGCACGCCTTCAAAGGATATCTGCCGGGCGGTGCATCTGGCGGCATCCTGCCGGCGTCGAAGGGCGATTTGCCGCTCGAATTCGGCAAGCTCGAAGGCGAAGGCTGTTTCGTCGGCTCCCATGCGGTCGTGATCTTGTCGGACCAAGACGATATGGGCGATGTCGCGCGCAATCTGATGCGCTTTTTCGAAGATGAAAGCTGCGGCCAGTGCACGCCTTGCCGGGTCGGCACGGAGAAGGCCGTCGCGCTGATGTCCAATGGCAAATGGGACGTGCCGCTACTCGAAGAACTCGGCCGCGCCATGGCCGACGCATCGATCTGCGGTCTGGGCCAGGCAGCGGCAAATCCGCTGTTCTCGGTCCTTAAGCATTTTCGGGAGGACGTCGTATGACGGTCACTTTCACACTCAACGGCGATACGGTCGAAGCCCAGTCGGGCGAGACGATCTGGCAGGTCGCCGAACGGCTCGGCGTCGAAATCCCGCATCTCTGCCACTCCCCGGAGCCCGGCTACCGGTCGGACGGCAATTGCCGCGCCTGCATGGTCGAGATCGAGGGCGAACGCGTATTGGCCGCCTCCTGCATTCGGACGCCCGCCGATGGCATGACGGTCAACTCCGTCTCGGACCGCGCCAAGACGGCGCGCAAAATGGTGTTCGAGATGCTCGCCGCCGATCAGCCGGAACGATCAGTCGCGCACGACCCGAACTCGAAATTCTGGCATTGGGCCGACCACGTAGAAATCACAGGCAGTCGCCTGCCCGCCCGTACGGTGGTCGCGGCGGATTCGAGCCACACGGCGATGGCCGTCAATCTCGATGCCTGCATCAACTGTAATCTCTGCGTCCGCGCCTGCCGCGAGGTCCAGGTCAACGATGTCATCGGCATGGCCTATCGCGGGCATGGCAGCAAGATCGTCTTCGATTTTGACGACCCAATGGGCAACAGCACCTGTGTCGCCTGCGGCGAGTGCGTGCAGGCCTGCCCGACCGGCGCGCTGATGGAAGCCTCCCTGGTCGATGAGAACGGCGTCGGAAAAACCGAGCCGTTGCGCGAAGTCGAGAGCGTCTGTCCCTATTGCGGTGTCGGCTGTCAAATCACCTATCAGATCAACGAAGACAACGAGATCGCAGCCGTCCAGGGCCGCACCGGCCCGGCGAACGAGAACCGGCTTTGCGTCAAGGGCCGCTTCGGCTTCGATTACGTCAAGCACCCGCACCGGCTGACAAAGCCGATGATCCGCCGCGACGACGCGCCGAAGAGCGCCGACATCGATGTCGACCCGGCGAACCCCTGGACGCATTTCCGCGAAGCCAGTTGGGAGGAAGCACTGGATCGTGCCGGCGGTGGCCTGAAGACCATTCGCGACCGAGACGGTTCGCAGGCGCTCGCCGGTTTCGGCTCAGCAAAGGGTTCTAACGAAGAAGCCTATATGTTCCAGAAGCTGGTGCGCACCGGCTTCGGTACCAACAATGTCGATCACTGTACCAGGCTCTGCCACGCTTCCTCGGTCGCTGCCCTGATGGAGGGCATCGGCTCCGGCGCCGTAACCGCGCCTTTTACGGCCTGCAGAGACTCCGAACTGATCATCGTGATCGGAGCCAATCCGACGGAGAATCATCCCGTTGCGGCGACTTTCTTCAAGCAGGCCGCGAAGCGCGGCGCGACCCTCGTCGTCATGGATCCGCGCGGCCAGGCGCTGCGAAAACACGCCTCACATATGCTGCAGTTCAAACCGGGCACCGATGTGGCGATGCTGAACGCGATGCTGAATGTCATCGTGACAGAGGATCTCTACGATAAGCAATATGTCGAATCCCAGACCGAGGGTTTCGAAAGCCTGAAGGAACATATCGCCGACTTCACCCCGGAAGCGATGGCGGAAATTTGCGGAATCGACGCCAAAACACTGCGCACCGTGGCGCGCAGCTACGCGCGCGCGGAATCGTCGATCATCTTCTGGGGCATGGGTATCTCCCAAAGCACGCACGGCACCGACAATGCCCGTTGCCTGATTGCACTCTCCCTGATTACCGGACAGGTCGGCCGCCCGGGCACTGGCCTGCATCCGCTGCGCGGCCAGAACAATGTGCAGGGCGCGTCAGACGCCGGTCTGATCCCCATCTTCTATCCGGATTATCAGGCTGTCGGCTCCGAAGACGTCCGCGGCAAATTCGAAGATGTCTGGGGCACGTCCCTGGATCCCGAACGAGGTTTGACGGTCGTCGAAATCATGGATGCGGTGCATGACGATATCATCAAGGGCATGTACATCATGGGTGAGAACCCGGCCATGTCCGATCCGGACGCCGACCACGCCCGTGAGGCGCTCGCCAAGCTCGAGCATCTGGTCGTGCAGGATCTTTTCCTGACCGAAACCGCGTTCCACGCTAACGTCGTCCTCCCCGCCTCCGCCTGGCCGGAGAAAGACGGCACGGTCACCAACACAAACCGTCAGGTCCAGATGGGCCGCCGGGCCTTGGACTTGCCAGGCGACGCGCAGCAGGACTGGTGGATCATCCAGCAGATCGCACAGCGCATCGGCCTCGACTGGGATTACAGCCATCCGAGCGAAGTGTTTGCCGAGATGAAAGGCGTCATGGGTTCGCTCGACAACATCACTTGGGAACGGCTGGAGCGCGAGAGCGCCGTCACCTACCCCGTCGATGCCCCGGATCAACCCGGCAACGAGATCGTCTTCGGCGACGGGTTCCCGACGGAGAACGGACGCGGCAAACTCGTGGCGGCCGACATCATCCCGCCGGACGAACTACCGGACGCCGAATATCCGATGATCCTGACGACCGGCCGGCAGCTTGAGCATTGGCACACCGGCGCCATGACCCGGCGCAGCCGCGTGCTCGATCAGCTTGAGCCGGAAGCCATCGCGCAAATGTCGTCGCGCGACCTGCATAAACTGGGCCTGAAAGCCGGCGATACCGTGCGCGTCGAAACGCGGCGCGGCACCATCGAACTGATGGCTCGTGTCGACGGCGCAATTCCGGAAGGGCTGATCTTCATCCCTTTCTGTTTCGCCGAAGCCCCGGCGAATGTGTTGACCAACCCGCAGCTCGACCCGTTCGGCAAAATACCCGAATTCAAGTACTGCGCCGCCCGGGTCACAGGGGTTGCTGCAACCGCAGCCGCGGAGTAACGCGCTACGCCAATCCGGTATCCTCGGCCAGGCCGAGCATGATGTTCATGTTCTGCACGGCCATGCCGGACGCCCCTTTGCCTAGATTGTCGAGCAATCCCATCAGCACGATCTGACCCTGCTCTTCGTTGCCGAAGACATGGAGCCGCAATTCGTTGCTGTCGTTCAGGGCTTCGGGCTGCAATCGGCTAAACGCCGCCGTATCCGCGAGCGACGCGACAGTTACGAAGCGCCGGCCCGCGTAGTAGTCGGCCAGAACGGCATGAATTTCGGCTGGCTTCGGCTGCGCCGGCAACGCCCAGAGCTGCAACGGTATCTGCACAATCATGCCTTGCAGGTAACGTCCCACGCTCGGCACGAAGAGCGGCCGGTGCGTCAGTCCGGAATATTTATGAATTTCCGGCGCGTGCTTGTGTTCCAACGTTAGTCCATAAACCTGGAAATTGTCTGTTGTATGATTAACTGCCGCTTCGTCCTCAAACGCCGCGATAAGGCCCTTGCCGCCGCCCGAATAGCCGGAAACCGCATTGATCGTCAGTGGGCAGTCTTCCGGTACGATTCCCGCTTCGACCAGCGGGTGGATCAGGGCAATCGACGCCACCGGATAGCACCCCGGGTTGCTGACCCGTTTGGCCGCCGCGATGCGGGCGGTCTGTCCGGAATCGAACTCCGCCATGCCGTAGACCCAGTCCTCGGCGACCCGGTGCGCCGTACTGGCGTCGATCACCCGCGCATCGGGGTCCTCAATCATCGAAACCGCTTCCCGCGCCGCGTCGTCGGGCAGGCATAGGATCGAGAGATCGGCACGGTTTAGCATCGCTTGGCGCCGTTGCGGATCCTTGCGTTCCGCGTCGTCAAGATGCAGCAGTTTCACATCCCGCCGTTCGGCGAGCCGTGCGTGAATTTGCAATCCCGTCGTACCGACTTCGCCGTCGATGAATACCGTTGCGGTCATTTTCGTGATTCCTTGCGCAAAAACAAATCGGGCGCCCCTGAATGAGGGCGCCCGACTCGTCGAACCATCCGTCTTCCAGAGACAATTAGCTTCTTAGTTTTCACCTCGAATACGTCGTCGAACTTGAGACATTTTTCGCTCCGGTTTCGAATGACTGTGCGGCGCTATTTACGCCGGATCGACGAAGAACGCAAGCGCCGGTTCGCAATCCAAACGACGAGAAAAATGGCCGGGAGCGGCTTAGCTAGCAAATAAAAAAGGGGACCGAAGTCCCCTTTTTGAATAACAAGGCCAGTCGATTACCGCTTCGAGAACTGGAAGCTACGGCGGGCTTTGCGCTTGCCGTATTTCTTCCGTTCAACGACGCGCGAGTCCCGCGTCAGAAACCCACCCGACTTCAGAGTCGGTCGTAAGGTCGGCTCGAAGCCGATCAGCGCCTTGCTGATGCCATACCGCACCGCACCGGCCTGGCCGGACAGGCCGCCGCCTTTGACCGTGCACATCACGTCGTACTGGTTCTCGCGATTCACCGCGGCGAAAGGCTGATTGATCACCATGCGCAGGACGGGCCGGGCGAAATAGGTTTCAAATTCACGGCCGTTGACGACGATGCGTCCCGCGCCAGGCTTAATCCAAACTCGGGCGACGGCATTCTTCCGCTTGCCTGTCGCGTAGGCGCGGCCCTGTTCATCGATCTTGGCAACGACAGGGTCGTTCGCCGTCACCGTATCGCCTGCCGGCGTGGACGGCTGCGTCAGTCCGGTCGCAGCGCCAAGATCCGCCAGGTCGCGGATCGGTTCGGCCGGAGCCACGGGTGCCGCTTCTGCGGGCGCATCGGTAGCGGCTTCCGGCTGCTCGGCCGGGGCTTCACTGGCCTCCGGCGCTGCTGTTTCCTGGTCCTTCTCGTCGGCCATCTTTAGGCGCTCCGCTTGTTCTTCGGGTTCATCGAGGCGATATCCAGCACTTCCGGATTCTGCGCCTCATGGGGATGTTCAGCACCGGCATAGACTTTCAGGTTACTGATCTGCTTCCGCGCCAGCCGGTTCCTCGGCAGCATGCGCTGCACCGCCTTGATCACGACGTCCTCGGGCTTCTTACCATCGAGGATTTCGCCAGCCGTGCGCGACTTGATACCGCCCGGATAGCCGGTGTGCCGGTAATAAATCTTGTCCTCGCGTTTTTTGCCGGTCAGTTGGACCTTCTCGGCATTGACCACGATGACATTGTCGCCGCAATCGACATGCGGCGTAAATTCGGGCCGGTGCTTACCGCGCAGGATTTTGGCGATTTCCGCCGCCATCCGGCCCAGCACCACGCCATCCGCATCGACGACGAGCCATTTCTTCTCGACATCCGCGGGCTTCATGGAAAATGTACTCATTTCGGGTCACCTATAAGGTTACGCGTGCCAAAAACCAAACGCGTTCGAACGGCGGCGGAGTATGCCCATATCAACGCGGCAGTCAATGAATTTAACAGTACGTTTTACGAGAAAAATCAAATAGTTATAATTGCGGTATCTGAATACCGCTTCTTAAGTGACTGATTAATCGGGCGGTATGGAATAAGTAGCCGTAACATGGGCAACAGGACCATCAACCCCTTGTGCGTAAACGATTCCCTCTCCCACCGCGAGCCGTTTTCCAGGTTTAATCACCCGCGCCTCGCAGACCAAATCATTGAGACCAGCGGCACGCAGGAAGTTGACGTTCAGGCTCGTTGTCACCGCCATTTTGGCTTTAACGCCATACGCGCCGACAACCGCTACCCAAATTGCATAATCGCCGATGGCCATCATCGCGGGACCGCTCACCGTTGGCCCAGGCCGCACATGCTTCGCATCGTAGGGCAGCCGTACCATCGCGTCCGCATAATCGATTTTCTCGACCTGGAAATCGTATACAGCCAGGAAATCGGCTTCCGCGGCGCAAATTTCATTGAATTCGGCGAGGGTCGCCTTGGAGGGTTGCTCGGGCATCGGGAAACACTTCGCATGAGTTAAAAGCGCTGGTACAACTACATCCCGATTACCCGAAGGCAAAGCAAAAACCGGAGGCGATATGGTGCAGACAGCGGCCATCACCGACCAAGAAGACGCCATGTTGCTGCGCGAGGATCGCGACGGCGTGGGCTATCTCACCTTCAATCGACCGAAGGCGCGCAACGCCCTGTCGCTGGAGATGCTGGGCGCCATGAACGGCGCGCTTGAAAGTATCAAGGATGATACGTCGGTCCGCGCTGTCGTCATCGCCGCCAACGGTCCCGCCTTCTGCGCCGGGCACGACATCCGTCAGCTTCGCGCCAATCCGGAGCGCGCCTATTACGAGGAAACCTTCGCCGCCTGCGCTCGCATGATGCTGGGCGTCATGCGCCTGCCGCAGCCGGTCATCGCTAAGGTTCAAGGCATGGCGACAGCCGCCGGTTGCCAACTCGTGGCGACCTGCGACCTGGCCGTGGCCGCCGAGGAGGCGCAATTCGCGACGCCAGGCGTACATATCGGCCTGTTCTGTTCGACCCCGATGGTGGCCCTCAGCCGCAATGTCGGCCGTAAGCAGGCAATGGAGATGCTCGTGCTGGGCGACCCTGTCACCGCAACCCACGCCAAGGAAATGGGCCTGGTCAACGCGGTCTCGTCGGCAGCGCATCTGGATGCAAAAATTTCGGAAATGACCGACAAGATCGTCTCAAAATCCGCCCTGACCATCGCCATCGGCAAGGAAGCCTTCTACCGTCAGCTTGAGACCGGTGTCGAAGAAGCCTACGCCCACACTAGCGAGGTCATGGTGCGCAATATGATGGCGGAGGATGCCGCGGAAGGCATGGGCGCCTTCATCGAAAAACGAACACCCGTCTGGCGTGGAAGGTAGGGCATGGAACACGGAAAGTACGACGACACCTATATTAAGGGCATCCTGAAAGACGTGCAGACCATCGCCATGGTCGGCGCCTCG
>Ga0315338_1004914_pt1 | contig 10080 bp, 8 predicted proteins | sample ASW8metaG_FD_204518 | JGI IMG/M metagenome (GOLD analysis project Ga0315338, IMG submission 204518) | Ammonia-oxidizing marine archaeal communities from Monterey Bay, California, United States - ASW #8 | ecosystem: Environmental > Aquatic > Marine > Coastal | place: USA: California | collected...
TTCCCACTCGTTTTCGAGCACTTTTAAAAAAGAATGCAGTATTTTAGTAGTGCTGATATCATTCCATGTCACCGCCCAATAAGCTGCGACATGAGACTATAGCAAGGTCTACACGAAAAAAGCGAGTCAGATCTCAGAATTCTATCCATTGAATATTCGCGTATTTATGTAAATTCCGTACGGCCAGATAGCGCTATTAACGGCCGATTAAAAATATTTCTAAGTGAGCGTGAGCAATTCTTTTATTTGCCAAACTTGTGGTGCATACGTATGAAATTTAATGTCTTGTATGATTGTATGAGCAAAGCTAAGGGGTCAACCATTGAGACTAACGAAGCAGTTACCATGGCTTAGGAATTCGATTGGGTTTCAAACATCAGCTTTGAGCATCTAGATTAGTGCCATCAAAAAATTTTTATCTCGGATACTTATGGCTTAAATAATGTCTATGCTGTCCAGGACTCGGGCTTATGCCTAGCGTTTGGTCGGTCGTTTTAGCTAAAAATCAGATTGGCTTAACTAAATAGCGACATCACTAGGCTTTTATTACCTATCAATCTAAGCTCAAGAATGCGGATAGCTGGGGATGCCTTTGTTATATCGGTATAGACACCCGACAGTAATTAACCTTCTTTCTTTTTATGTACATTCGTATCCGGTATATTTCAAGTTAGGGGAAAGGCCAATAACACAACGATTGTTGAGAGCGGATCCACAGTTCGTCTATACTCTGGGTAATGCATCTTAAAGACTGATTCAGACCGTTCATTTGGTTTGGAACTGATGCTTGTGGTTAGGTTGTAAATGAAAAGTATTCTTCTTCTCGGCGGCACCCGATATTTCGGCCGCGGAATTCTCAAAACGTTTGCGTCACGTGGTGACAATGTAACAGTCCTCTCACGTGGCAATAGGCCTTTACCGTCTGGTTTCCTAGCGCAAGAGTGGATTCGGTGTGACCGTAAAGATGAAAGTGCACTTCGAGAATCAGTGAGTGGGCGTGAGTTTGATATTGTTATCGACAATATTTGTTACGACGTAGCCGACGCGGGGTCGGCGTTGCGAATTTTTTCAGGCGTTTGTGGTCTTTACATAATGACCAGTTCTATTATGTCCTACCTGAACTTGTATCTGCAGGGTCGGGCATTGAGGGAAACTGACTGGAAATATGCCGAGTCGACTACTGGAATGGAGATGCAATATCACTCTGGACTACTTAAATATGCCAAGAGTAAACGCGCATGCGAGAGTTTGTTTCTGGCTTCGAATACTCTGGATTCAGTTGTGCTCCGATTGCCAAATGTTGTTGGCGAAAACGACTTCTCCGGTAGGTCGGCTGTGCTTCCTCAAGCGCTCAAACGAAGCGGTGCCATAGAGTTTTCTGGCCATCCACACGATACGTTCCAACAAGTCTATGAACAGGACCTAGAAAAAACTTATTTGTTTGTCGCTGATGCAAATATCAACGAGTTACCACGCTCCTATAACGTCGGTCCGCCGCCAATATTAGTTTCGCATTATATCGAAATGATTGCGGAGGCTATCGGAGTCAATGCTGAGGTTTCTTATGTTAATCCTCAAATTTCATCGACTAACGGTGAACCTTTCCCAAAAAACGTTAGTATGGATTGTCGCGCCATTGAGAGAGATTTGGGTATAGCCTTTACTCCTTACGCCCGTTTCATCCCTAAGTTAGCCAATTGGTTTACAAAATAGACTAGATAATTGCTTCTGGGGATGACGGGCGACAACCAGGCTAGGGAACTGTGCGACCTTCTCGTATTGTAATCGATCCTCCATTCTTCGCCTGGCGTCGGCCAGGCTGTTGAACCAGTGTTCGTTCAGCAATTCATCTTGAAACATTTGGTCGAAGCTTTCGACGAAGGCGTTCTGCACGGGATTGCTCTGCTCGATGAAGTGCAGCAGGACGTGGCTGTGATAACCAAAGAAGAGGCGTTCGCCAGCAAGTTCGACGGTCCGATCACGCAGGACCCCCACCTCCCCCTCAGTGGGTTGGTATCGCCACGTCGATCGATTGAGACAGGCCAACTGACAGGCATGGTCCCGGGACGATCCAAACGCCGACACAATCTGCGAAATTACGGTCCACTTGAAGACTCATATTTATCCTTCAGCAGGGCTTGACCCGTAAGCTGGAATTATCCAACCTGATTAAGGACCTTAACCAGATGGATTTGGATGAATATTCTTTCAGCGGAAATTATTGAAAATGAGACTTGCCTTTGTGGCAGCGGGGCACTTGAAGTTGCAATCGATTTACCGCGTTTTCCGCTGACCGGTATTTACATCGACTCCTCGGAACCCGATTTTAATAATTTTCATGATCAGGCTTTAATGGTTTGTATGGAATGCGGGCATATCCAATTACGAAATATACTCCCACAAAAAATATTATATGGGCGGCACAATGTTCACCGCTCCGCTCAGTCACACCATTCGCCGCAAGCAATTGATTATTTCGTTAGCTATGTAAAGTCGCTCGTTCCTGACCGAATATTTAAATGCATCCTTGAGGTTGGATGTAATGATCTAAGTTTGTTAAATCGGCTTAAAGTTTTAGGATCGGAATCTATTGGAATTGATCCCATTTGGATTGACCGCGACCTTCGAAATGGGAAAAATATTTCGGTAATAGGTAAATATATTGAACAGGTGGATTTTGCTTTAGATATTCCCACTCCGCCAGACTTGATTGTATCAACCCATAATCTAGAGCATATTGCCAGTCCCATTCCTTATTATAAAAAATTAATGGATCGGGCCTCTGACGATGCATTGTTCATAATAGAAGTCCCCGATGTTGGAATCATGTTCGAAAACCTTCGGATTGACCAGATTTTTATGCAACACAATCATTATTACGAATTACGCAGCCTTTTAAATTTTATTGAGTCTATTGATGGCCATTATATTGACCATTGTTATAATTATAATAATTGGGGAGGAACAATCTTAATCGCCTTTGGCAAAGGTCTAAAAAAAGAAAGCGGCAATAAGCCCAAAAATCCATGGGATAAAAATAAAATTCGCGATCAATACTCACTTTATCGAAATCGAATGCAGGGAATAATCAAAATCGTAAAAGAAATAAAACAGGATATATGGGGATATGGAGCCGGCCAGATGGTTCCAACATTAGCCTATCATTTACGCAGTGATTTGGCATTTCTAAATGGCATTTTAGACAACAATCAAGACCGTGCTGGGCTTTATTATCCACATTTAAAGCCGCAAATCCTCGATGCGGATGGTGAGTATAATTTTGACCAATCGATGGTTATTATTTTGGCGCAGGACGCCGTCCGCCCGATCATAAAGAGGCTTGAAAACTTTAATCCAGGTTACGTATTGGTTCCCGGTAACGTTTATTAAACTGTAGGAAATGCTGTTAGGAGCTTGGGGGTTCAGAAATGTCGACTATTATTTCTTTTGCCGATTTAACCCACACAACAGTAGCAGTCGATGCAAATTGTTTCCCTCTAGGGTGCGGATTTATTGCGGCTTACGCTAAAAAACATCTCTCATCGGCTTTGAACATAGATATTTTCAAATATCCAGATGATTTCACCCTATGATTGTTGGTCGGCGATCAAATAATATTATTTTGGGACGTGCAAATATTATAATTAAAAAAAATTCATGGAAAAATTTTATATATTTTCACAATTTAAACTTACCATTTCAGTTTCAATTTCAATCAGAATGCAAAGAATGGCCGTAATGTTATATCCGTCGTTTAAATTATAGAGAATTTGAAATTACTTCTTTTTCTCTATATTTATTTTTCTTCTAATGGATCAAAATAGTTATATCTACTCTGGCTTTTAATGGATTCTGTAATTTCTTAAAATCAAAGGTAATAATATGGATGGGAATTTAGGTGATACTGACGCGCTTACAATATCGCTCAATATGGGGGGTGGGATATTACGCCAGAAATTCGATGGCGTCGCCAAAAATATTTTTTCACCTGTTGATATCAATGCCGAGACTGAAGTTGTTCTATTTACACCCGATAATGGCGAGTTAGCTCGAGATGAGTTTTTTATTCCAAATGTAAATAATGGGCTTTTTCGAATTTCGGCATTTCTTAGAAGCAAAGGAATATCTTCTGAAATTGTTAATATCGGCGTCGATAATTTTGAAACATCATTGGCTGCCATTGCAAAACACGAGACCCCTATTTTAGGGGTTAGTCCCTATTACAATTGTATGCAAGCCGATATTGCAAACATTTCTAGAATGAGAGAGGTTTCGCCAAATTCCTTTATCGTGATTGGTGGTTTTGAGGCTTCATTAAACGAGCAATGGCAGAATTTGGAAGGATTAATTGACGCCATTATTCTTGGTGAAGGCGAACAACCAATGTTGGCGCTAGCGCAAATTTTAAAAGAATGGGAAGTTAGTTCTTTAAAAGTAGGAGAAAATAAAAACAAATGGGTGGCCAACAAACTAGCTGAAACAAATGAACCAGGCATTATGCTCTATGATGGCGTCGACCTGTGCTATCATCAACCTATGGAGCGAATTAGCACTGAATTCTATCAGGAAGTAAACCTCTCTGCCTTTGTTGACCAATTATCTCATAGCCCTTTTAGAAAATTTCATGAATTAAGTAACATAATTTTTGATGGTGAAAAGCCGAGTTATTTCCGTTTTGTTTCAGGCGACCATTGCCCACTACACTGCACGTTTTGTCAAAGTTCGGTCTTATATTCGACCTTACTTGACAAAAAAGCGACACCTGTAAAACATTTATCACCCGAAAATACTGTCAGGATAATAAAACGAGTAAACGATTATTATCCTGAAGTCAGCCATATTTATATTGATGATGAAAATTTTCTACTCTACAAGCGCCGCGCAATAGAAATTTGTGATTTATTATGCGAAGCCCGAAAAAAAAGAGAAATCCGAGATAATTTACGTTTTTTATGCCGAGGGACTGCCCGAAGTGTTAATCCCGAAATTTGTGTGGCCTTGTATAATGCAAATTTTGAAATTATTTCGATTGGTTCTGAAAGCTATTCTGATCTTGAACTTAAATTTATGAACAAAACAGCAGATTCCGATTGCAATATTGGTGCAATTGAAATGTTGTTTAATCATGGTTTAGAAATCGCCGAGAATTATATTCTCTATTCCCCCGTTACTACGCCTGATTCGTTTTTCGAAAGCACTTCACGGATTTGCCACAATATTTTTTCTTACAATGTTGATGGTGCAGCCGGAGGGTTTATGACGCCACTAGCAGGAACGCCATTGTGGGGGAAAGGTGAATTCTACGTTTGTGAGGAACCTAGTAAAAAGGCAAATTTATTTCCCGATGAAGTTTATTTCAAATCCACTTCAACACCGTATACTTATCTTGGAACAAATATTAGTTATAAATTAGACAGATCAAATGGTAGAATTAAAACTTTGCATCACCCGGAAATTGTTCTTCTTAACGATCCAGTTATGCATGCGGTGTCTGTAGATGCTGTGCTTACCATGCCTGAGGCTGCACAAAAGCTTGCTAAGGCAGCAAATCTGGACATGTCAAGAATACCCCGCCCCTTTATAACATTAAGTAATATTTATGCCGGCGCCCTGTTAGCTCAGAAATACACTGGAGAAGTCCGCTGGAAGAATTTGCAAGAAATGTGCGTTGATACTCTCAAAGTGTAGAATAGCACTGGCAAAAAGAACCATCTTTAGAAAGGGGTTCTTTGGTGGATTGTAGAACCTAAGCATTCCAATCGTCGTATGCAATTTGGAAGAGTTTTTGAAATGAGTGCGCGTTCTGACTTTAGAAAAGCCCCCAAATGTCCTTTTGGCAATCTTGTATGGCGCGACTACTATTGGGAATTTCCACGCGAAATTCCGGATTATGAAAATCAATACTGGACCGAGACGCTTGATCCGGATGGTGTTTTGCGCGACATGCTTTCGGACTCAGAATGGGAAAATATCGTTGCAGATACCATTCCCATTGCAGAAAAGCTGAACCAAATAACTGATGGCGGACGCGCACTAGACATTGGATGTGGTCGCGGAGGACTTTTGTCCAACCTTGGACCTCAGTGGGAAAAACACGGCGTTGAACTTTCTCTTGAAGCCGCCAAACGAGCCAGCGCTCATGGGTCAATAATACAGGGTGATTTATCAAATACAAATTATGAACCGAATAGTTTTAACTTGATTACTTTAAATCACGTTATTGAACATCTAGCTAATCCACTTGAAATCATGAATTCGTGTCAGAAGTTGCTAGCACCCTGCGGGATATTAATGATTGCCACACCTGATTTTGACAGTCCTTGCGCAAGACGATTTGGTCTGAATTTTCGTATGTTACACGATCCTGGACACATCAGCTTATTTACAAGCTTTTCACTTGTGAAAATGTTGGAAGATTTAGGATTTAGAATTTTAGAGATAGATTTTCCCTATTTCGAAACACGTTTTTATACACAGGAAGCAATGACCCGGATGAGTGATCGTACAAAAGTGTCCCCACCGTTTGTTGGTAACCACATAAATGTATTTGCGGAATATCTTACAGTGAATGCATCCTAGTTTGCAGAACCTATTTAATACGTGAATGATGGATAAATACGGTAGTGAAGGAGTCGTTCGTGCTTTTGCGGATTATTTTTTTTTGAGATGAGTGGTTCTAACTACAAAAGCGACCTTATCGAATTTAATTAAGGATTCAGCTCGTATGGCAGAGAATTGTTTCATCATTGCAGAGATTGGTATTAACCACAACGGACAAATTGAAACGGCAAAAAAGTTAATTGACGTTGCCGTCGAGGCTAAATGCAATGCTGTTAAATTCCAAAAACGTTCCGTAGAAGCGGTTTATACTAAGGAATTTTTGGACTCTAAGCGTGAAAGTCCGTGGGGGAAAACTCAGCGTGCTCAGAAAGAGGGATTAGAATTTGGGGAAGTTCAATATAAAGAAATAGATGCTTACTGTCGTGATAAAAATATTGATTGGTTTGCCTCGGCTTGGGATCTGAAAAGCCAAAAATTTTTGCAAAAATTTGACCTGAAGCACAATAAAGTTGCATCTGCAATGATTGTTGATCTACCCTTATTGGAGGAAATAGCTTCTGAGGGGCGTTACGGATTTATCTCTACAGGCATGAGTGATTTTGAAGTTATCGATCGTGCTGTTAATATTTTCGAGAAAAAAAAATGTCCATTTGAATTGATGCACTGTATTTCAACCTATCCTATGGATGATCAAGATGCCAACTTGCGTTGTATCGAAACACTACGCCAGAGATATGATTGCACTGTTGGCTATTCTGGGCACGAAGTCGGTCTTGTCGTTTCCTACGCTGCCGCTGCTCTAGGTATCTCCTCGCTGGAGAGACATATCACGTTGTCACGTGCAATGTATGGTTCCGATCAGCCTGTTTCTTTGGAACCACGGGCTCTACGAGAATTAGTTGCAGGCGTTCGGAAAATTCAAAATGCACTGGGTAGTGGTATTGTATCTATGACTAGCCGAGAAGTAGGAGTAGCAGAGAAACTACGTTCACATATTCCTTTTTATCCTGCAGAGTAAGAGATTCTGGCTAAAATTAGTTCAATGAGTTATTCACGCCCTCTCATAACCTCATTGCCACTTGATGGTCGTGTTTGCGTTCTAACAGGAGGGAGGGGATTTCTCGGCCAGAAATTTACAAGCGCACTTTTAGCTGCTGGTGCTAAGGTTGCTATTTTGGATATTGCGCCCATAGTAGACGATCCTTTGACAGATATTCTTCAGCTTTCTGCAGATATAACTGATGAAATTTCTCTAAGATCAGCGCAAGATCAAATACTTGACCAATGGGGCCAGATTAATGTTCTGATAAATAATGCTGCTTTAAACCCAAAAATGGATGGTACTGATAGCGCTTTTGATAGACTGGAAAGTTTTCCAGTTGAACGCTGGAATTCGGAAATAAGTGTAGGTCTTACTGGTAGCTTTTTATGTGGTAAGGTATTTGGTTCGTGGATGGCCAAAAATGGGGGTGGTGTAATTGTTAATATTGCATCCGATTTGTCTGTATTAGCTCCAGATCAAAGGGTCTACCTTAAGTCAGAAATATCGCCCAACCAACAAACAGTCAAACCAGTAACTTATTCTACAATAAAGACGGGCCTGATAGGTTTGACTCGATACTTTGCAACTTATTGGGCAGAAAAAAATGTCCGAGCCAACGCCTTATCACCAGGAGGCATTTTTAATGAGCAACCGGCGGAACTTGTTGAAAATATCTCTAAAAGAACTCCCCTTGGACGTATGGCATTGCCAAATGAATTTGGCGATGCATTGGTGTTTTTGTGCTCGGATCAATCAAGCTACATGACCGGCCAGAATATGATTATTGATGGCGGACGTTCAATTTGGTGAGCGTGGAAAATTTAAGGAAATTACCTTTCAATATTTGGCAAGTAGCCCGCAATGGAGGCCGCCTGTCGTTGAGCCCAATCAACTTGCCTAAACCAATTTAACTTGAATAAGTCTGGGTTTTGGTTAAAAAATTTTTTTATTTTCTCCGGTGCCACGTGTGGGCCTAACTCACGAAGAATAAAACAGAGGATATGGTAATCTTCAATATAATCGAGAGTTAAACGAATTTTTGTCATGCCGGTTAATGGTGCTATGAATGTTTCATGCTTAACGCCGTTTAACGATTCAATCAATGTCCCCATCATTTCAGAATGTGATGTATCTCTCTCCTTAACTGCGCGATCAAGGATTTCATATGATAATGAAAATCCCATACTCCCGCAGTAATATTCTTCAGGAGGTTTAATCATGTCTAAATTACTATTGATGAGCCTTTCTAAAGATTCCATGTTGGCCCTTCCATCAAAGAATGGATCATCGGCATCAATTGTAATGAGTTCTCGGACACCATAATGGTCGCAAGCATCGCGTAAGCGACGTATTTTATCTTCAATATCGCCGCGGAATATTTGCCAACCATTTTGCTTGCCTAACCTGGCAATGGGGTTGTCGATAGACTCTTTACTAGTGCATATAATTGGGATAAAGCCAAAATGTTCCGTTCTTCGGCATACGTGTTCCAACACATTCCCCTTCCCAAATGGGAGCAAACATTTCTTAGGTAATCTTGTAGACCCAACACGCACAAGTATTAAAGCATACATTGAATTCATGAGTTGGCTCTTTCAACATCAGAAATTACGGAACGTAATATATCCCTCTGTTGTCTTACCTTGGTCAGATCTCGATAATTAGTCTTAAACTGCATCATTTTTGGCTGAATATTTTCAGCAACTGGGCAAAGACCAGGCTGATAATCAAAGGCATTTTTATAATCAACAATATCAGGTAAATATGTTTTCAAGAATGACTTGTCTTGAAATACAGGTTCCAAATAAGGGACTGATAATCCACCATAAAATCCATCCCCGCCTACACTCTTGAATTTTTTGTAAAATGATTTCCAGGAAACACCGTGAGAGGCGTCACCATTGTATAAAACTGTATAGGTCCAATAGCTATTTTCGTAGCCCGGCGGATTGAGTTGAGGTGTAATCCATGAACAATCTTCGAAAGCTTCAGAGATAATTTTTGCAACTGCCTTACGTCGTTCAACTATGATATGTGCACGTTCAATTTGTGCCAGGGCCACTGCCGCTGTTAACTCGTTCATCCTATAATTCCAACCCAAAATACTATGACGTTTGTAGTCTGGATCTTGAAACTCTACTGGCAAAACAGCTTTTAATGAGTTCCCGGCGGTTAATTTTCTGTATCCCAAGCCACCAGATTGGCGGACAATTTTTGCATATTTAGAGTTATTAGTAGTAACGGCACCCCCCTCGCCTGTTGAGAGGTGTTTTTTTGTTTCGAAGCTAAAACTAGCCATATCTCCCCACTGCCCAACCATTTTTCCATTGATTGAAGCAAAAATGGATTGAGCGCTATCTTCAATTACCGGTATCTTGTAGCGCCTTGCAATTGTCATTATGCGCGGCATATCCGCTGGTAAACCATGCATATGGACGGCGATAATAGCCTTGGTTTTTGGTGTAATTTTCCTTTCA
>Ga0315338_1004917_pt1 | contig 10077 bp, 7 predicted proteins | sample ASW8metaG_FD_204518 | JGI IMG/M metagenome (GOLD analysis project Ga0315338, IMG submission 204518) | Ammonia-oxidizing marine archaeal communities from Monterey Bay, California, United States - ASW #8 | ecosystem: Environmental > Aquatic > Marine > Coastal | place: USA: California | collected...
GGCATACACTGAGCCAGCCGCGAAACCTGATGGGAAAGGATGACGAGATGGCCACACTCTTCGGACGCGTCCATACGAGGCAGCAGATCCTCGACCACGTCGGCGACATCAGCCAGGTCGCTCGGGTCCGACGTGCGGAATTGACGGAAGGCAACGAGCGCGGCGCCGGTCTCATCGAAGTCTTCAACGCTTCGGGGCTGTGTTTTTCGCTGCTGCCGGGCCGCGCCCTCGACATCGCGTCTGCCGACTACAAGGGTATGTCCCTCTGCTTCCGCTCCAAGACCGGCGACGTGGGCCCAGCCTTTTACGAGCCGGCTGGCTACGACTGGATGCGGGGCTCCTTCATGGGACTGCTCACAACCTGCGGCCTCACTTTCGTAGGCCACCCGGAGGTGGACCCGGAAGAGGAGAACACCGAACTCGGTCTGCACGGCCGACTGTCCTACATCCCGGCGAAGGATGTCAGCGCCAGGGGAGTGTGGGAAGGAGACGACTACGTCATCAGAGTCGGGGGCCGCATGCGTGAGCACGCCATGTTCGGACACTGCCTGGAGATGACGCGAGAGATCTCAACCATCCTCGGGGAGAAGACAATCCGCATCCACGATCGGGTCGAGAACCTGGGCGTCGATCCGGCGCCGCTGATGGTCGTCTACCACACCAACCCAGGCTGGCCGCTGCTCGACCGGGGCGCGCGCATGCTGATTAACTCGAAGAAGTCGACAGAATGGACGCAGGACAGGGAGGTCGCCCCGGAGGACTACCGCAAGATCGGCGGTCCGCGAGCCAAGGCGCACGATGACGTGTACGTTCACCGCCCTGCTGCCGACCGCCGAGGTATAGTCCACGTCGGCTTGGTCAACGACCGCCTGGGCCTGGGGCTGACGTGGACTTTTCCGCGCCGGGAACTGCCCATCCTGAATCAATGGCAGCACTTCCACAAGGGGACCTACGTAACCGGCTTGGAACCGGGCAACTGCAGTGTTCTGGGACGCGCCTGGAACCGCAAACATGGTACGCTGGAGTACATCGCACCGGGCGCAACGCGCGACTTCCACCTGCAGCTCGGCGTGCTGGACGGGGCCAGGGAGATCAGCGCCTTCGAGCGCAGCCTGAAGTAGAAGTGAGATCAGCGGCGCGTGGACAGACTTGCCAGTGCGCCGTAGACATCTAGCACCCGCTGTGCCACGCCCGACTCTGTGTAGAGTCCCAGAAGACGCTGCCGGCCTGCTACCCCCATGCGCCGTCGCCTGACCTCGTCCCGCTGCAGCACCGACACCGATTCTGTGAGCGCCACCGCGTCGCGCACGGGCGCCAGCAGACCCGTGTCCCCGTCGATGACGACCTCACGACAGCCACGGATATCGCAGGCCACCGTGGGCCGCGCCATCGCCGTGGCTTCCAGCAACGACTTCGACAGGCCCTCCCTGTGGGAGGGCATGACGAACACGTCCATCGCCGAGTAGAGGGCAGGTAGATCGTCACGTCCCTGCGTGATTTGGCAGCGATCCTCGATACCGTGGGCGCGCGCCAACGCGAAAGGGTCGACGGCATCGGACTGCTCCGGTTCGAAGAGGCCGACGATAAGGAACCGCGCCGATGGTACTGAGCGCGCCAGGCGGCCGGCCATGTCGAAGTATTCGAGGAAACCCTTTTCACGCACCACGCGTCCCACCGTGCCGACGACGAAATCATCAGCCCCCCAGCCAAAGCAGGCGCGAGTGCGCGCGCCTGCCTCGGGATCGGCGTCAGGGTCGAAGTAGTTCTCGTCGACACCATTGCCCACCAAGTGCAGATGCTCGTCGCTCTTGAACCGGTGAGACCTGGCAAATTCCAGGTCTTCCTCCGACTGAAAGAGCAGATGATCCGACCAGCCTGCCGTCCAGCGCTCGGCGGCCAGCGCCGCCATGCGGTGCAGGCCGGCGATGTGATCGTGGAACAGAAACCCATGCACGGTGTGCAACACGTGGGGCGCGCCGGCCAGCTGGGCTACTGGGGGTCCCAGCAGGCCAGCCTTGGGATTATGCGTGTGGATGATGTCGTAACCGCCGCGGCGCACCTCGGCGAACAGAGCGATGGCGGAGCGGGCGTCGGTAATCGGCGAGATCTCACGTTCGAAGGGCAGGTAGTGCAGGTGGAAACCGAGAGCCGTCAGTCCCGCCTCGTATTCAACGCCATCAGCGGCGCCGGAGTCGGGTGCCCGGCCGCAGGCAACGTGGATCTCGTAGCCACCGGCGGCGAGACGAGTCAGCCGGCGGCGCAGCAGCAGCCAGGTGATGCGGTCCGTAGGGACGACGTGCAGGACGCGGGGCACGCGAGGACTCCGTCCTAAGCCAGTCCGGCATGCGTCCACACGCCGCGAAGAGAGGCACCGGTTGCGGCGCAGGCATCGTCGGCGGACATGTCGCGCACGGCCTGGCTGAAGGGCTCGACCATCACCGGCCCGTCGTAGCCGATCTGCTTCAACGATCCGAGGAACGTGTCGATGTCGATAACGCCCGTCTCCCCTGGCAGGCAACGCTGGTTGTCGATCTGTTCGTCCACCGGGCGATCCGGAGCGTCGTTGACATGCACGTCCACGACCTGGTCGGGAGACAGGCGCTGCAGGTGAGAGGCATCCTCGTGCGCCGTATACCAATGCCAAGCGTCGAGCAGATAGCCGCAGTTGTCGCCCACAGCGTCACACAATTCACTCATCTCGTCCATTGTGTGGACGAATTCGTGCTTCTTGCCCTCGCGGCTCGTCTTCGGCCCGACGTATTCCAGGCCCAAGCGGATGTCATGTTCGGCGAGAATCGACGCCGCCGGCTGCAACCGGCTCGCGTGCTGGACAAAATTAACCGCGTAGCTCAACTCAGCGGAGGCGGGGGTGATCCACGTCGCTGTTCGATGCACTCCGAGATCGGCGGCGGTCTGCGCCAGGGCCGGCAGGGCCTGCAGGTCCTTCTCAAAGGTGGCGTCGTCGGCACGGAAGTTGAGTGGGAACCCGAAAGCGGACAGACGTACGCCAGCTTCCTGAGCCAGTTGGGCCACGTGCGGTGCTCCGAGCTGGTGGGCCTCCCCGATGCTGAAGTGATAGCCGCCGAAGTCGTGTTTTGCCGCCAGCGCCAAGCCCTGCGCCAGGCTGTCGACCTTGACGCCGATCGCGCCGAGACTGAGTGAGGTGAACATGGTCTCTCCCTGCCGATTCTTATGCGGCGACGTTGTTCTGAGGTGTGGCTTCGAGGAAGGCGATGACATTGTCCACAGCTCCGCCGTTGAGAAGATCCACTCCCTCGGGGGTCTGGTCTGCCGCATGCGGCGTGAGCACGACCTGCTCGCAATTTTTGATGGGGTGGTCGGCCTCGAAAGGCTCGTCGGGAAACACATCGAGCCCAGCGCCGGCCAGGTGCCCGGCGTCGAGAGCCACGGCAAGGGCGTCGAGATCGACGACGGGACCGCGGGCCCCGTTGAGGAGTACGGAACCTGATTTCATGCGTGCCAGTTGCGCCTCGCCGATTAGATGGTGGGTGTCGTGAGTCAGGGCTACGTGCAGACTCACGTAGTCGGCCTGCCTGAGCAGCTCGTCAAGGCCGACGAAACGTACACCCAACTGGCGCGCCCGCTCCGGCGAGGGATTGAAGGTCCAGGCGATCACTTCCATGCCAAGGACCCTGCCGAGACGTGCCATCTCGGCGCCGATGTTGCCCGTACCGACGATGCCGAGGACCTTACCTTGCACGCCGAGATTCATGCGCCGCGTCCACTTGTGGGCGCGGACCTCGGCCGTCTGGAAGGCGGCGCGCTTGGCTACCGTGAACAGCAGGCCAAACATGTGCTCCGCCACGACGGGCGCCGTACGTCCCGGTTGGTTCGACACGACGATGCTCAGCTCCTTGGCCACCGTCAGGTCGATCATGTCGGTGCCGATCGAGCAGGTTGTGATCATCCGCAGATCGGGGAGAGCGCGCAGTTCGTCCTGGCGCCAGGTGACGGAACCGCGAGAGTTGATGATCACCTGGAAACCGCGGGCCCGCTCGATCTGCTCGGCTTTGTCATGGGGGCGCGTGGTGTGCAAGGTGAGTTCGCCGTACGGCTGCAGGCGCTCGAGATGGGGCGACCCGCAGATCTGCGGCGGGTCGTCGCCGGGCACAAGGATATTGACACGGTCGGACATAGGACAGTCGATTCTCTCTGGTAGGCGGGATTGTCCGGGTTTATGTTTTTCCCGGGTTGCAGCGCGTGAAAGGAACGGGCGCCATCCGAACCTGTCAAAGAGTCCGTGGGATAGAAAAGGGGGATCATGACTCGCCAGTTGATCACCACGGCGCCGGAGCAAGTCGCCTTCGGTGATGTCAACCTACCGACGCCGACACCGACGCAGATCCGTGTGCGCAGCCGCTGGGGGGCTGCCAAGCACGGCACCGAGATGGCGCTCTACAAGGGCTACGCCGGCCCCCGCGGGTCGTACGACGATAACCTTCGTCTGTTTGACGGTGACAGGGAGGCGGTCCGCTACCCGAGCCCCCTGGGAAACATGTGTGTGGGCGAGGTAGTCGAGATGGGATCCGATGTTGTCGGCATCGCCGTCGGTGATCTCGTCTTCGGCCATGGGCCCTTTCGCCAGGAGCATGTGTGGGAGGCAGACCGTGTGCGCAGCCTGCCCGACGGTTTGCCATGGCAGGCGGCAGTCTGCCTCGATCCAGCCGACTTCGCCCTAGGCGCCGTACGCGACGGCCACGTTCGCATCGGCGACGCCGTCGCTGTTTTCGGCCTGGGCGCCATCGGGCTGCTGGCTCTGCAGCTTGCCAGACACGCCGGCGCCCACCCCGTGATCGGCGTCGACCCCATCGCCCTTCGCCGCAACACGGCCATGGTGTGCGGCGCCGACCTCGTCCTCGATCCGACGGCGTGCGATGTCGGCCGAGAAATCCGCCTGGCCACCGACGGCCGTGGCGCTGACGTCTGCATCGAGTACAGCGGCCACCACCTCGCGTTGCAACAGGCCCTTCGTGGCGTCGCCTACCTCGGCACCGTCGTCGCCGGCGCCTGGCCGGGTGCCTATCCAACGGGACTCGACTTCGGCGCCGAGGCGCACTTCAATCGGCCGTCGATCGTTTTTTCCCGCGCCTGCTCCGAGCCGAACCCGGAGCATCCGAACTGGAACGAAACCCGACTCCTCGAGGTCGCCTGGCGCTTGCTGTGCGAGGGCACGCTGAGATGCGAATCGATCGTGTGGCCCGTCGTGTCCTTCGACACATTGCTGACAGAGTACCCGAAGATCGCCAACGAACCCGAGAGTAACGTCAAGCTGGGTGTCTTCTTCTGAGGAAGGAACGATCGTGGACCTGTTGTTCAATACCATCATGCTTGAGCCCAACCGCTGGACGCCCGATCACACCCTGAACTGGCCCCTTGTGGATCTTCTCGATTCGATCGACGAGGCGGGCTTCAAAGATCTGGAATTGTGGGGTTATCACGTGGACCGGATCGACGACTCAGAGACTACCATCCTCGCTGAAGGTCTGGAGGTGCGATCAATGCAGGCCGTCGGCGTCGGTGCGTACCCCTCGTTCCACAAGGAGGGCGCCGAGGACGAGACCGAGATAGCGCAAATTGAGCGCGTCGCCTCGGTGAGCGCCGCTCTGGGGGCGAAGATTTTCAAGGTTTTTCCCGGCCGTGTGGCCAGCGCTAGCGCCGATGAGGCCATCTGGACACGAACCGTCGAGCGCCTCAAGGCCCTCGCTGACCGTGTGGGCGCCGACGGCATGACACTGACCCTCGAGACCCACGGCGGCACGCTGTGCGACACCCTCCCCAGCACGCTGCGGCTCCTCGACCTATTGGCGGACCGCGATGATATCGGTATCTGCTTCCAACCCTACTCCGATGACGATACCGACGAAGCCATCGCCGCTTTCGACGCACTGGGCGACCGAGTCAGGCACTTACATGTGCAGAACCGCGACGCCAATCGCACCATGACCCTATTGGAGGACGGCGACTGGACGAATTACCGGCGCTTCCTCCCCCACGCCAGGGCCGTCGGCTTCGACGGTGCTCTGTGCATCGAATTCACCGCCGGTATCGTGCCCGCAGAGGGGGAGGCGTTCGACCTCTCCGAAGTTCTCGAAAACGCCGGTCTGGATCGGCATTTCATCGAGAGACTGTGGAACGCTTGAATTGCTCCATCTGGTTGATCCCCATAGCTTTACAGACGCGCTCGAAAACGGAACGGTCTCCACACTCCCCCCTACCGAGTCTTGAGAAATACGCGTGGCTGTCGATCTCTCCCGTCCCGAGTACTACATCAACCGCGAGCTCTCGTGGCTCGACTTCAACCGGCGCGTCCTCGAAGAAGCCCGCGATACGTCAAATCCTCTACTTGAGCGCGTGCGTTTTCTCGGCATCGTCGCCAGCATCCTTGACGAGTTCTTCGAGGTCCGCGTCGCCGGTCTGCTGCAGATCCAGGAAAGCGGCGTTGTCAGTACCGGCCCCGACCGCCTGACCCCAGACGAGCAGCTCAGTGCCATCGCGCGCACGACCCACGAGTTGGTAGCGGCCCAATACCGCTGCTGGAACGAGGAGTTGCTGCCGACCCTGGCGCGGGAGCGCATCCATTTGCTCGATGTCGCCGATCTGCAGGGCGAGCATCTGGCTTTTGTCCGCCGCTACTGGCGTGGCGAGTTGGAACCGATCCTGACACCCATCGTCATCGACCCAGCCCATCCCTTTCCGCGCGTCCTCAACAAGGCGCTGTGCATCGGCGTCCTGTTGCAGCAGGACGGCCATACCGCCCTCGGTGTTGTTACCGTCCCTCGCGTCCTGCCCCGTATTCTGCGCCTGCCCGACGCCGACGACGGTGTCATGCATATGGTCACCCTCTCGGGTGTCGTTGCCCACCATCTCGGCGAGCTGTTCGAGGGCTACGATGTAACCGGCCACGCCGCCTTCCGAGTGACACGCAACTCAGAGCTCTATGTCAACGAGGACGAAGCCGACAACCTCCTTGAGGAAATCGCCGAGTCGCTGGAAAACCGGCGCAAAGGGGACGTCGTCCGGCTTGAGATCGAAGATCGCGCGCCGCCACGTCTGGTGCGCTTCCTATCGACCCAATTCGAGCTGAACGAAGACCGCGTCTACCGTGCCGACGGCCCCGTAAACCTCAACCGCATCAACACCATCTACGACCTGGTGCAGCGGCCGGAGTTGAAGGACCAACCGTTCTCGCCGTCCGTGGTGAGCCTGCCGACAGATCCCGATCGGTTCTTTGAGTCGCTGCGCGAGCGCGACGTTATGCTCCACCACCCGTACGAGTCATTCAATACGGTCATCGATTTCATCCGTATGGCGGTACGCGACCCCCGGGTGCTGGCCATCAAGCAGACTCTCTACCGCACGGGCGAGGACTCGCAGGTCGTGGAGGCGCTTATCGACGCCGCCGAGCAGGACAAGGAGGTTACCGTCCTGGTGGAGTTGAAGGCGCGCTTCGACGAGGCTTCCAACATCGAGTGGGCCAAGCAACTGGAGGAGAGCGGCGTGCATGTCGTCTACGGTCTGCTGGGAATGATCACCCACTGCAAGCTGTCCATGATAGTGCGCCGCGATGAGGACCGCCTGCGCCGATACGTCCACCTCGGGACGGGCAACTACAACCACCAGACGGCACGCTTCTACACCGACATCGGGCTGCTCACAGCTCGCGACGATATGACCCGCGAGGTGGCTGAGGTGTTCAACCTGCTCACGGCACGCTCAGCGGAGACATTCCGCACGCTGATGGTTGCACCCACGACGTTGATGTCAGGCATGTTGCACCGTATCGATCGCGAGATCGAGCACGCGCGTGCCGGACGGCCGGCGGCGATCGTCGCCAAAATGAACGGCTTGATGGACCCCAAGATCATCCGCGCCCTCTACAGGGCCTCGATGGCGGGTGTCGAGATCGACCTCATCGTGCGCGGCATCTGCTGCCTTCGGCCGGGGTTGCTGGGCGTCTCCGAACGCATCAGGGTCACCAGCATCATCGGCTGCTATCTTGAGCACAGCCGGGTTTTCTACTTCGCCAACGGAGGAGACCCAGAGATATGGTGCGGCAGCGCCGACTGGATGAACCGCAATCTTCGCAACCGTATCGAGGTCGTGTTTCCCATCGAAGACGAAAGCATCAAGGCCCGTATCCATCAATTCCTGCAACTGTGCCTTGCCGATCGCTTGAAGGCCCGCATCTGTCAATCAGACGGCAGCTACATACGGCTCGAACCGGGGGACATCGAGCCACCGATATCGATGCAGAGCGTGTTGATGGAAATCGCCCGCGGGAACCCGCCTGACCTGCAGTTGCCACCTCTGCCGGGCTGGAGCAAAACTGGTGTCGACGGCGTCTCCAAAATTCTGGCTCGCTCACTGCGCCGGGCCTGATCCACGATTGACCACAGGGAAGAACATGCCACCGAACGGTAACCGCATCCGGACACAGCTGAGAGCTCTCGACGCGCCACTGCAAGATGACAGCCCTCGACTCGGCGTCGTGCTGGCTGCGGGCCACGGCACGCGCATCCGCTCTGATACCTCCAAGATGCTGCACGAAATCTGGGGCCGCCCCACTGTCGAACGGGTCGCCAACGCCGTCGCCAGGGGCCTCGACAGTCCAAACCAGGTCATCGTGGTCGGCATCAAAGCCGAACAGGTAGCTGCCACGGTGGGAGCCTGTCCCGGAAGGCGCTTCGCCTACCAGGAAAACCCCGTCCTCGGTCTGCCCTCCGGAACCGGCGATGCAGTGCGCGTCGCCCTCGAGCAGTTTGCGCCTCTGCCGGCGGGAATCGACCGTCACATCTATATCATCCCCGGCGACATGGGCCTACTCACCGAACGGGTCGTGGCCGAGTTCCGCCGTGCCTTCGAGAGCCATCCATGTGATATGATGGTCCTCACGGGTGGCTTCGAAGGTCCTGCTGAGCAGAACTATTACGGCCGCATCGTGCGCGTTCCCGACACCGATGCATCGGGTAAGCTCGCCGAGGAATCCGGCTACGTGATCGCCATCAAGGAGCATAAGGACATCCTCGGTCTGGTCGACGACGACGCCGTAGAGACGATGCCGTACAAGGGTCGTCAATTCGACTTCACTCGCCGCCAGTTGCTGGAGACACGCGAGATCAACACTCTCGTTGTCGCTTTCCGCGAGTCGGCTCTGCGTACCCACATCGGCGCCATGGACACCGACAACGTACAGGGCGAGTTGCTGCTCACCGACCTTGTGGAAATCTTCAACAGCAACGGGCTGGATGTACGTGCCGTGCCAGCAGATGACGATGAAGAGATCCTCGGTTTCAATGTCAAGAGCGTTTGGCGGCAGATGGAGGCCATCGCCAGGCGCCGGGCCTACCACCGACTAATGGATATCGTAACCATCGTCGACGAAGAGGACTTCTATGTCGCCGATGAGGTGATGGAACAGATCATCACCCTGGACAAGGAGTGCGGACCTCTCGATGTCGTTATCGGCAAGGGAGTCCATCTCGGCCCCGGTGTGTGCTTGGACCGCCGCGTGCAGCTAGGCGATCGCTGTGATCTGCGCGGCCACATCGTGGTGGGCGAGGGTGTCGAGATCGGTCTGGGTGTGCGACTGAGTACGCACCGGGGACAGAGGATGGTCCTCGAACCCGGTGTCGAGGTGCTGGCGCGGAGCGTCCTGAAGGGCAACCTGCAGGTCGGGGCCGGCAGCCGCATCGAGTCAGGCGTTATCATGACGGGCAGCGACGACCATCCCATGCGCGTCGGTGAGGACGTCACCGTGAAGGGTACGACCTATCTCTATGGCTGCCGCGTCGACGACGGGGTTCTCATAGAGCACAGCGTCATCAAGTGTCGCCATGTACAGCGTCGCACACGCATCGACGGCAGCATCCAGCCAGTACGCTACGTCATCCCCCAACCCGAAGGTCTCGACTCGATCGCGCCGCTAGCAGCCCGTTGAAAATCGTTGATTGAAGGAAGAATTCGATTGCATTGCCGTACATGCCGTTTCTAGCTTGGGTGTATCGATGACCCGAACCGCGGAGCGGATGGGCATGGGGAAGCGTAAGCGGTCGAAGC
>Ga0315338_1004918_pt1 | contig 10074 bp, 8 predicted proteins | sample ASW8metaG_FD_204518 | JGI IMG/M metagenome (GOLD analysis project Ga0315338, IMG submission 204518) | Ammonia-oxidizing marine archaeal communities from Monterey Bay, California, United States - ASW #8 | ecosystem: Environmental > Aquatic > Marine > Coastal | place: USA: California | collected...
TACTTCGATCCGCGGGGTTACATGCGCGCTCACCTGGAGGTTTTCGAGCATGTACGCGCGAAACTCGGTTTCGAAGTCGAGCTGCTGCACGACATCCACGAGCGCCTGGTGCCGATCGATGCAGTGCAGTTCGCCAAAGAGATGGAGAAGTTCAAGCTGTTCTTCCTAGAGGATCCGCTGGCACCGGAGGACATCGACTGGTTTCACAACATCCGCTCACAGTGCGCCACACCGATCGCCATGGGCGAACTGTTCAACCACCCGCGCGAATGGCAGCCTCTCATCGAGGGCCGGCTCATCGACTTTATCCGCATGCACGTGTCGCAGATGGGGGGCATCACGCCGGCGCGCAACGTGGCAGCCTTCGCGAAGATGTATGGCATTCGTACAGCATGGCATGGCCCTGGCGACACTTCCCCGGTGGGCCACGCTGCCAACCTGCATCTGGACTTGTGGGCGCCCAATTTCGGCGTCCAGGAGTGGTGTCGCTTCAACGATCTGTGCTACGACATCTTTCCGGGGCTGCCCGAGCTGCGCGGTGGTTATCTGTACCCCAACGACAAGCCAGGTCTGGGCATCGATATCGACGAGGAGCTGGCGGCGAAGTATCCGTGTAAAGACACGATCGAGGAGTGGACTCAGACTCGGTTGCCGGACGGAAGCCCGACGCGGCCGTAGTGTCCATCAAGCGGGTGCGCACCGCCGTTATCGGCGTCGGCGGCATGATCAGAATCGCAGCCTGGCCCTGACTCCACCCGGCGTTGGCGTAACCCTAAACCGATCGCCGCGAGGTGCCCCCGTGACGTTGCCGATGGCGATGCCCACCGCTGCGCCCATTAAGACATCCGACAGGTAGTGGCGGTTGCCCTCCATACGACCTGCACCGGTGACGACGGCAAGCCCATAGAGGGGGACAGAGGGTCGTCCACCGTATTGTCGCTGCACGTAGCGCGCCATGGCGAAGGTGCTCGCAGTATGTCCTGACGGGAAGGAGAGCCGGTTTGATCGATCGGGGCGCTGCCGGCGCACACTCAGCTTGATCGGCGCCACGATCATCTGCGTCAGGGCCAACGTACGTGTCAGTCCGGAGCCCAACCGTGCCATCGCCGAGTGGCCTAGCAGTCTTCCTCCTCCCCACAGACCAAAGGTGATGGGCAGATTAAGACTGCTCGAGCCGTAAACATCGGTCACATCTGACGGCCTCTCCAACAACCAGCTGCCGCGCAGATCGTCATACCATCGATCGTGAGTAGAACTCGCCGCCATAGCGGCGACACCGCCGACGACCAGGGTTGCAAGGCCTTGAGGCTGCGCTAGGGCCTGTGCGTCGCTGCGCAGTTCTGCACCCTGCAGAGTGAGGGCAACGGTGATGACGAGAGCCTCGATAGCGTGCTGCATCAGATGCCTGACGGGATCAACGCGATGTCGTACGGCGACACGCGGACATGATCAATTGCTTTCTTCGACGTCCAGCACGGTGCCGTCGGGGCTGATTTCCAAATCGAACGTCTCACCGCGGACATCGACTTCGATGTCGTAGGTCACCTCGCCCCGCACGGACTCACGTACGGCTTCGGTGATGCGGCCCCCGGGGACGGTGGCCTCCACGGCACATAGAGGAGGACCTGGCGGACGAAAATTGATGGTTCCCGGCGGCTCTGGTTCGCGTCTGGTCCGGATGTGGCGTCCATGTCCATAAGCAAGCAAGATGCGAACCTGTGAGGCGATACTTTCTGAGTAGTGGCATGTCCCCGATATTAAGAAAATCGAATGGGCATCGTACAACAGAAACGACAGGGACCCATGTGAAGATCCTGGTAGCGAACCTCGGCAGCACCACCTTTAAGTACAAAGTGTTCGACATGCCCGGTAGCGATGTGCTGGCCAACGGCGGCATGGACCGTATCGGTGAAGCCCATTCACAACACACGTACCGCCTGGGCGGTGAAGACGAGGTTGTGCAACCCTGCCGGCTACCCGACCACGCCGCCGCCATCGACGAGGCGTTGGCTCGCCTCACCGACGGCGGTCCGTTGACGTCGGTCGAGGACCTCGACGCCGTCGGCTTCAAGACCGTCCACGCCCGTGCCATCACCGGCGTCGTCGAACTGGATGACGACGTCATCGGCCGCATGGAGGACTTCTTCCGCCTGGCGCCGGCGCACAACCCGGCCTACGTGGCGGCGATCCGCCAGTTCGCCAGGATGGCGCCGGGGGCGACGCGCATCGGCTGTTTCGAGCCGGCCTTCCACGGTAGCGCGCCGCTGCGCCGCCAGCTGTACGCGATCCCCAGGCATTGGTACGAGGATTACGGCATCCGCCGCTACGGCTTCCACGGCGCCTCGCATCGATACGCCGCCGAGAAGGTCCTCGAACTGGAAGGCAAGAGCCGGCTGCGCCACATCAACTGTCACCTCGGCGGCTCGTCGTCTCTGTGCGTGGTGAAGGACGGTGTGTCCCAGGGGGCCTCGCATGGCCTCAGCCCACAGGGCGGCGTGCCGCAGAACAACCGCATCGGCGATCTCGATCCGTACGCGCTGCAGCTCGTCTGCGATCGGGAGGGTATCACCCTCGACCGGGCGCTGGAGATCTGTGCTACCGAAGGGGGAATGCTGGGCCTCAGCGGCGTGTCAAACGACATGCGCGACATCGAAGAAGCCGCCATCGCCGGCGACCAACGCTGTACCCTGGCCATCGAGGTTTTCACTTCGGCAATCCGTGACTACCTGGGGGCCTTCGTCGTCGAGCTTGGGGGACTCGATGTCATCAGCTTCACAGGCGGCATCGGCGAACACTCGAGCATCGTACGTGGCCAGGTGCTTGCCGGACTGGAATTTCTCGGCGTCGAGCTGGACGCAGCGCGCAACGAGAGCGTCCACGGCGAGGGTACACTGCACGCCGAGGGCAGCGGTGTGCGCCTGCGGGTTCTGCGCACGGACGAGGAGCTGATCGTGGCCCGGCAGACCTACGATCAATTGACGGGTTAGCTGCCGGGTTAGCACACCGGCGGTTGTCGGCCATCCGCCTTATCTCCTACTGGTTCAGCCACTCCGCCTCTTCAACCCGATTTTCGCCGGTGAGTCAGATCACCCCGACAGGAACCCTGGTTTTCGCATAGCGGCGGTAGTGTTCCTCGCGCACCGTTCCGTAGATCTCGTCTCCCTCTACGAGCTCTGCCAGTTTGCGTGTTCCGCCAATGGCCATCAGGATGGGAGTCTCACCCGATGCGCAGTAGACACATCCGTGCTCGCAACCTCGATAGGGATTCAAGTTGAAGCGAAAGCCGACGTCCGGGCTGTTGTTCTCGGCGAGGATCAATTTCGACGAATCCACGAGGAACTGGGTGGGCACTTTCTCCCGGTAATCCTCGTCGTCGGGTTCGAGAGGATCGGGCTCGAGGTGCAATTGCTCGAAGCGGTTGGGTGTGTTGAACCCGGAAGCGCGTCCCTTCTTGGCCGGAGGTTGGGGCTGCTGGGACTTGGGATGGAGTAGCACGAGGGTCAATCCACTTTTCGTATGGTGTCTGAGTCGGACGAAAGGATCTCTGGAGAATCGCCGATGGCACGACCGGCAGCGACGGTGCTGGCGCCGTCGTCGAGATGGTCCTGGCCATCAGCAGCCGACGGGAACCCGGAGTAGCCGCCGAAGACACCTTCCAGCGGCCATGCCTCGCGCACGACAATTCCACGCCAGCCACCTGTGGCCTGAAGTTGTCCGCGGAAGATGATGGAGGGCTGGATAAGGGTGTCGTAATGCTTTTCGTAGAGACTGGGGTGCACGACACACTGCAGGAAGCCGGTCTCGTCTTCGAGGGTGATGAACATAAAACCCTTGGCTGTGGGCGGACGCTGACGCATGATGACGATGCCGGCGACTGTGATTAGAGGACCACTGCTGTCGGTGGCGGAATGATGCTTGGAATCATCCGTCTTCTCAGCGCTAGACTCCGGCGCCCTAAGCGGCACGTAACGGAAGCAAGTTTCAATGGGCTGAATGTGGAGATCGGTGAGCTGCCTTCGCGCCAGGGAGATCGGATGCGTCCGGCCGGCGCCGTGGGTCTTGTAGTCCCAGGACAAACGTTCCGCGGACGTGAAGGGCTGTAGCTCGGGCAGGTCCTTGGGCAGGATGAGGGGCATGTCGAAGAGGGTGGACGCATCGGGCTCGCGGGCTTGCAGTCGGTTGGCCGCCACACCGGCCTGCCACAACGCGTCACGCGAGGTGCCGGCGAGTTCATCGAGCGCGCCGGAGCGGGCCAGCGCGTCGAGTACGCGTCGGTCGAGGAAGACGCGAGTCACCAGGTCCTCCACCGAGTGAAAGGGTCCCGACATGCGCGCCCAGAGGATCTGTTCAGACACCTCGTCTGACAGCCCCTGCACAGCGGTCAGCGGCTTGCGGATCGCGAGGAGACCGGATCCTTTCGTGCCGCCGTCGATGCGGGTCAGGTCATAACGTGTACCAGACAGGTTGATGTTGGGGAGCAGCACGGGCACACCGAAACGGCGCGCCTCATCTTCCAGCGTCATCAGGTTGTAGAAGCCGGGACGGTGCTGCATGAAGGCCGCTAGGTGCGCCGCCGGGTGGTAACGCTTCATCCACGCCGAGTGGTAGACGGTCTGCGCGAAGGCGGCGGCGTGGGAGCGGCAGAAGCCGTAGCCGACGAAGTGCGAGACCTTCTCAAAGACGGACTTGGCGATGGGCGGCGGCACGCCCCGCTCGATGGCGCCGGCGACGAATAGTATGCCCATCTCCTGCATACGCACCGGGTCGTGGACCTTCGACATGAGGGAACGGAAGTCGTCGGCATCGGCCAGCGACATGCCGGCGAAGCGATAGGCAATGTCGAGGATCTGCTCCTGAAAGAGGATGACGCCGTAGGTGTCGCGCAGGATGGGCTCGAGGCTGGGGTGTTCGTAGACGACGGGATCCCACCCACGGCGACGGCGGATGAAAGGGTGGACCATGCCACTCTGTAATGGTCCAGGGCGGAAAAGGGCGACTTCGGCGACCAGGTCATCGAAAACTTTCGGCTGGTTCTTGGCGATCAGGTGCATCTGCCCCTGTGACTCGATCTGGAACATCGTCACGGTCTTTCCCGAACAGATCAGCTCGTAGACGTCCTTATCGTCCAGTGACATGGTGTCGAAGTCGATGTCGACGCCTTCGTGGCGTTTGGCCATGCTGGCGCCCTCGCTGAGGCAGGCCATCATACGCAGGCCGAGGACGTCGAGTTTCACCAGGCCCATGGCTTCGACATCCTCCTTGTCGAACTGCACGACCTTGACGCCGTTTGCCGATACCTGAATAGGCGTGAAGTGGGACAGTGGCTTGCGCGACAGGATCATCCCGCCCGAGTGCAGGCCGAGATGCCGCGGGCAGAGGTGCAGGTCGGCGACACATTCGAAGAGCAGCTCGGTCAGGGGTGAACTACCGAGGGCTTTCGTGATGGGAGTGCGGTGCTCCTCCACATCGCGAGCCTGGCCGGAGGGCACGGACTGGGACAATTCGTCCACCTTCGTCATCGGCCAGCCCAGGGCCTTGGCGACATCGCGTAATGCCATCCGCAGTCTGTAGGTGATAAGAGTCGCTGTCATCGCTGTCTGTTCTATGCCGAAGCGTCGTTCCATCCAGTCGATGACCTCGTTGCGGCGGTCGGAGTCGAAGTCGACGTCGATGTCGGGGGTACCCTTGCGGCCGCCGTGGAGGAAGCGCTCGAAGAGCAGGTTGTGGCGGATCGGGTCAACGGCGGTGATGCCGAGCAGGTAGGCGACGATGCTGTTGGCCGCCGAACCGCGTCCTGCGCAGCGAATGCCCCGGGCCTTGGCTTCGGCGACCACCTCGTAGACGACGAGGAAGAACTCGGACAATTCGAGGGTACTAATGATCAGCAGTTCTTTGGTGAGTTGTGCCCGTGCCGCGGCCTGACCTTCCGGTTTGTACAGCCGGGCGAGGCCGGCGTCGCAAAGATCGACGAGCAGCTTGTCGGCGGTGATCCCCGGGGGAATCTGGGCCGCCGGAGGCGTGATGTATTCGGGTACCAGGTCGACGTGGCAGCGCTCGGCGACCTCAGCGGTGTGCTCGAAAGCGTCGGGGCAGAACGGCAGCAGACGGCGCAACTGCGTCTCGGACTTGAGGTATGCTTCGGCATTCCGCGGCCGCTCCTGGTGCGGCTCGGCGACGGGGTGGTTGAGGCCTATGCAGGTGAGCAGGTCGTAGCGACTCCAGTGGGATGGCGTGGCGTAGCGCACATCGTTGGTGACAACAGCGGACACCGACTGGGCCTCAGCGAGTTCGAAGAGGCGGTGGGCGACACGGCCGTCCTCCGGCAGTAGTCCGTGGGTGATCTCGACGTAGAGGGCATCGCCGAAGACGTCGTGCAGCGTGGAGAGCCAGGCGTGCGCGCCGTCGTAGCGTCGATGGGCGAGGTGTTGCCATAACCGCCCATCGCGGCCCCCCGTCAGGCAGAGCAGGCGAGCGGAGAGGGTCGCTAGGTCGTTGAGTGTGATGGACGGTACTTCGCGGCGATCGGTGGGCAGCGGATCTGAGGTCTCGGGAGAAATTTCGCCGTCATCGAGAGGTGGGATTCCGGCGGCCGACAGATGAGCTCGAGTCAACAGCTGGCACAGGTCACGGTAGCCGCCCGGGTCGCGTGCCAGCAGTACGAGGGGCGCGCCGTCGGCGATGATCTCGGCACCGAGCACGGCGTGTACACCGGCAACGCGGCAGGCTTTCTGGAAACGTACGGTGCCGTAGATCCCATGACGGTCGGTGAGAGCCAGCGCCGGCTGACCGAGGCGCGCGGCGTGTTGCACAAGGTCGGTGGGGCACGAGCCGCCGGCACGAAAGCTGAACCAGCTGCGGGTGTGCAGGTGAACGAACACGAGAAGGGAGAAGGGACTATCAGTGAAGGATACGCGTCAGGATCCAGGCATCGCCGCCCTTCAGGTAGATCTCCACGGCACAACTGTACGTCGTCGGTTCGGTGTGCGGTTCGGGAGCCGCCTCGACCAGTAGGTAGTCACGCTTCTCTGCACCGGATGTACTCGACCACCAGCGAGACTGCAGCACCAGCAGTCGAGGACGCGCAGGACGTGCCAGACCGTTGCCCGCCAGCGCCAAGTGCGGGGGGTGCCGTCATCGCCGACTATGACATCGATCGTTTCGTGGTATGACTTCATTGTTGTTCCGTCAACGGGCTGGTGTCCTGTCGCAGAAATTCGTCAACATTCGTCCGCCGAGCCATCTCTGCGACAGGACAATAGGGGTTCGAAGCGGTATTCCTCCTCGGGGAAGAAGGGATCTGCATGGGCGCGTACGGGGCGCGTTAGTTTGCCGGGGAAACGGGCTTCCATGGCGCACACCAGCGCCGGCAGCAAATCGGTGCGTGGTGCAGAAAAAAGCCGTGTCTGACGGCCGGGGACCTCGGTCAGACCGCTGAAGGTGATGCTCAGCCGATGTACGCTGCGGCTGGCGGGCACTTGCTGCCGGCAGGAGGTGGCGCCCGTGAGGACCAGATGCATCAACGTTTCGGCGGTGGCGCGCAGGACGTCGAAACGGGCCGTCGGCTCCTTGAGGATGCGGCTGGCGCTGCGGTTGCGAGTGCTGCGGCCGTGCAGCACGATCTCCACATGGTGGGCGCAGCGACCGTCGAGGCGGGTGACCATCTGCGCCAGCAGGCGGTGGAGTACGGGCTGCAACTCACCCGGCTCGAAGACGGGCCAGTCGAAGTCGTGAGAGGCGCACAGGACGCACGGGTCGAAGAGGGCCACCGGTGGCTCGGTGTCGACGGGGTGCAGCAGTTCGAAGAGGCGCACGCCCTCGCTGCCAAACTGGGCATGTAGCTGCCGTCGCGTGATGTGGATGGCGTGGTGGACGGCGCGCATGCCGAACAGGCCGAGACGTTCGATCAGGTCGGGGTCAAAGCGCAATGTTTCGAGCAGGGCCACCGGCACCTGGCGCAGGAAAGCCCCTATCATGTGAGCCGGCACGGAGGTGATCGATCCGGACGAGCCGGATTTCGATCCGGTCTCGGCGTAGGCAGCCGCCAGCATTGCCCAGGAGCGAGTCGAAGAAACGCCGACACAGGCGCCCAGATCGGTGGCTGAAGTCTGGAGCCGGCCGTGATCGGGACCCTGAAGCATTGCCCAGGCGCCGTTGTCCCACAACCCGGTGGCGGGAACTTCGTAGAGGCAGTCGGAGTTGGCAGGCTTGCGGCGCCCTGATCTCAGGCTGGTGACGAGAGGATCGGGGACGGGTTGTACCTGGGGCGTGAGGTCGTACAGGCGGAAGAGAACGTGATCCCACAGGGCCCGTTCCACCGCCGGGTCGCGCAGCAGGAAGAGGGCCTCAGGCGCCAGGCGGCGGGCGCGGTCCATCAGGTCGCCGATGGCGACGGTACCGCGCAACGACGGGGTGGTGGCCAGGACACGGCCATGAGCGCAGGCGGCAATGACGGGATTCCGGTCGCCAGAGGCGGAGTCTTCGCTCCAGCGGTGGGCCAGAGCCCAGGCAGCAAAATGGGGGATGTAGAAGCAGGCGAGATCCATGCACAGGCGTCGTTTGATAGTGAACATTTGTTCAGTATATCGGCAGAATCGAACCGGGTCAAGGAAGAGGTGAAAGGGGAACTCGTCGTCACGGAGTGTCGGTGTGCGGAGGGGCGGCTTTCTATGCCGAAAAGTTGCGCTGCCGGCAGCATCGTACAATTGACAGCCCTGTACTGGCCGATGCCCAGTTCACCATTGCCCGCAAGCGAGGAGTTCATGACAATTCCAACGCCCGAAGAACGTCAGTTCTGGGAAGACAACGGATACCTGGTTCTCGATCAGGCCATGGTGGGCAAGGACCTTTTACGCCTGCAGGTGGCATTCCATCGCGCGGCGGCCGACTGCAAGGAGGAATGGCTGCAAGGGATCGCCAGGGGAACGCGGCCGGCAGCCCATTTCGACATTCCCAATCCCTTCGAGCACGACGACGTCTTCATCGACCTGATCGACCATCCGTCCTGGTATCCGTACCTGCTGGATTTCGCCGACGGTGAGCTCATCCTGCTTGGCCCGCAGGTGCGTACGCTGCCAGCTCAACCCATCAGCTACGTGGGTTGGCACCCGGATGTGCCGCAAACGAATCCGCTGCATATGAAGGTGCAGATCTACGTCGAGGATGTGCCCGCCGATGGAGGCGCCTTCGCTTTCGTCCCCGGGAGCCACAAGCCGGACGCCGGCGATTGTCCCAAGCCGCGACCACTGGATGCCATGCCAGGCCATATCGTACTCCCCGGGAAGGCGGGAGACGCGATCCTGTTCAACTCGTACGGATGGCATACGTCGATGGTGAACGCCACGAGCCTGGCGCGGAAATCGATCATCCTCATCTACGAAAGGTGGACCGAGGGACGGGTCGCTCCCGATCGCTACGCGGCGATCGAGGACAGGATGACGACGACGGCGCGTCGCAAGCTGTTCGGGCTCGAGCCATGCCAGTCGTCCTGATCGACGCTCACGCACACGTCTTTGCCAAAGACTCGGGGGAGTTTCCGCGACAGGTCACCGACACGACGCCGGCAGACCGCGAGGCGACGGCGGAACAACTGCTCGAGAGGATGGCGGCCACCGGCGTGGAGAAGGCGAATCTCATCCAGATCGGTGGCCAGGGAGTCGAGCATCACCGATATCTGCTGCGATGCCTGAGGACCTATCCCGAACACTTCCGTGGCATTGGACTGATCGCCGACCACCAGCATCCGGAAGAGCAGATGGATCGGCTGGCGGGGGACGGTGGCATCATCGGTTTTCGGCTCTTCGACATCGGCGGTCCACGAGATCCGCTGGCGCCGATGGACGTACGGACCTTCGAGACGTATCCGGTGTGGAGGCATGCAGCGGAGAAGGACTACGTGATCTGGCTGTATCCGCAGGCGGCAGAAAATCACTGTGTGCCATTTATGCTGCAGGCCTTTCCAGAAATGACGGTGGTGTATAACCACCTGGCCTTCTGTCCCGGGGATGGGACATTCGGGCGCGACGAAGCAGGACGATCGCAGATCGACCTACCGATCCCGCCCCAGACGCGCTACAA
>Ga0315338_1004920_pt1 | contig 10074 bp, 13 predicted proteins | sample ASW8metaG_FD_204518 | JGI IMG/M metagenome (GOLD analysis project Ga0315338, IMG submission 204518) | Ammonia-oxidizing marine archaeal communities from Monterey Bay, California, United States - ASW #8 | ecosystem: Environmental > Aquatic > Marine > Coastal | place: USA: California | collected...
TCTATTGCCTGTTCTACGGCTTTTCTCTTAAGGTCAAATCTGTAAGCTGGCTTTACGCCAATAGTTGTACCTTCAATTTTCCTACCGCTCTTAGGTCTTACATCCACTTCCATGGCTTTGGAAAAGATGTCAATAGAATCACTGTACCCTTCAGCCTCTGGAGCCAACACAAAGAAGTGTTCTGGAGATAATATATATTCTGATATTGCTCCTGGTGCGTGTGCGAATGTTCTACGCCCTGTCAGAACTTCATCAGTGAATGTTCTTCGCATATCCTTATCAAAATCTAGGATCTTGTTTATTTCAGCGTTCATATATTGTCTATGATTTTCCTCCCATGTAGCCTGATTCAATGCTCGTATGAGGATTGTACCTTGTTTGTCGATAATTGCGGCGGCGAGGAGTGCATCGTATCTCTTTTTAGCTTTTGCCCTCTTCGCTGGGTCTGAACTTTTCAGTTCCTTGTCAACAAGTGTCTTAGCCCTTGATGGCGTGATGCGAGTTGTCTCTCCAATTCTCGTCATTTTCGCCATTATCTTACTTAAATCTTTCTTTACATCCTCAAGCACTTTTTCATCAATCTCCCTCTTCGTGGCTTCCCACGACTCAAAGACTTCTGCAAACACATTATCCATTTGTTGAGTGGTGCTAAATGCTTCGTTGGTCTGCCCTTGGACATCTCCCGATAGCTTTACGGAAATAGTTTTGTCTCCAAATACAATATCTGTCTTTATTTCGATTGGTTTTCTATTTTCGTCATTGAAAGGTTTTTGCTTGCCCATTCTTTGCATGTCTGCTTGTGCAAGATCTTCCATTGTTATTGCCCCAGATTTCAGAGCCTTATCTATAGCCTTGTCAGCAAGGTCTCCGAGTGTAACTCCTGAATCTTCCTTGGGATATGGTTGTTGAGCCCAACTCTTTGCGGCACACATGTATTCATCATCGGAAAGCGGGGCGGCGTTGGCTCTTTCCCGCGCTTTATACACCACCACCCATTCAAACCTCTTTCCCGCTTCCGTGGGCTTTGCCTTCTTACATGCCATTGGTGACTGGCTCATGCCCTCACTCATCACCTGTTCAACCAGCCGAAAAAGATCGGAGGTTTCAAAGGAGTCGGTGAAGTAATTTTCAACTAATAGGTCAAGTTCGTTCATAATATATAAATAGTTTTAAAATCCTAACAAGTCGCCTTCTGAAATAAGGGTGTAACTAAAAGCATTTCCATATCTATCAGCGCTTTTATTTATCAATTTCATGAAGTCGTTAAAATCTCCTGTATTTTTAAACACTTGGCAGCCTGCGGAATAGGAATTTACGAGATCTGCTTCACCATATTTGCGGCTACGATGGATATTTATTCCGAACATCCCTTCGTCAATGGTGCCAGCGTCTCGGTCGTGCTCGTGGTCCTTGTCAGCGTCCCTATATACTTTTACATTACCTCGTCTTTGACATAAAGCTGAGTAACCCGTAACGCCGTGACCATCAATCTTGTATACACCTCGATATTGGTCTGGAACAAGAATGGCACAGCCTTTGCTGTTCATCGGCTTTTCTTGCCAAATCTTTCCTGGGTCTGTTGTGATGGAATATGAGCGGACTTCCCAGTTCTTCTTTGTATCACGATAGATAACAACAAGGGCATCGTCAAACTTGTTGAAGATGTCCTCATCGCTTCGCACACCGATAATATTCACATTATATGGTGACTTGTTCTCAAGTCCAAAGAAAGCATATCCTTTTTGCTGTAGTGAATTTCTGAACTGCTCTTTGATAATAAAGGCGTGAAGCCCTTTTATGGTTGCCATTGTTTTGTTTCCTTAAAAAATAATATCCGCAATACCAAGCTCTATTGCCTCTTCTGCGGTGAAGTAAGCATTAACCTTGCGGTTAAGAATCTTCTTTAAATGGGTCTTACTTATATTTGTTTCCTGTACCATCGCTTCAATATACCTGTCTTGAGTCCAGCGAATCTCATCCATTTCATTTTCAAGATTATGAATTGATCCATGATTTCCGCCGAGGACTGCATGAATCATAACACGGCAGTTCTTGCCGATGCGGCGCTTGCCCTTGGTTCCAGACGCGAGTAGGAGAGTACCTGCGGAAAATACTTTTCCAAGTCCTACGGTATGAATGTCACAATTATCTCGCACTGCTCGCATTAGATCATGAATACCAAACATCTCTTGTGCGTTCCCACCAAGGGTTGAAATAATAAACTCAAATGGAGCGTAGCTGACCAAGATTTCTGAATTTTCGTCTTTCGGGTCGGAGAGTTTAAATTCTGCCCCTGACTCATAAAGTGCAATCATGCCATACATAATCTCGCCAGCTTTTTCTTCGTCGAGATCACCACAAATGCCCATAAGACGAGGCATTTCATCTTTCTTTTGTGCGTAATAGACTGCTTCTTTTTCTTCCTGAGTGCCTTCTTCAGTCTCTTTCTTTTTCGCAAATCGTGGTGTAAAAATCATAATACTGCCCCTGCTTTTACAAGCTTCTTATTACGGAGTTTTTCATTTCCGTGTGATGTGATCTCAACAAGGCGGATTGGAAATTTTTCCGCCCAAGACTGCCATTTTCGAGGATTATCAAAATCTTGAGCAAAAATCATCGTGTACTCTTCGGTCTTAGCATTATAACCATCACCGATAACCTCCCACTCACCAAGTATTTTAACGACCTTGTTTAGTGCTCGTTTTCCTTTAATATTCTCAACTTGAAGGCAATAGTTCGCCTTCGGTTCTGATGATTCACGTCTCCAAGCAAAAGCTTTCATGCTTTCTCCTTCTATATTGGAAGTATTAATATAACAGATATAATGACAGATGTCAAGAATTAATTTTTTTAATAAACTGGTTAACAAGATTTCTTAACTCTCTCAGTGTCAAGGGCTTGTCTTTATAAAGTATGTCAGCAGGGCTTTTAATTGGTGTCGCTGGATCGGCATAGGTCGGTAGAAGAGAAGCAGGGACGGGACCATCGACTCCTTTTACGTTTGTCTCAATTTTGTTTCAAGATCGAAGAGCGTTTTCGACGCCTCATTGACGACGGGAGGAACTGGCTTACCATTTTCAGTTGCCCACACTATGTACTTGGCAATGTCTGTCATTTGATCTCCCAAGTCGGCAATACCCTGAGATTGAATGTACGACAGCGCATTTAATATTACTCTTCCGATAGGATTTTTAGGGTTTCTATTCGAAATCCACTCTTGTGCGACTTGTTTAGCATCGTTAAGAATTTTATCATTTTTCTCTTGCGATGCTCCGTAAAACGGGTTGTCAATGTATGTTGGGTCTGCTTTTCCCTCTGGATCGTCTAACTTTATCTTTCCTTGCCAAAGAATGTCTTTTGGAACCCCTTGTCGCAGGGCTCCTGGTTTTTCAAAATCAAAAATATTAGGATAAATAGAGTTAGATAAAAGCGTTATCCCTCTTCTACCAAGTTGACTAAGGTAACCGGCGCTTTTGGCAACATCCCTCTGATAATTGTTAGAAATAGATTGTATAATATCTTTGCCCAAGGTGCGATCCCGGTAGAAATCAGCGCTGATTGACACTTCCGGTGGCACATTGATCTGAAAGATGGCAATATCGTACCCGACTCTTTCCAGAGCATCCATGATTTTAATAAGTTTTGAAACATTTTCTCCCGTGGTGTCAAAAAAGAGAGGAAGCATCTGGTTGACTTTTCTTATTGTCTTTTCGGCAGTGCGTTGCTGGAGTATTTTTCTAAGTTCTGTTTTTTTAGGATACTCCTCTCGAAAATCTAGCGAGATACCAAATTTGGGAAATACTTTTTCAATGGCATCGTCAGCAGTGAGAGCGATAAATTCATCTGGCAATCCAAGAAACTCTTTGGTAGTGGTCTTGCCTGCGCCTGCGGGTCCAAAGATAAAAACTGCTTTGAACGGGTGCTCCACTTGCTTAACCCCGCTCTGGAGAGCTTCTTGTAGTCTAACCTCTTGAATGAGCTTTCGCAAGTCGTTAATGTTCATAATAAGTGTCCCGGTGTTTCATTATAAATAGTTTTTATATTATCATTATAACAAAAAACCGTGGAAGATTCCACGGTTTCTGTTTATTTAGGAGATTTGTTTCAAATTATTTATTTGAAAGTCGTGTGATTACACGGCGAAGAACTTCGTTAACGAGGTCTTCGTTATTGGATTCTTCGAGATCTTCAAGTGGCTCTTCTTCGGGTGCGGGCTCTTCAAGACCGCCTGCGGGCTCGTCGCCCACGTCAAGATCCAACTCTTCATCGTCGCCACCCATACCCAGATCCATTTCTAAGTCATCACCGCCATCGGTTTCAACTTCAATTGGCTCTTCAAGGTCAAGGGCTGCGGAAAGCTCTTGTGCGACTGCACGAACGATGTCGGCAGCGAGGTCTTCTTTTTGGTCTGGACTTAAATCTATATCACCCCCTTCATCGGAAGGTTCCATTTCTACGTCCATTTCTGCGTCCATTTCTAAGCCTGCATCTTCTGGTCCTTCATCGCCGGGAAGTTCAGGCGGCTCTTCGGCTGCTACCTCAAGCTCATCTTCCTCACGCTCACCGTAGTGCATGCCACCCTCTTCGATGTCGCGGTCGGGTTGTGTGTCACCACAATGTGCTTCGCCAAGTGCGGGAATACCGGCGAGACCTTGGAAGCGGCGGATCTCGTTTTCAGAAAGTAAATTCTTTTTGCTCATAATAAATTCTCCTAAATGCGTTATTTGAGTGCAAAATAATCACTTATAATTAGATTGTCAAAGCACAAAAAGAACAAAATTACAGAAGTTTCTTTAATTTAGCTAATGCTGCCTTCTCAAGTTGCTGGGCTCGGGCTGTTGTGAGCCCAAGGCGTTCAGCAATTTGTCGTAGTTTCATCGCTCCGTTTTTATCAACTGCAATGTTAACACAATTTAAATCTTCCTCAAAGTTAATCCAATCTCGGCAGCCTGAGACGGGGCAAGATACTTTAAGTTCACAACATTTTTTAGCGCATTCGGTCATAAGTCTGGGTGTTCCTGTGCAATGACATCAAAGATGTCTTCTAATTCCCCCTCGTTGATTCCAAACATCGACGAGAGTTCTTTTCCTTTTTGTTTTAGCTTATCTGATTTGGCATGTCTCTTTGAAGACTTTACTTTGCTGTTTCGCAGCTTCCATTCGTCAAACCATACCATAAATTGGGCGTCTTCTTCCAAAAACGCTTTTATAATACCTCGTAAAAAACCTGCTTGGGTCATGCCGTGGTAATGAAGACGAATCTTTAACTCTACCTTATGTGATTCAGGTATGTAAGTTTGGATCTTCTCACCTTTTTCCTCCCACTGCTTTTTGGGCACTAGTATCTCCACATAATGTGCGTATTACTCTCGGAAAGTCCTGAAGCAGTCTGGCGAATGAATCGCGCGTTCTCGCGAAGCTCTTGGAGGTTGCGAGCACCTGAATAGGAAAGTCCACTGCGGATTCCGTTTTCAAGACCCTCTAATACGGGGAAGACAGCACCCTTATATGGAATCACTGTTGCAACACCTTCAAGGGAAGAGGTCTTGCCTCGCCAATCCATCTGTGCGTCTTTGCTTGCCATTCCACGATAAGATTTATATGTCTCGCCGCCCTTGTGAATCACATCGCCAGGTGCCTCTGTTGTGCCAGCCAGCAGAGAGCCAACCATTACAAAATCGGCTCCTGCGGCGAGAGCTTTAACCATGTCGCCAGATGTCTTAATTCCACCGTCAGCAATAATCTTAAGATCGGGAAACTTTTCTTTTGTTCGCACACATTCAATAACAGAGGCAAGGGTTGGCATTCCGTGTCCGGTCTGAATGCGGGTGGAGCAAATTGACCCGCCGCCGATGCCTACGCGGAGGCTATCCACGCCAATCTGTGCAAGTGCCAAAGCACCAGTATAGGTGGCGATATTTCCAGCCATTATATGCACTTTATGACCAAATTTATCAACAATATTATGAGCGCCAACATGCATCAAAACATGATCTCCGTGAGCTACATCCAAACAGAGCACACTAACTCCGGCTTCGACAAGGGCACCAGCGCGTTCGATATAATCCCCTGTAATACCGATAGCAGCACCAACATTTTTTAACCCATCCTCCGATGCCTTGGAAACAATCTCTGTTTGTTTCTCAATTGTATTATAGCGATGTACAATACCAAGCGCACCGAATTCAGCCAATCTCGCTGCCATAAGACCGCCGCACACAGTATCCATAGGGGCTGAGACAATCGGGACACGAAGCTCTAAGCCCTCTGATAATTCTGCATTTAGCGTAACCTCTCTCCGCGATTTAATATTGCTATACTGAGGTGTCAGCAAAACGTCGTCAAATGTGAGGTGTGTTTCAAGGTTCATCTTTCTCTTCCATGGTTTTAAGGAAATTGCTTATAACTTCTTGTGCTGTGTTCCAACAATGTGGGCAATAAAGCCGAACGGGGTTTTCCTCGTCCTCTTTACGGACGACAACGTTCCAAGTTGTTGCCATCTCTTTATTTTTCTTATCATATGGGATCTCGCAGGCAGTGCATTCTTCGGGTAGTTTACCGAACATGGCGACTTGTGCCGCTAAGTCCTCATTTCCGTCTTTTCGGATTTGTGCATCTCTTGCACGTCGTTGTTTTCTATTCATTATTTGTCCTTTTGACGATTAATATCTCATGAGATTCTTTTTTCATGATTTCATGGCGTTGAGTTTTTAACAGCGCTATTTGTTTTTTATTCTGTACAGGCTGCAACTCAAGCTCATCAATTTGAGTTGTAAGTTCGTCTACTTTATTAAGCTCTTCTTCGCTTGTTCTCTCTTCTCTATTTTTACCAATTCTGGTCTCTCCAATGTCCATTGAATAATGCCATTGTGGAAAGAAGTGGTCAAAATCAGAATAAAAGTCTCTAATTGTTTCGCAGTTGTTGTAAGAAAGTACAAAGTCGCCATCGTGAGATAGCAATAAATCTCTCAGCAGTTCATGATCAAAACCCTGGTGATGTACGGGAATGTTTTTCATTGGATAAATGCCGCCAAGCATCTTATTGTCTTCACTTTTTTTAGTATAGTATGGCGGATCTAAATATAAAAAAACACCTTTATTTTCAGTTATTGTTTTTTCAAATGACTGGTGCAGTACAGAGAGGTTTGGGCAACTAAATTCTTTAATTTTATTAATTGTTTTAGCCCACTTCGCCTCGTCCATGTAGATCTTTGATGGCCATCCAAGAAAGCCAGGACCATAAGAGGTGTTGTGATTAAAATAGTAGTAAGCAGCCAGTTTAACCTCTGGAAGCAAAACTTGCTGCCTTTTGTAAAAGTCGGTTTTCCAGTGTGCCAACATATCTTGGGTCTCTGGAGAACAGACTAATAGCTCTTTCACAAGTTTATACACTTCCTGAGTTGGCTGTATTTTTTCTAACTCAGAAGCAAGGGCTTCGTTGTTATCAAGAAGCTGGTGCCAAAAGTTAACAAGCATACCAAATGTATCGGCACCTACGACCTTCTTGCCCTCTGAAGCCCAGTAAACCTCTAATGATCCTCCGCCAATAAACGGAGAAACAATGGTGTCATATGACTCAACAAAGGGCGTGATCTTCTTGATAGCCCGTGACTTGCCACCAGCGTATCTTAATACCGTCTTCATGCAATAACGTGCCTCAAGTTTTTCTGCAAGAGGTCAATAAATTCTTTACCCTTCTTACCGCCATGTGCCCCAAGCACAAACTGCCCTGCTTTACGACGATATTCATAAGTCAGATACTGCTTGCCCTGGATATCTCCTTTTAAACGACCAGTTGGTAGCAGTCGCCACTCACACTCTTTGATAATGAAATTATTAACATCATCCATATTAAAAAAGATGTGCGGTCCATCACCTGTATCATCGTAAGAATAAGCCAGAATATCACCTTTTTTCAGATATTTATCCCAAAAGTCTTTTTGACGAAGAGATTCTTCCTGTTGTGAAAAAGGAATTCCATGCTTTACACAAGTTGCCTTTCTGTTTTTTATGTTCGCCTTGAAGGTGATGTAGCTGTTCTTATCGGTTAATTCCGGCAAATTGCCAAGGTGAATCTGAATAGTTTTTCCGCCCTTCAAAGAAACTTCTCTGGAATTTGTTCCAATTGTTTCTTGCAAGGTTTCCAGAATTTCATGACCCTCGCTAATCTCACAATCGGCGGACGCACCAGAATGATTGATTGATGCGTTGGGATCTCCGTATCTTTTATTAAACTCTTGTTCGCGTTTATGTCCTTGCCTCTTTTTTTGACTTGCTTGCTGTGAACTCATGGCATGCCTACTCATCTGTACTCCCCAAGGCTCCATCGCCTCTTTCGCTAATTGTAATAGGATACCAACCATAAAGGTCTGGATTCGTGGTCTCAAGAGCACGGAATGAAACGACTGGTGTCATGACAACCTGTGCAATCTTAGTGTGCGGCTCAACAATCTGTGGTTCAGTCCCAATGTTGTGGAGGTTGACGAAAACCTCTCCATCATATCCCGAATCCACGACACAAGCGCCAACGATAAGCGAACGCTTTGATGCCACACTGGAGCGGTTTTTAACCTCCAGCATATAGCCGTGAGGGACACCAAACTTAAGCCCAGTGGACAGAATGACACTCTGTCCTGGCTCAATGGTAATTGCTTCCCGTCCCTTTGGTGAAAAATAAACATCCAGCCCCGCATCGCTTGGATTCCCTCGTGTTGGAGGGTGCGAATTAAAGTGGGTTCTGTGATATTCAATAATCACTTCTCACCTCGCAAGAAGTTAAACATCTCAACAAGCTCGTCGATATCTTGATCTGCCTTGAGCATGCGGTAAGCCTTTACTGCGATAGAAATCTCATCTCCCGACAGCCAGCCCTGTTCCTTAAACTCTGCCTTGAGTTCACGCCTTTGTTCTGCGTATGGCTCGATAGCATCCTCAATCGCCCTAAGTGAGCGAATGTATTCAAGCACCTTTTGACGCTTTGCTTCTTCTTCTTGATTTAGTCGTGCTTCCACAACAACATCGTTACTTACAAGTGATAAGTCCATTACATTCTCCTAATTAATGTTTTACTATTATAACTGAGGTATTTTTAATTGTCAAGACAATAATCTAAAATTATGTCGTAAAGATCTCGTGCTAAAACCCCATGTTGGGTGATAGTCAAGCTTCGCCATATACGGGCGGTTAAGATAGAGGATATCAAGCTTAGAGTTCACGCCCCAGCACTTAATGTTTGATGTAGTGCCGGTGTCGTCGATAACCTCAACAACCCAGTATTCTTTATTGTTCTTTGTTTTCCTCGGGACAATCTTACGAGGGATAAACCAAGTCACCTTCAAATCAGGGTCAAACTCACCAATTGGAGGAATCATGTTTTGATATAACTTATCCATGATACTTTGATTCATGACTTCTGACATTGGAAACACACCTGTGAGTTCAACGGTGTATTGAATGATGTCTTCCTCTTCGAAGTCGCCTTCTGGACGATACAACTCAATGTTTTCTTCGAATTTCTTTAGTTTGCGAGGTCGGTCAACAGCGACGGCAGACCAGAAGTGTTTAAGCCCGCTGAAGCGGTTATCTACAAGCCCATTCATTGCCCCTGAGCGCACAAGAACATCAAGTGCCTTCTTGTTAAGCTTAGAGTAAACCATGTTTTCATTGAAGATGAAGTCCTCAACTTTATTAAATGGGCGGTTGCCTAAAATTTGCTGAATAGCCGCCTCACCAAGTCCCTTGATAGAGGTTAGAGGCTGAATGAGTGTCTTGCCATCTTCGGAGATTTCCCAAACACGACCAGAAGTATTCACATCCAACTTTTTAATATTGAAACCAAAGCCTTTGGCAATATTAATTGCTTTCTCTTTTCTACTCTCGGGCTCTTTGTCCAAGAATGCTGCCATCCACTCTGCGGGATAGTGATGAGCCAACCAAGCGCACTGATATGACAGCATAGAATAAGAAACAGCGTGTGACTTATTAAAGCCGTAGCCTGAGAAATATTCAAACTTATCCCAAATGCCTTGAGCGATATTTTGACCAATGCCCTTTTCAACACATCCAGCAATAAAC
>Ga0315338_1004921_pt1 | contig 10072 bp, 3 predicted proteins | sample ASW8metaG_FD_204518 | JGI IMG/M metagenome (GOLD analysis project Ga0315338, IMG submission 204518) | Ammonia-oxidizing marine archaeal communities from Monterey Bay, California, United States - ASW #8 | ecosystem: Environmental > Aquatic > Marine > Coastal | place: USA: California | collected...
GTATCAATATAATTTAATGCTTTCTTTCCTTCCACGTTTGGGAGCCAAATGTTTTGTAACACAACGCCTTCGAGAGACTTTTCTATTCTGTAAAATACTGTTTCAGTATATGCTTTTTTTCCATTACAGATATCTGCATAATTGCGGAAATGCGACTTCTTCATTTTATCATAGCCAGCGTTGAACAAGAGCATATTAAACTGCTTAGAAAAAGGCGACTCTGTTTCGTCTGAATCTCCAAAAAACGTTCCAAATGGGCCTACCAAATTAGTGTTCGATGCGGCTTCAGAATTATAAAAATCCATAAACTTCTGTAGGCTACAAGAGCGCAGACGTAGAATATCTGTAGAAGACTCTACAATATCAGCGCGTGGTTCTGGTGAAACATTGTCCCCTATTTGTAAAATGTGTGGAGCGTTTGTTGGCGGAACCTCAACCCTTGTTGATACGTGAGACTTAATCGCCATTGCGCTATTTGCAGTCTCCATGTCAGTCAATTCGCCAAGAGGTTTTGTGCCTGGGCTAATGATGATTGGATTTCCGTCTGGGCCTTTTGTGAGGCCACTTTCCACCGGAGTGTTAAAAAGTTTGGATATCGTATATTTTACAAATGGCAAATACAAATTTAAAGAATCTAACAAGGCTCCGAATTCTGATTTGCCCTCTGTATCAAAAGAAATATCTGTATACATTGGAAAAACGTTTTTAAGCTCGCTTAAGTCATTTTGCTTTTGCAAAACTTTTGGAGTAAAAACAATATGCTCCATATTTCTTTTGGACTCTGTGTATTTCGCATCTTTATAATCTGCACCATACGCCTGCTCATCGAGGGCCAAAGCTTGGATCATTTTTCCGTAGCTATCAAAATAATGAAAGTCTATATCCAGTTTAGTCGTGGCATTTGTGAGCGAAGGAAGAACGTTGTCAGAATTTTCCTGGGCTGCTTTATTGCTCTTGAAAATATCAGTAACGTCTGTAATCTCATTCCACAAAGTGACTGCCGATTTTAATGAATTATTTTTCTTTGTACTGGATCTCAAGACATCATCAAAAGCGTATATGTTTGGTAAGATGGTTTCTGGGAGATCTGCAATCTCTAGTGCATTTTCATATCTTCCTACCAAAAAGTTATATCTTGGGTTTATACTAGCTTTTAGAAATGTTTTTTCTTCAGCATATGCGCTTGACAATTTCTCTGTCATTGGCAAATCAATCTTAAATGAAATATCACGATATTCTTTATCTTCTATCTCATCAGCAAATTTATTGAAAAGGGCGTATGCAGTACCGTATTGTGTACCTTCAGAGTCTATTTCGCCATAGTTAAAAGATCTATATCCAAACGTTACCTCATTAGATTTATAACTACTGGCTCTCGTCGGCACAGTGGCAGAATAGGTGTTATTTCCTCCGGGGGGCGTATATATAAAAGTATATGCACTTGGGATTTTTGTTTGCGGAGGGGCAAGAACTGAAGCTATTGTTGTGTAAAATGAGCTTAAATTCTCAAGCGATTCAAAAATATCAACCTGTTCTTCTCTTTCCTCTGGTACAAAATGAAGCAGCATTCTGTCAACCTTTCTTGAACCATCGTCGAGAAGCATAGTCTTTGCGGAGGGATATATAGTAACTCCCTTGTTATTTAAAAGAGCCGCGATTCCTTCACCACCCATTGGAGGTAAGCCGCCATTAGAGTCATAATCTTTAAAAATACCAAGATAATCGGTGACATTTGGTAATATCGCCCAATGTTCACCAATGTTTTGTCTAAATGGATCTCCGACAGTGGTCGCCTCTTGACTATCTGAACTTGGCAAATACCCGCCCTGTGTAAGTCCTGGGTCTCTAAACAAGCCATTGGTGGTGATAAAGTGTTGGGTGCTGTAATTTGATCTATCAAACTTGAAAGAAGTCTTTCCTTGATCTTGCGAGGCTTCAAAAGCTTGGATATTTAACATTACCATATCTTATCTCCTAATACGTCCCGCCGCTTTGACCGTTGCCAGAGCCTCCGCTTCCGAGGCCGAAGGCAGTGGTGTTCATTGTTACACCACCTTCTAAACCTGCTGCAGCATCGTCTGCTTGGTCTTGCGTGATTGCCTCTGATTCTTCAGTTGCAATTTCAAAGGCTGTTTCTGATAGCATAACGTTGGGCTGCTGTCCTCCAGCAACAGGCAAGGAGGTCACATACTCTGGAGATGGAATTATTTTAACCTGTTGGGCCAGAGCTTGTACCGTGGTATATATTTTGCTTTGCAAACTCATACCTAATTCAAAAGCTTGGATATTCATATCTACCATTTAAAGTTCCTCCATCTTATTTATCATACTAAATCTACTATCCTGTTAGTGAACTCAGCACAGCAGTCATCACGTCCTGAACAAACTGAGGTGATGAGCCATTAGCTTGTGCTGCGAACACGTCCATCATATCAATTTTACCGTCGCCATTAATGTCGTAGTTTGGTGTTCCAGCGGCAAAGGCGGTGGCGCTCATTGTCACCCCGTCGCCCAAGGCTGCAGCGGCATTATCTGCCTGCTCTTGTGTAATTTCTTCTGTCTCTTCAGTCCCGAAGCCAAAGGCGGATTCGGACATAGCCACACCACCTTCTAATCCTGCAGCGGCCATATCAGCTTCTTCTAATGAAAGAGCAGCGCCGGTTGTCATAAAATATTTATTGTAAATAGGCAGTTCTAATTCTTTAATGGTTGCAATATTCAATGTTTTCTCATCATATTGTCTGATTCTGCAAAACATTTTAACACCAAAAGGTTGAGAAAAATCTTCTCTCTTTAGAAGTTTCCATATCGGCCTTTTCAAATTTGGTAAACCAGATGGATCTTTAGCATACCCGGTGAGCTTTTCAACACGTACCAAGTTTTTAAAATTCAGATACATATGTCCAAACTGGTTAGGGCTCTGAAATCTTTCTGTCCCCTTATTTGGTTCCAGTGTTTGCCCTGTTGCCAAAACAGTTACAGGGGGGCTTGTCTCCGTCTCGATTAGTCGCTGAACTTGATTTGGAAAACTGGACATATGTGCCATGTGGCCTCCGCCCAAAGTTTCTTTTGCCACTTTAAATATTGCATTTCCATCTGAATTGAGGTCATATAATGATTTATCATTTAGGTTTTCAAGCAAATCCAGCTTATGGATCATAGCAACTGTAGTTAGTGTATGCACCGCATCAACCAAGTAGATGGTTGGTGTTATAGAGTTTTGTCCCGTTGGTGGGGCTGGGGCAGATGGTACACCGGGAGCGGCTGTTGGGCCAAAGTTAGATGCCCCTTGTGTAGAAGCTCCAAATGTTGGTCCAGAATTACCAGCAGAAGAGTTAAATTCTGTTTTACCTTTAAGAGTAATTGTAGTACCCAAATCTCCATATAACCTAAACAGTTCAAACTGTCGCTTCTTTTGGATACTTGGAATTTCCACCTTTTCTATAGCATTGTCATTAGCTGCTGCTGGAATTATATCAAAGACTGTTCCGGCGTTTGGTGTGGAATAATCATTGCCGGTATTTGATTTTCGAACATTATAGCGAAGAATATCCATAATCAAATCATTTTTTATTGGCAATGCAATTGTCCACTTTATGGTTTTTGGATCAAGAACAGGAACAGAACTCCCTGGCTGCGTATTATAAAATGCCTCTCTTCCTTTGAGGCGAACAACCGATGGGGATAAAAATTTAGTTGCGTTCTTTGCTATGTCTAGTTCATAATTTTTAATTGACAGCGTTGAAGACTGGCCAGACAATAAAAATGTCTCATCGCCTATATTGGGAAAATATTTAAGCTGCTCCATTGATGCTCTTTCTAAATATTTTATACCAGATATGGATAGTGGGCCGTACATCGTCGACTCTGTTGCCATATCGTCTTCCATAGTTTTTAAATATTCATAACCAGATTGTCCATCGAAATTTGAATCAAATATTTCTTTAAACCAATAATCCATCGTGATTATTCTTCTTGCGCTATTTGTTGCGAAATCTTCTGTATTTCTAAAATCAGAAACTTCAGATCCTTTTGGAGCCTTGTAAAGCTTGGTTGATGAAGCTGTTTGCAGCAGCTTCTCAGCCTTTTCCAAAACACCATCCATGAATTTCATCACAAGAGCAACCCCTTCTGGATTTCCGGTTTGTGGATATGAGATGGTGAAAAAGTCTTCTATTTGATTCTCTATGTCGACGATGCCAAGAAGTTTGGCCATTTCTTCAAAGAATGAAACAAAATGAAGTCCAAATATCTGTGAAGCTATAATGCCTCCGGCGTTTACAACTGTTGCGGTTGGGAAAAGAGGACCTACATAATCTACAAATTGTTTAGTAAATCTATTTGTGCTTGAATTATAATACTTGTTTGCACCGGTCGATCCGGCTATTAGCTTGCCATTTTCATCAACAAATGTTTTTGGTTCTGGTCTCGTTATTGCTCCTACGATGCTGGAATAATCTCTAAAACCATTTACGGCGATGCTCATATTCTGTACAATTTCTTCTAAAATTTCAACAGTTGGGTCTAATATTTCTAGTTCAATACCATATTGATAAAAACCTCTTGTTGAATCAGAAGCAGAATAATCAGTTCCCGCAAAGTGGCGAATACCAGTATTATCAATAATCCCTTTCTTTTCTTCGAAAGTGGCCTTTAATTTTGTTGGGCCGTCGCCATCGACCTGCTTTTGTGGAAAGCCCCATTTACTATAAAATGCACCGCCTGAGCCTGCAAACATATATTCTTCTTTTGCTGCAACGGTGTTGTCACCAGATTGTTCTGATGTTTCGATCAGATATAGCGGTGTTTCGTTTTCGTCAAAAACAATGGGGGTGCCAGCATTTGTAGTTAATGTATTGTCAGAAGATGGGTGGCGAGCTTCTGTGACTCTTTTTCTTTTCAACTTCATCTTCAATATTTGAGACTTCTCTAATAAACTATCTTTAACATTAGAAGTGTTTTCAGCGATGGCAACATTCTCTGCTATCTTCGGGAGCACGGTCTCTTTTAAAAGAATGTCATGCAAGTTCATACCAAATACAAAGTGACATCTGGCAGACTTATCAGTGGAAATATTAAGATCTGTAAAATAAGAAGATCTTTTATTTGCCATCAAATCTGGTCCCAAATCAAAGCCAAGAATTTTTATGCCATTTTGGTCTTCGTATTCTACCATTTCTCCGGGGGATTGTTTAGATGCTACAGGTTTTTTTGTTGTATATTTTGTCTCATCCAACATCTTATCGATGTCAAACGTACTTAAGACCTTGTTTACATCAAAATCATACTTGTCATATCCCCTTAATATTGTACGATAATCTTGTATTTTTGAATTAAAAGTGTTATATTTAATCAATGATGAACTGAAATCTTCTGCTATTGCACCGTGGGCAGCGCCCTTCATCCAAGAGTTTGGCCCCATCTGATGAACTTCTCCGTTCCATATATTCCCGAATGTATCAATAAAAACGAATCCGTTTCTTTTCAATACCTTGCTGTTGTGAATTACAAGATCTGATTGAACATTTCCGAGTCCTTGAGAGTTCATTGCTTTGACGGTCTCATCGGTGGGTGCACCACCAAGATATTGTCCCAATAGTTGGTCTTCTTGAACAGAATCCCAATCAAAATAAGAATAATAAAAATATGCCAAATGGCTTGGATCTGGACCACCCAATGGTGGGTCGATATCAAAAGACATTTCAAAAGGAAGTGAAAAAACTGTATTCCCAGATGAATCCACTTCAGAAAATGCCTTGGTCATGAGCGTCTTTGCGCCATGGGGTTCGGGGCCGAGAGAGGTGCCAATGGTGTTCTGTAATATGTCTTTTAGTGCAAGAGTTTTTACAACAATCTTATTTTCGTTCTTTAAATAAAGAGGCCCCTCTTCAGTAGATTGTGGACCAACCATACCAGAAATTAATCCATCAATAGTGCCGTCAGAATATTTTCTATATATGGGGGATAGCCAAAGTCTTGGGTCATTCTGAATATTTTTGGTGGTGTTCGAATCAGAACATTGAATTACTCTAATTTTAATAAAGTTTAATAAATTTTCATCACCGAATAGTTGAAGGGTTCCGTCTTTACCTATGCTCTCTTTAACCATTCCTGTTAAAGAAATTCTCAATGTTTGGGCAGCGGAGGCCTCTTGTAAACTAGAGATATTCTTAGGTGCCCCGAATGCTTGCGTTCCTGTTGATACGTGGGGATTATGAACTGTGTCTACAGCACCTGCTTTTGATATACCGGGCTGATTAACATAGTCCATTCCTATGGAAGAGATATAAACATTTGGAAAAAAAGTTCCTAACACACTTTTTTGATCTGGGATATTAACCATTAATCAGGACACTCCTCGTCATTTGGTTCGTTATCATAAATGTCCACCTTTCCTCTTACAAAATCTGGTCGTGGTGTTCTATCGATAAGTATGTTTTCTTTGAGGAATTTAATGTTTGATGGATCTACCTGATCATCTACGAAAATTTCTAGAAAATAATTTACATAATCAGAATTATATTCTGACGGTGGATTTGCTGCTTCGTTCTCGCTCAACAAAAGATCGTTCTGTATATATTCTTTACCTTTTCTAAAAAACAAAGGTGTTAGCTTCTCTATTCCGTTTTTATCATCTATTGAATATACTTCTATGTCGAAATTTTCATTCGAATATGGAGCGTTCTTTTCTTTGACCTCTACCAACAAATAGTCTTCATCCACGTCAACAAAGGTAAGGTCACTATAAACAGATCCATAATCTACATCGCCGCCGCCTTCAGATGTATACGTTTCATAATCATATTCTTGAATTGTTGTTTTCCAAGGTATTTCAATTTCAAGTTGGGGTATTTTTGAGGTTCTCAACGAACCCGTATGTTTTGTTTGTATTTCTTTTATTTCCCCTCTTAAAATATTAATCTCCCACGCAGGATTGTTATCACTTCTAGTCGTTGTGGTTCCGATTGGATTCCCAAGAGCATAGTGTTTTTCTTCTGTATTTTGTTTTCGATCCGTCATAAGTCCAAAAGGATTTGGATTGTCCACTACTTTATTTATTGAACCAGAAACCTTTGACTCTCTGCCAGTAAATACATATTGAGCTTTTGGGCGTGGAACATCTAGAATTCTAGTCTGTATTTGAGTGTTATCTTCTCCATACCCAGAACCAGAGGATGCATATTTTGTATCGTATATGACATCATCGTCATAAAAAGCATAAAATGTGGGATTGAACTTACCATTTGAAAGCAAATATTTGCCATACTGAGTAAGCTGGATATCTATCACTTCTTCTTTTTTATCAAAAAATTCCATAATGTTATATTCTATGAGATGTATTCTCTAATAATTAGATATGATTTAATAAATTGACCAGTTATCATTCGGGTTCTGTGCTGTCCAATTGTTCTTCTGTTGAGGGTTCTGCATATAGGGTATCATAATAGTCATTCTTGCTTGCATTATTCTTGACACCTGAGCCGATTCTGAACTCTGTATCAATAGATGCTAGCTCGACGAGGGAGAAGAAATCATACGGCCAGTTATAGCTGTAATCAAACTCGTCTTCTAGGGTTTGCCCTTGCATACCAACCGCCTGGAACGAGAATCCTTGACCTTGTTCTCTAAGCGGGGACTTACCAAAGTAATTATTTTTGGCTCGTTGTTTGATCTTAAATACCATCCATCGTATATTTGTCTGGTCCATTGGAAACCCTGTGCCCCAATTCCCAAAGAATTCGAATGGAGTGTTAACGTGGTGAGTTATTGTTGCCCTTGATTGCTTTGCTCTTGTGGCGATGCGTGGCATTACTCCTTGCCAAACATCTGCAAGATCTTGTTTGTTCATAACATGTTCAAATTCAAAAATATACATCACGAATGGATCAACATTTGGATTTCTTAAAAAGTCTAGATGAGGGGGAACATAGAACCTTTTCATCTTATCAATCATCATAGTTATGGACGTTTGTGTTTTTTCACCATTCGGTAAAACAGTGCCCGTATCTAAATTGATATTACAATCGTCTAATTGTTGTTGGAATATTGCCTTTTCAATTGGGAAGAAGTTGCCGTTATTATCCATCGGGATGGCGACAACTGCTTCTGAGATTTTCTTTTCGTCTGCGATGTCACCAATTCGTTTTTTAACATCTGCTTTAAAGCCACAAGTTTGAAGCAAAGAACCCACTGTCTCGACCTTTTCTGTCTCTGTTGCTGTCACAAACTGATTAGACTCTTTAAGGGTCAGGAAAATACCTTCATCAGTTTTTGGGAATTCTCCATAACCCTTCCACATTCCCAGTGGGGATGGGAAGATGGTTTTCTGATCGTCGGTTAGAGCAGAATCAAGTGTTCCTTTTGCTGGCCCTCCCGTACCTGTAAAGTTTAGAACTGGACATTCAAATTTGGTACCAATAACCCAGGCGTCGTTGTCCGCATTGGGTGCGTCTTCCGCACCGGAAACACCCGTACTCTGGATTCCATCTTCGCCTTCGATAACATCATAGTTAAACTTTTTGAGTCGCGTCATTCCAAACAACTCAACAGAAGCGCTGATCTGCATGCAGTCTTTTCCGGCGATTTCATTTTCGGCATTAGACAATAGCAACAAGTTTTCCTCTACACCGCCAATTGTTTCAACTGGAGAATATTCGGCAAGGTTATATGTTCCGCTGGCTTCGTTTATCAAATTGTATTTTACATTCTGGAATATCTCGCTTAGACTGAATTCTTCCACGGCATCAGGCATCATATCTCTCTGAGCGTGTGGATTAAATTGAAGCGTTGCGATAGATGTTCCATAAAAATATGGAGGTGTATATGGCGCGAAAGCTGGGTCATAATGACTCCTTACGAAACCAGAATGAAAGTGGTTGTCGTATTCTGTATTCTTTTCTTGGCCAAAGACCTGCGTGGGCGGACCATAGAAACAGCCGCGTGCGGATGCTACTATTGAAGGATCTGATGAATTTCTTTTATAGGTTTGTAGTCTACCTGGGCCTTCATACATAATCAGATCTTCTGTTCGTTTCAATACAACATCCATATAGTATGTTGAACCAGAATGAAATTGAAAGCCATTGGTTTGCTTTTTAGAGACAAATCTGCTAAAGCTTTTTTCTTTTAAGAAAAACTCTGGAATTTCTGCTGCAAAGTTATGCATTGCCAAACTATATTTTGGATTATAAGTTCCATTCCAATCAAAATACACTGGTGTTTCAGTAAATTCGCCGTGAGCGCTTTCAGCGACGTTGAGACCGGGTTGGATCAAAAACATTGCTCCGCCGCCATCTGAGGCAGTTTGGGGCAAATATCTTTGGGGCTCAATTAGAGATTCGAATGGCAATCTATAATTTGGCCCAGCGCCTGCAGCGCCGCCAGAGATAAAACCAACCCAACCTCCCAAATCCTGAACATCATTGCTGTCGGGCACACCTTGTGATGGCGCTCCAGTAAAGGTTGGCCAATCAACAGCAAGACCAGACTTGATCGAATTATACATAATGCCGGGAGCAAAGAATGGCTGTTGTAGAGCCTGTAATCTTATGTGGTCCACTTGTTTATCGGCGCGACCCATATCGCCATAAGCTTGGATATTGTCTGGGCCAAGATAATCACCAAATGACTGAGAAAGCATTTGTCCCAGTTGTACTGTTCTTAGGACTGGGTAGAAGCCATTGTACGGTAAGAGCTTCATGATCGCATTGCAAGACAATGTAATTTTTTCTACTGGCTTATCAGGATAGTTTTTCTTTTGATTAAAATCATCTATACCCTTTTGGTCTTCTCTGATTACTTCAAAATGTTTTAAGAAGTCGGAATGACTATAAATTTTATAGAATTGATTGTCTACAGATCCTTCTGCAGAGTCTGAACTAGCAGAAGTGTTTGTTTTTGCGCCGGGGACAATCAAGAAATCTTTTGGAGTCTTGTTGAAGAAACCATTTTCAAGATAAAAATCCATATGATCTGAAATTTTAAATTCTGGCAATACGCTATAATCTTTGGCCATTAGGCGGATATCCGCTGCGTAATCATCATATGAATCGTACCAAGGATCTTTACCCGC
>Ga0315338_1004922_pt1 | contig 10069 bp, 5 predicted proteins | sample ASW8metaG_FD_204518 | JGI IMG/M metagenome (GOLD analysis project Ga0315338, IMG submission 204518) | Ammonia-oxidizing marine archaeal communities from Monterey Bay, California, United States - ASW #8 | ecosystem: Environmental > Aquatic > Marine > Coastal | place: USA: California | collected...
TAACTATCAATTTATTACTAGAAATTTTTCTGCTTGATCAAAATAGTTTAAAGATTCGATGATTTGGTTGTCTGTCATTAATCTAACTCCCCATTGCGCATCTTTTCCCCACTTAGCACCTGCAATTTCAGATTTAATAATATTTTTTATATATTCTTCATCTGTTACCCATTCTGAAGAATCAGGTTCTATTTCCGATTCAGTCAAATATTGTAAAAATTCATCGAATTGGTTATCAGCGATTGTCCAAGAATCTCTAAAATCTTCGTAGTTTTCTAATGAGTCAGTATTCTGAGATACAAACATCGTTCCCCAATTGAATAATGGCCTTTTTGGATGTCCAATCAGTTTTTGTGTGCTTTTCTGTAGCGTTAATTCCCATGGTATAAATTCATCGGGCGTAATACCACCTCCACCATAAACTGTCCGTCCGTTCCGGGTCTTAAATTTTGGTCGCAATTCTTTTAGAGAGTCAATTATGGCTTCGCGGTTTTGTTTATATAGTTCTGCATAATATTGTCTGGTATTACCATCTTCAAAAGCACGCTGGATTAAACGACCACTAGGCGTGAAATAACGAGCAATTGTAACACGAACAGCTGATCCATCCCGTAGTCCAAATTGTCGTTGCACAAGTCCCTTTCCAAAGCTTGTTTCGCCAACAATTAAGCCTCGATCAAGATCCTGTACAGCACCAGCCACAATTTCGCTGGCACTTGCAGATCCACGATTTAATAATATAATTAGTGGAAAATCTTCCCTGCCCTTGGATGGCTTAGAGAGAAAAACTTCGTTTGTGTTATTATGTTTTCCAATTGTGTACACAAGCGTGTCTCTGGTGGCGATAAACATATTTGCTATTTCTGCTGCCTGCTCCAGAAAACCACCACTATTGTTTCTTAGATCTAAGATCATACGTTTCATGCCGTTATCGTCAAGTTTTTTCAGCGCATTTCTAATTTCTTCTGATGATGTTGCTGTGAATCTAGTTAACCAGATGTAGCCCGTTTGGTCATCTAGCATTAGCGCTGCACGAACACTATAAATAGGAATAACATCTCTAATGATGATTACTTCAAATGGTTCGGAGCCAATTCTAGCAATTTTGAGATCCACACTTGTACCTTTAGGTCCACGGAGTGTTTTTATAACTTCATCTTTAGTAATGCCGTATGCATCTTCTCCGTCAATTTCAATTATGCGATCTCCGGGCTGAAGACCAACACGTTCTGAAGGACTATCTGCAACTGGTGCAATAACTGTGATATATCCTTCCAATATATCAAATTCTATACCAATGCCCTGGAATTCCCCTCGAAAAATTTCATCAATTTCCTCCTGCTTCTTGGGAGGGATATAAACAGAGTGTGGATCCAATTTCTCCATAAATCCATGGAAAGCACCATTCCATATTTTATCCATATCAACATCTTCATAATAATATTCATTCACATACTGAATTATTTGATTAAAAACCCGGAATTTGTTTTCAATGATACGGTAAGTGTCTTTGGATTCAGAATAAAGAATGCGAACTGTAGGTATGGTAAGGATAATTATTACCATTGTAAGAAATGAAAACTTTACTTGCGATTGGTAGGATTTATTCATTTGTTAAAATGTATAAGTAAGTATTAATACTTTAAATTAAAGACCAAAGTAGATCATTGTTCTAAAGGATAATCCTGACAATGACGATTCGGGTGAATCGCTGATCTGAAATCGGTCATTAAGTTGCCATTGTCCGGCCCGGATAACTCCCTTATTGTAGCCAATGCTCAAACGAAGACCAACGCGATCGGTGATTTGCCACTTTACTGCTACATATGGTTGAAAATTGAAAAAAGTACCGCTTAGATTGGTCATGCCTGCATTGGATGCTAGTGGTGGTAGATATGCCCCCTGTAATGCATCGATTGCATCTACAGGATTAGTTCCTGTAGTATCAATTGTATATATCAAAGTATCATTTAGAACCTGTCCAAAATTATTGCTGAAACTTTCGTCCCAACGAGGTGTACCTGTATTTTGGTCTATAGATATGATAGTTCTTCCTATACCAAACATTGCACCGCTAGCGATTTCTAAATCACGAAAAATTGGCACGACATATTCCAGCGTTACTGCGCTAATCATAAATGTGAATTTTGCTTCTATTGTAGGTACAAAAATTCCAGTATAATTTTCTGTCGAATCACGGATAATTCGATCAGTGAGTCCCTGATCTGTAATTATAATTGTGGTTGTATCTTGAATCCCCGGATATCCATTCGTTTCAACCGCAAGAATAACGCTTAAAGCATTACTAATACGGGAAGTGCCGATACCTGCATAACCGCCCAATCTCCATCGACCAGAAATTTGCGTGAATCCTTCACCGCCATGTATAACAAAGGGGGAATTGAAATTATCTGGATTAACACCTACTTGCCTGAGTTTTGATGCACCAGGAATTGAGTCTAGTATCATATACATTGGACTGTAACCTATTCCACCACCATAGTAATCTTCAATTGGATAAAGATCACTTTGTGCAGATATTACAATTGGCAGAATAAGTATAATTAATTTATATCTGTTCATGGATCGCTTCAGATTCTATGTGAATCCAATATAACTTTGGAAATTTATCGTTTACTGTAGCAATTCGGTAGCTAAATGTTGCTAGATCAAAAAGGGGAATTAAAATTATCATTGTAGAGAATTTAGAACATCATACCAATTAGATATATACCAATTAGATAATAGACCGTTGCTGTGATATTATTGTATATTCCAGTATAGAAATCAATGCACAATTGTTTTCGCAAAAAGCCTCGGATGGTATTCCTAACTAATTTCCGAGGACCAATAATGTTATTGGTCCTGTCGTTATCCGTGTCTCTCCCCGCCAAGTCAATAAAACTTGTGGGCACATTTGATCTGAACGCAAATAATCGCAGTGAGTTATTATTATTGAAGGGTGGGGGTTTGCAATACGTAGAAATTGAAGATGATGGCGAGCATAGGGAAATTTGGTATTACCATCCTAACGGGGATCGATCTGCGGCCGTAATGGATGCGGTGCTAGTCAATATTAATGATGATCCCAATCCAGAATTAATTGCAATAATCTCCGCACCATCAATCGAAACGGATAAAAAAGTTCCTTGGCTTGTGGTTTTCAAATGGACTGGAACACGATTTACATCGGAACCATTAGAGCGTTTTGATTTTCCAGGAGAAAAGGATCTTTTACGTCCATCAAATATAAATATTTCTGAAGTTGATGGTAAGGTAACTCTTTCTATCTCTTTTGGTAGTCCTTCCAGAAAAGCAGTTATCTTTAACTTATCAGAGCGGCTTGGATCCTTGGTTATTGAGTCGCCTATGATTTTTCAACCGGACATTTTAAAAAATGGCTATGGCCGAGTTTTTACTGCACTGTTCAATACAAAAGATGGTGAAAATATTGCTGTTTTCAGCCCAGAAGGCGACATAATGAAAACAGCAATATTTTCAAGTACAGATGGAAAAGAAATAACTTCAGATTTACTAGTATTAGATGGAATGCAAAATCTGTATGCCCCCGATATTTGGGTTCATGATATTAGTTATAATGATGATCAGGGTGTTCTATTGCCATTCGAAAATGATCAAGTGCTTACGCTAAGTTTTACTGAGGGTGAATTATCTATATCACCCAGTGACTTTTCTGGCCAGGGATTATTTGCTGTTGCTGACACCACATCCGCACAAGAAATCAATAAAGTTGTACTGGCCCGGGTTGAAGCTGGTCTTTACAAAAAACTAGATGAAGAATTATCTGGTGAGACAAAAATAGACCAGATGACCATTGATTCCCTCATAAGTAATATCACAAAAATTGATTCTGTATTCGTTGGTGATTCTTTACTAATTCCTGCAACTGTGGATTCAGCCGGCGGTTTTTATAGTTTTCAATGGTTGGTAAAGCCTCCTGTTGGAACGGTTTTTCAACCAAGAACAGGAATCATTAATTGGAGACCAACCAGCAAGCAAACAGGAAATAATATTTTCGCTTACCTTTCACAAATACGATTGGGGGAAAAACTTTTTAGTGTATCAACCCCATTTGGTAAACAACACAATATAATACCTATACTATCTGATTCATTGTTTGCATTCAGATTATTTGTTAAGGATACAGTTGTGCCTGGGATAATATTTGAACTTGACGAATTTATTACTTTGGAAGAAGAAATAGTTACAATCACAGTTGTAACTAGAGATACGACGATTAATCGTTATCATTTTGATGGAGAACATTTATTCAACTTAGATGTAGAATATGATATCTTTAAAAATAATGGACCAGCAGTCCTTACCACGAGCATTAAATCCAATCTATTTCTTTTAGATAGACCAGTAACATCAAAGCTCACTTTTAACCGGAATGAAGACCCAGATAGTATTATAACAACAATAAATATTATACATGATCTTAAAAACAATACACTGGAGTTAACAAAGTCACCAACAAATGATTCGATTCCACAATCGTATAGCCCTGAGGATTGGAATTCAGAATGGTATCAATATCCGGAATATGTATTTAATGGTTTCCCATCTACTCTTTCAATGGATTCAATTGGTAGTAATCTTGAGTTTAATGTGGGCTTGGATTCTGTTATGCAACCATATGCAAATATTTCTGTTACCGTACCATTAGGTTCAAATTCATATACGAGTGCATTTTCATTCCCAGATGAGATATTTGTGAAAGAAATTCGTGTTGCAGTCGATTTGGATACGCTAGGAGGCACAGTAGTCCGTTCTGAATTTGATCTCTATGGTTCAGTTTCAACGACTTCGTTAGCAGGTATTTTTGATTTGAAAGATAGAATACGATTCAACAAACAATTTTTAGAGGCAAAAAAACTTTTTAAAGGTGCTGGGTTCGAGAAATCTGATGTTTCAGAAACAACCAGTGCAATTACCGATTCAGTCTCAAGTGATACAACAATGGTAGATTCAGTCTCAAGTGATACAACAATGGTAGATTCAGTTTCTACTGATACAACAAGTGGCGCTATTAAAGATATGCCTATCGTTTCTGATACAGTAACATCGTCACCGGATTCATTAACAATAACCCAACCCCCTGATACGCTTAATACTTCTGCACCAGATACAACGGTCAATGACACCAGTAATATAGTGCAGTCTGACAGCGCAGCAGTAAAACAAGAAGAAGAAACTCCACCGGAACAAAACGATAACACTCCATGATAGCCAGGAATAAAATTATTTCCCTGGTTCTATTATTATACTGTTTTGGGTTCTCTCGCGAACTAAAAATTTTGCATATGGAGGGCACCTTTGATTTAGATGGAGATGGTCAATATGAATTTGCCTCGGTTGAGTTCGATAGAATTAATGGTCACAGTATTTCTATGATTAGGTATTATGAGATTGACATTGATGGTTTCCAAAATTTAACCTGGGAATTGGAGTTGCCGGATGGATTACTAGGGAGTTTTGTTGGCGTAAGGCTTGCTGACTTGGTTGGAGATGGTGTGCCTGAATTAATTGCAGTAGCCAACTTATCAGAAAATGGCGATGAATCCATACTCCAGCCAATAATTTTTTATTATAAGTGGCACGATGATGGCTTTGGAGAAACTCCCGCAGGATTTTTAAACCTTGGAGATGAAAAATATTTTGTGCGTTGCAACAATTTTGATGTATTTAATTTGGACAACGACGATGATCAGGAGATCTTATTATCACTTGGTAGTCCGTTACGGGGACTTTCTATAATTGATCTTGATGAAAAAGGTAATTTGACAATGATTGAGCGCTTGGAGCCAAGTGCTTTGAAAACTGGTATCGGTTTTGTTTATGGAGCTGCATTGGATTGGAACCGTGATGGCTATGATGAAATCATAAGTTTTAGTCCTGAAGGAAATGTTATGAAAATTCAACCATATTTTAATCGTAATGGGCGTCTAGTGTTGGGAGAATCAAAAAAAGAAATTATAACAGGGATGAATGGACCGCTTCCTATGTCATTAGTTGTTTCTGATTGGGATTCTGATGGCTTTAAGGATGTTTTATTTCCTTTTCAATCTGGACATGTTGTTTCTATGACTTTGTCCCCCGCTACTGTCGCAGTTGAGGTATTACCTGTTGATGCTGGCCCCCTATCTGATATGAATGTAGCCGATATCAATTCTGATAATGTTGCTGATTTATTACTGATTTCTGGTGAAATGAATATGATAACTATGGCGATGGGCTCACTGGATACTATTGGTCTAGAGGTAAGTTATTTCACACTTGAGACTGATACAACTGGAGCACAAGTTTTTGCAACAATCCCAATAACAGACCGAGGAGATTATGCTGGGGTTATCATTGCATCTAGTTGGGATGGAGAAGAAAATAGTGTTTTTCTAACGGAGCTTGGCAAACTGGAAATTGAAATGTCTGTTCCTGACGAAGAGGATGTTGTTGCAGCTCTTGATGAACAAATTGATCTCATCGATTTATTTCCAGAAATTAAACACGCAATGGATCTACCAAAGATGCCAAAACCTATTACTACAATAGGTCAACACTTACCCCAAGATGTTCTTCCACGACATGTATTAGGACTGAATCAGCTATTTACTTATAAAATACCAGAAGATGAAGCACGAGAATTCTATAGTTTTCGCTGGCTTACTCCACCTCCCAAAGGCATGTTTTTTCATTATGAAAGCAGATCAATACAATGGGTCCCTGATGATACACAGCTTGGTGCATACAAATTAGGATACCGTGTAGAAATGAAGGTTGGTGAATCTGTATCCCTTGAAGCAACCGTAAGAGATTCTTTACTTACCTATCAAATGGTGCCTGAATTGGAAGGATATGATGAATACGTTTGGATATATGTTAATGATCCACCTATGTTTCTCACCGCTCCGATAGGAACTGAATTTGTATCGAATACTACCTTTGCCTATACACCTGTTGTCCGTGATCGCAATATTGATACGAGGGTTAAATACTATCTTGAATTAGCGCCTGAAGGCATGGTTCTGGGTGAAAATGGTGGCTTAGTGTGGGAAACAGATAGTGCGGATGTCAGTGTTTACGATGTACGTCTTGTGGCCACGGATGGTTTTGATCGAGATGTACAAGAATTCAGATTATTCGCCCGCGCTGGTGTAAAGATTATATCAAGTGCACCAACAGATTGGAAAGTTAATCAACCCTATCAGTACCAGGTTGAAATTTGGCGCCCTGAGTTGGCGCAAGAAATGAGAGTTGAATTATTACATGGGCCGGTTGGTATGTCTATGAATAATAAATATTTGATCACCTGGACACCAGAAATAACACAGATAGATACACAATACTTTGCTGTAAAAGTAAGTCATGGCGTAGCGCAGGATACGCAAAATGTAGCAGTGTTTATAAATCACCCGCCAATCATATCTGCTGAACCACCTGCAATGAATGTAGTTAATATTGGGGCTACGTGGGATTTTCAGTTGGAAGTATCAGACCCAAACATTGCCGATAAAATCACTGTTACTGCTATTGAACTTCCTGATGGTATGCGAATTGATCCGTTTACTTGGCGCCTACGGTGGGACCCTACTAATGAGGAACTTGATTTTTCTCATATGAGACTTGAAATTACAGATAGTAAAGAAATTTATTATATTGATGCTGATTTTTATGTCAATGCGCCAATTAAAATTGTATCCGTTCCTACAATGACTGGCAATGTTGGTGAACCGTATCAATATCGAATTCTGAATTCAGATAAAAATAAGGGATCACTACTGCCTTATGATGAATCAATTCGTATCGATAATATTGAATCAGTTCGAATATATTCTGTAGACATAACTGATGATGTATATCAAGAAAATATTGGCAGATATATTGGAGATTGGGAAAACGCAGAAACAGTTTACCTTACTGAACCCGATAAACCAGATGCGACATCATTTTCTAGACTCAATGTGAAAAAATATGTACAGACAGTATTCTGGGAAAATGATAGACTGTACATATTAATCGAAACAATTGATGGTCGTACTGTTGGGATTAAAGATTTATTGTGGGAATTTTTTCAGGGGGCAAAAGGGAAGCCCCCAAAAATAATTGTTGAGCGACTAAGCCCAGTACGGTATACCTTGCTGGAGTTTCCAGATGGTATGGAAGTTGATGAATACTCTGGGGTAATAAACTGGACTCCAAGTAAAGAACAGTATGATTCTCATATAATTAAGCTTCTTATTTCAGATGGGTATACGAAGGATGAGCAAACATTTGAAATTTATGTTAATCATAAACCTATTATTGTATCCAACGCACCAAAGTCAGCCATGGTAGATGAAGTATATAGATATCAAATTCAGGTAGAGGACAAAAATTCGAATGCAGTATTAACCTTTGAACTTTTAAAAGCACCACAAGGCATGCAAATGACTGAAGATGGTAAATTGGTATGGATCCCGCGCGCTGCACAAATTAATAATCATTTGTTTACTGTGCGTATATCTGATGGACACGCCGAAGATATACAGAAATCCCAGATATTTGTTAATATACCGCCATCAATAATTTCAGTTCCGAAGCCCATAGCTCTTACAGGCTATGAGTATACCTACAAGCTTGTTGCGGAGGATTTAAACAAGGATAAAATAAAATTTAAACCAATTAAGTTACCAAAATACGCCACCTTTAGTAAACGTACGGGATTATTGCAATGGCGACCAAGGAATAATCAGCTTGGGCCAAACGATGTGGTAATTGCTGCTATAGATGAACGTGGGGCAACAACAGCCCACGAGTTTAAAGTTCATGCTTTTGAAAATCCGAGCGCAAGGCAATTTGTTAATACCGGCTGGCCATTAATGCTCACTTTTGTTGGTATGATGTTCGCCTGGGGTGTAGCACAGATTTAATTAAAACCTAATTTATTCAATATTTCACGCTGTCCATTTTTTGACAATGAAAATCGTATAGGTAGCGCATAGACCTTTTTGCAAATTTCATGTTTAATGGTTCTTAGTTTGATAAGATCTTTTTCTGTAGTAACGATATATTCTGCTTCTTGTTTATCCATTATTGTTTTAACGATCTTTAAATCTGATTTACCATAGCGATGATGATCATCAAAGGAAATATGGTCCAGAACATTCAAACAAAGTTTTTCTAATAACAATTCAAATCCCATAGGATCGCCAATTCCTGAAATAGCTATAGTGCGTTTATTTTGCATAGCATTAACTGATATTATGTTTCCTTTTGTACCAATGAGCGATTCTGATGGTACAATCTTACTATTATAAGAACCAATTTTTAATGAATTTAGTTTGTTATTTATGAAATGTGATGGACGCTTTAAATTGGTTTTTGTTAAGATTGTAACATCAGACCTTTTTAAATGGTGCCAAGGTTCTCGTAATAATCCATAAGGTAATAGTTTATACGCAATACCAGATTGATTTGAGTTTAATAATACTATATCGAGGTCTCTATCCAATGTGCGATGCTGAAATCCGTCATCCAATATTATTACATCTGGATTAAAATGTTCGGCAATGTAAATTCCACCGCGGTAGCGATTTTCATCAACAACATGAGGTATATCTGGTAATTTCTCTGCCAATAGTGCGGGTTCCTCGCCAACCATTTTCCAGTTATTAATATTATTATCACCTGTAGATACAACAACAGTTCCCGTTGTTGATCTGCCATACCCTCTGCTAAGGACAGCAACACGTTGTCCGTGATTTTTAAGTAGTTTAGCGAGGTATATAACAGCTGGAGTTTTCCCCGTTCCACCAGTGGTGATATTACCAATGCTAATTACTTTACAAGGCAAACTGTGACTTACGAAAACCCCGATGTTATAGAATAAGTTTCTCCAAAACATCAATCCCCAATAGAATAGTGCTAAAGGAAATAAAAAAATACGATAGTGAGGGTTATTAATGTAATTATATGCCGACACGCCGGTTTACCTCTAATTCGAGCACATCCATTGCTTCCTTTACTTTTGCTAGGCAATCCACAAATTGATCTTCTTCGTTGAATGAAA
>Ga0315338_1004923_pt1 | contig 10066 bp, 8 predicted proteins | sample ASW8metaG_FD_204518 | JGI IMG/M metagenome (GOLD analysis project Ga0315338, IMG submission 204518) | Ammonia-oxidizing marine archaeal communities from Monterey Bay, California, United States - ASW #8 | ecosystem: Environmental > Aquatic > Marine > Coastal | place: USA: California | collected...
GTCGCTTTATTAAAGGTAAATCGGTTGCCATGCCAGGTCATAATATCGCCTTCGCCGCACTCGGTGTGCTGATCCTCTGGATCGGATGGTATGGCTTTAACCCGGGTAGCCAGCTGACCTATTACGGCGCTGAGAATGCAAATATCACAGCCTACATTGCGGTAACGACCACCCTGGCCGCATCGGCTGGAGCGGTCGCTGCGATGCTCGTCAGTTGGATCCTGTTCTCCAAACCCGATGTCACCATGGCACTCAACGGTGCCCTGGCCGGTCTGGTTGGAATCACGGCCAACTGCGATCAGGTCGCCCTTTGGGCCGCTATCGTGATCGGTCTGGTGGCGGGCCTGTTGGTTGTCATCGGAATTATAGCGCTCGACAAATTCGGGATCGACGATCCGGTCGGCGCGTGGCCGGTACACGGTCTCTGCGGTGTCTGGGGCGGTCTTGCCACAGGTATCTTTGGGACCGCTGAAGGTGTTTCGTTCGTGACGCAGTTGATCGGAACCGCTGTGATTAGTGCCTGGGCATTTGGCACCATGCTAGTGCTTTTCGGCATTTTGAAGGCAGCCGGCATTCTTCGAGTTTCTGCAGAGGAGGAAACGCAAGGCTTGGATGTCAGCGAGCATGGAATGCACGCCTATCCAAAGAGCCAGATCATGGAGGATCACCTCACACCAGCCACAAGCTAAGAAAGCGAAGTTCATTCCATGTTTTTTCATGGAAGCTGGTTGAGTTATTTAGTTTGAAACCGGAGTCCAGAAGGATACCCCAATGGCCCGGTCGGGCACTCCGCCTAGCCCGTCCGGGTCGGGGTATTTTTCGTCTGCTGCAACGCGCTTTGAACGTCCTTCGAAGTCGACCATTTTTGGGATTCCACGCGACGGGACCCTTTTCCCCCGCCTTGCGGCACCGCGGAGACCCCGATACGATCCATACGATGTCCTCTGTGGCAGGCCAAGAACCCACCCTTACTCGCTCGCAAACATGCGTAGCAGAATAAATCTTTCTGATGAAGCTGATCGTCGCAATCATTCAACCAAGCCGCCTGGAAGCAGTCAAAACGGCCCTCAGCCAAGTCGAGGTCGTTCGACTCACACTGATGGACGTGCAAGGTTTTGGCCGCCAAAAGGGACATACCGAGACCTATCGTGGTCACGACGTTGCGGTCAACCTGCTGCGCAAAGTCCGTCTCGAAATTGCCGTGAATGACGATTTTGTCGAACCGACCATCACCGCCATCCTTCAGGGTGGCCGGACCGGCGAGACGGGAGCGATTGGCGATGGCAAAATCTTCGTGCTGCCGATGGAAGACTGTGTCCGGATCCGGACTGGCGAACGGGGCAGCGAAGCAATCTAACTACTGCTGCGAAGCAATCTAAAGAGACGGCAGCAAAAAACTGTTTTTTCAACCGGCTCAGCCGCCGCCTTATTCCTCTAAAAATCCCTTTCGCTTGGGGAAATATCGGCAGAGCACGATGCCGAGAAAATAGAGCGCTACCAGTGGCAAAGCCATCGCCAGCATGCTCATCGGATCGGCCGGGGTCAGGATCATGGAGATGACGAAAATAACCAGCACCGCCATACGCCACTTTGCCAGGTACCCGGGCACATCCAAAATGCCGATTCGCTCCAGAAAGAGCATTACCAGAGGCAACTGGAAACTGAGCCCAAATCCGATCGGCAGGAAAATAGCAAAACTCAGCCACTCGCTGATTCTCGGATCGGGATTGATTCCCAAGTCGGCATTAAACGCAAACAAAAACTTCAACACAATTGGAAACACTCCGAAAAAGCAGAAGAGTGCACCGGACAAAAACAAAATAATACTGAAGGGGAGAAAAATATGGACATACTTCTTCTCGTGCGGATACAATCCCGCAGCCACGAAGGACCAGATGAAGTAGAAAATCAGAGGACTCGCAAACACAAATCCAGTCACGAGCGCGGCCTTCAGCCAGATCATGAATGCTTCGGTAGGACTGAGTGATTTGATCGACATCCGCTCGTCATCATCCATCGGCCGCCAGACAAAGAAGGGGACCAGATCGCTTACACTCAGCGGAACGAATTTTTCGTCTTCCTCTGATTCTCTCTGCGGATCGGCTTCCTGTTCATCGGGTGAACTTTTTGATAACGGCTTCTGCTCCGTTTTTTCAGCAGCCGACTCAGGTCCATTTTCACCCGCCGGCGAGGGCGGTGTCGGTACTGCCGGTTGCGACTCAAGGTCAAGTTCTAGCCGCACTGCATCAGGATGGACGAAATACATCTTGTAGATGAAGTGTTGCTCGTCGATAAACTGCTCGACTTGAGCCAAGGTATAGGGATTCGGCTTACCGGCTGCCGTGCGATCTTCTGCAAACTGGCGATATTTCCTTACCGCATCTGTTTCATAATAGCCCTGCAGACTCTTCTCCAGAGGCCCGTTGATCACCTGGACCACCCAATCAGAAACGCTGAGGGCGACTACCATACCGACCGCGAGGCAGAGCAACGCGCGGACCAGGCAGCGACGAAGATCCTCAAGGTGCTCGCCGAACGTCATCGTACTCTCGGCAAACAGATCGTCGTTGTCACGTTTGGGCATAGCTACCTGCACTCTTCGAATCGATCAAAACCGAGTCGGGGTGGCCTTGGACAACCGGCACATCCACAAACCGAACTGATCGGTCACCTACCCGGGATTCGGTGATTGTTTGTTGGGAGCCTCACAGAAGAAATCCAGGTTCCCTAATCCCAGAAAGTCGATAATAACAACGATTCGCGCGGCAAACAACTCACTGATCTTTACCTGTCGGGAAACAGCAGAATGCATCAGCTGCCGCACTCCTTTAGAATAACTGAAGACCGCATCTGGATTAAATGATCACCAGAAGATAAAAACACCCATGTCTCGAAAAACAGAAACCGATCGTTAGCAATACCGCTGCATGGATCGCCACAAGATATGCTCTACCCACTCCGCTTCCAACCTCTCCTGAAACGATATCTTTGGGGCGGTCGACGTTTAGAAACAGAACTCGGCAAAACCCTCGGTGACGGAGATGATTATGCCGAAAGTTGGGAGTTGGTCGATCATGGTGCCGACCAGAGTGTCGTTCTCGCAGGCTCGCTTTGTGGAACCACGCTTCACAGCTTGGTTCGCGAGCAGGGCCGTGATTTGCTAGGACGCCATTTTCCCCAAGATGGATTTCCGCTCTTGTGGAAATTTCTCGATGCCCACAAAGTCCTCTCGGTCCAAGTCCATCCCGATGACAGCCTGGCGGCAAAACTCGATCCGCCCGACCGCGGCAAGACCGAGGCGTGGTTGGTCTTGGCGGCAGAGCCCGGCAGTCTGCTTTATGCCGGACTCGAACCGGGAGTGGATCGCACGATACTTGAGCGGGCCATTGCCGAGGGAACGTGTCCCTCCTGCCTGCATCAGATTGAACCGGACGTGGGCGATTGTTTCTATATTCCGGCAGGAACGGTTCACGCCCTCGGGGCGGGTCTTTTGGTCGCAGAAATCCAACAGGCCAGCGATACGACCTACCGGCTTTTTGACTGGGATCGCATTGGGCCAGATGGGAAAAAGCGGCCGTTGCATATCGAAGCGGGCCTCGAAGCGGTCGATTTCTCCCGCGGGCCCGTGGAGCCACAGATTCCGAATCCGAGTGATCGGCCTGGAGCTGAATGCTTAATCGACGGCGAGAAGTTCAGGCTCGACCGCCTGCTCGCGAGCGAACCGCTCGTGATCGGAGGGGACGAACGATGCCATATTCTCGTCAACCTGAGAGATCCGGTGTACGTTGCCGGTGATGCCGTAGACCGACCTCTTAGCCGGGGAGAAGTCATGCTGCTACCTGCCTCGCTAGGCGAAGTAGCGATCAATCCTGCCGGCGATGCAATCCTCCTCGATGCCTATTTGCCCTAAAAGCGCGTTGGGCCGGTTTTGCCAGTAGCACTGCAAGCAGGGTCTGCTCGGGTTTCGGCTTGCCCACGCACTCGCTATACTCCCGCGACTATGAGTTTCCAGAAGACGAGATCGAGTTTCCAGAAGACGAGATCCCAAAAGACTCCACATGTATTCTTTCTTCTTTCGGCCTTTGCCGCCCTGGTCTTGTGCTCGGGTTGTCTTACTGGTCGGACCCAGTTGCAAGGTGTCCACCCACTTGCCATCCATCAGAAGCGGGTGCAACGATTCGACCCCTATCCGGATCCCAATATAGGCCCTTCGGTACAAGGCCTTCGCCCACGTGGCTTTTTGAAACAGGTCAGTGAGCCCGCCCGGTCGCGACAACGACAGCCATCGGCTCCTTCCAGCGACAAGCCCGCACTTACGCTACCGGCAACTTAATACGAAAAGTTGCGCCCTGGCCGGGGGTACTCTCGGCGTCAATCGCTCCGCCATGATTGTGGACGATGCGCCAACATTTCGAGAGTCCGAAACCGAGCCCTCGGCCCGCTTCACGACCCGAATAAAACGGATCAAAAAGATGCGAGCGGTCCTCGCGCGCAAAGCCCGGTCCATTGTCACTCACAGCGATCTCCACCATGCCCTTGAGTAAAGAGCCTTTTGGTAAAGATTCCGCTTCACCCGACGGATGGGTCTCTCCACTGGCAAGGTGTCGCACCGCAATTTCAATCCGGCCACCATGACCCATTGCCTCGAGTGAATTGGTACATATGGCACGCAGGGCGACCATGAGTTGTGCAGCATCTACAAAAAGTAAAGAGACTCCCTCCTCGACCGTGCTGACCATTTCTGCTTCACGCTGCTGGGTTGCTTCTTGCATCTCGGCAACAACTTCGTCGATTAAAACCGACACATCAATCAATTGGCAACGGGGTTCCGGTGGTTTGGCAAAAAGCATCATGTCGGCGATCATTTCATGGGCACGAAAGGCCTGGGAATTGATTTTTGCCAATGTTCGGCGACGCTCCGGATCTGTCTCATCACGCAACAGCAATTGTGCCCGACCAGCGATGCTCCCCAGGGGGTTGTTGATTTCGTGCCCAGCACCAGCAGCCAACTTATACATTGCCTTTAACTTGTCCTCCTCAAGAGTCATCGCAAAGTCCGACTCTAATTGATCGAGCCTGAAGAGTCGCTCTGCAAGCGGTAATAGATGTTCTGAAACCCCTACCGCGACGGTCCAATGGCGACGGACGGTAGGCGCCGTCTCATCTTCGAATTGCCCATCATCCGTCTGCTCACAGGCCGCTGAGAGAACACACTCTCCGGCCAATCGCGCCGATGGGCTTTCGAGTGAACCGAGAACGGGACGGAGAAGAGAGAACAACTCCTCGACAGATCTCGGCCGCAGGTTTTCGTGGGCCGCCGGTTCAAAAACCGAAAGCCATGCCCCTAGATTATGCAACAATCCCAAAAGGTAGGCCTCCTGAGCAACCGCCTCATTCTCTGATTGCGCAAGACGGCCTGCGCGTTGCGCAAGCTGCACCGACTCCACAGCAAGATTCGCCGAACGGATCTGTGTCTGCGTACCGATCTCTCCATCCGAACCGATCGTAGACGGGCTGCCAAGGAGACATTTTGCAAACCGATGGTCAAAATCGTTAGCGAGCCGATCGAGCGTAACAGGGTCTGAAGCGTGTGGACGAAGGAGGTGGCATAACGCCCACAAGACGAGCGGCGGATCGTATCGCAACGCCCGGACCACGACCCCGCTCCGGAGTTTTGCAGAATCAGTCAGCAAAGCCTCAACAAGCAGTGCCGCTGAGCCAGCAGCTAAAGGCAAAGCATCGACCGACAAGATCGGAGAAGTATTGGGTAAAGAGCGCACCGGGCCTCAGGCCTCCTGCCTACGCAGCGGATACCAACGCCAGACTGCGACCACTGACATGACATTTGTGCCACAATCGTATTCGTGCAGCGGTTGCCGTGCCACAATTGTTCGGGAACGCCAGAAACTACGTTGCGGCAGCCGTCTCAATCTCCAACAACTGGCAAATCCGCTCGATAAGTCGATCCACTTCGAATGGCTTACGCATGAAGTCGTTTGCACCGGCCTGCCTCAAACCATCGATCTTGTCGTCCTCGACCATCCCCGAAATGCAAATGATCTGCACACTGTCCATCGACTTGTCACTGCGAACTCTCTGGCATACCTCCCTGCCATTGATATCGGGCAACATCACATCCAGCACAATCAAGTCGGGCTTGTAATCCTTCACCATCATGCCGGCGTCAAAACCGTTATTTACGCTGCGGACCTCAAATCGCCCATCGCGATCAAGGACATCAGTGATCAATTCCACCAGTTCTACATCGTCATCCACCACCAAGATCTTCCGTTTGCCACTCTCCAGAGCGTCGGTCGGAATGCCATTTTCCCGCATGAATGCAAAGAGGTTTTCGCGTGGAATCCGCCGAAATCGGCTTCCCGGAACCCGAAATCCCTTGAGTTGCCCCGAGTCAAAACACCGAATTACGGTCTGCTGACTCACCTTACAGATCTTGGCCGCCTCTCCGGTCGTGAAAACAGTTTTCATGTTCTTATACTACCTTCCTAGCTTAGTAGACGTATGGGCGGATTACTGGGCAGGATTTTGTATCTTGAATAAAATCACCAAGGCTCCTAGCCCTCCATGACAAACCTGATGATCTCGAACCTCCAATCCCCAACAAGAAAAGATAAAGCCCCTAAACTTCCACAGTGCCGTTAAATTCAGAGCAATGGCAGATGAGAGAGCAGTTCTGAGTTTTCTAGAACTGCCATACACCCCAGATTGTAGCGATCATCTAAAATTCGTCAATGTCAATCTATTCAACGCATCCAATTTACACATGGTGTTTTACCAATGCATCAATACAACGCCTAAAGTTTCCATGCTATCAATCACAGATCTTTATATATCGGTGATTCAATGCGATGAATATGTGGCCGCCTAGTTTCTGCCGCAAGAAATTCGAGACAGACTACTCACAACGGTCTCGGTGGCCACATTCCAGGTGTACCATGAGCAGTGCGAGATCGGCCGGTGTGATTCCGCTGATGCGACCGGCCTGTGCCAGCGTGCCTGGCCGAAAATGGGACAGTTTTTCTTTCGCTTCATTGCGTAGCGGTTTGATCGCCCGATAGTCAAAATCATCCGGAATTCCCTTTCTCGCGAGTTTATGCTGGCGAGCCACCTCGCCCGCCTGGCGCTCGACGTAGGGGGCGTATTTCGTGTCGTACGTGACCTGCTGGGCAACATCCGGGGCGACCTTGGCCAGTTCCGGTACCCGTGCGAGAACATCCTCCCAACTCGTTTCCGCTCGTCGGAGGAACTTTTCCAACGTCATCCCTTCGGTACGGTGCTCTAAGAGCATTTTTTTCACTGCACCGATCGCGGTTTCTTTCTTCTCGACTAGCCCGCGCCGCCGAGCATCCGCCAATCCCATGCGAGCAGCCAGCGGTGTCAATCGGCGGTCGGCGTTGTCCTGCCGGAGCAGCAATCGGTATTCGGCGCGACTTGTAAACATCCGATACGGTTCATCCACCCCACAGGTCACCAGATCGTCCACAAGGACTCCGATGTAGCTCCCGTCTCGCGAGAGGGCGAGTGGCGCCTCGCCCCGTAATGAAAGGGCGGCATTCGCTCCGGCCACAAGTCCCTGGGCCGCCGCCTCCTCATAGCCGGTAGTACCGTTGATCTGACCCGCAAAGTAAAGGCCGTCCAACCGCCACGTCTCCAGCGAAGACCGCAACTGTTCCGGCGGACAGTAATCGTATTCTACCGCGTATCCATAACGCATAATTTGCGCATTCTCAAGACCCGGTATACGGCGGAACATCTCATCTTGCACATCACGCGGCAGGCTCGTCGAAATCCCATTCACATACACTTCGCAAGTTCTGCGACCCTCAGGTTCAAGAAACAACTGATGCCGATCCTTATCGGAAAACCGCACCACTTTATCCTCGATCGAAGGGCAATATCTTGGCCCATTACCGCGAATCTGGCCAGAGTACATCGGGGCACGGGAAAGATTAGCCCGAATCAAGTCATGAACGCTGACGTTGGTGTGCGTGATGTAGCACGGCAATTGGTCATCGGTTACTCGATCCGTGAGAAAAGAGAAGGGTTGAGGCTCGGAATCGCCCGGCTGAAGTTCGGTGGCCGCATAATCAATAGTGCGCCCATTGAGTCGCGGTGGCGTGCCAGTCTTGAATCGCGCTGTCACGAAGCCGAGGCGATGCAGCGCCCCGCTGATGCCGGCGCTCGTCCCCTCCCCTGCCCGACCCCCCTCCGTTTTTTTCTCCCCAAGATGCATCAGTGCCCGCAAAAACGTACCGGTCGTCAAGCAGATGGCTCGCGCCTGGTAAAGGGCACCACCTGCTGTGCGGACTCCGCAAATCGCTTGTTTGCCGGCCCTCTCTTCGACGAGTAGATCCTCGACGATCTCCTGGCGCAATTCGAGATTTTCCTGCTCTTCAACGACCCGCTTGACATACTGCTGGTACGCCAGCTTGTCCGCTTGGGCCCGGGGGCTGTGCATGGCTGGCCCCTTGCGTCGATTGAGCAACCGGAACTGAATCCCCGTCGCATCGATTGCCTGTCCCATGGCACCACCGAGCGCGTCAATCTCGCGGACGATCTGCCCCTTCGCCACACCACCGATCGCAGGATTGCAACTCATCTGCGCGACCGTGTCGAGGTTGGTCGTCAAGAGTGCCGTTTTTGCTCCCAACCGCGCAGCGGCCAGTGCCGCTTCGGTACCTGCGTGGCCGGCACCGACGATCAACACATCGTAGTCGTAATGGGAGATCGGCATTGTTGCTCCGGGTGAGAATCGTCTCCTGGCAAACCGTACGAGCTGTCATTTTAGTCAAGCACTCAGTCCGGCGAAAAGGATGGGCCGGGGTATCCCCACAAGAATTGTAGGACACTGTGGCTGAAAACCCGACTGGCAACGAGACAACAAAATGCACCGCAGTTGCCTTTTTTATTCAGGCGGCGCCCGAAATGGGCCCATGCGGAGTGTGCAAATCGAAAAGCCCGAAGAGTTCCTTTTGAGAAAGCCCCGTCTTTTTGGGCGTCTGGGCGTTGGCTGAAAAAATCGTATCGAAGATCTCGCGCTTTTCCATCAGAATCTCATGAATGCGTTCCTCAATGGTACTCTGCGAGAGAAAACGGGTGACGGTCACGGGGCCGCTCACACCGATCCGATGAGCACGATTGATCGCCTGATCCTCAACCGCCGGATTCCACCAACGGTCAAACAAGAAAACGTAACTGGCATTCTGTAAATTAAGCCCAACACTACCCGCCCCGTAGCTCATCAGAATCACCCGGCTTTGCTCCTCTTCACGAAACTTCCGAAGAACCTCTTCCCGGTACCGTGTGGGAATCTTGCCGTGGTATTGGACGGGACCAAACCTCGAAAGTCTAACAGCGAGCTTCTCAATCGTCGCCACATATTGACTGAAGATGATCGCTTTTTTACCGCTCGCTGCAATTTCTTCCAGTTCTGCTTCCAAGCGGTCGGCTTTTGCACTCTCGCCGGTTATCGGGTCAAAATTACAGATCTGTTTGAGCCGCAGGATCAGTTCAAAGACGTGGGTGACAGTGGCTGCGGTTCCCATTGCGGAGAGGCGGATGGTGCCCTCCTCCTCCACCTGAAGGTAGGTCTCTCTCTGGGAAAGCGTCAAATCAATCACGGCATCGCGGACGAGTTTAGGTGGCAAATCCTTTAGGACTTGGTCCTTGGTTCTTCTCAGCACATAGTCGTTTACACTGCGGGCGATCCGGGAGGGTCGCATACCTGGACTGAGATGCCCCGGTGCAACAAATTCAAAGATGCTCACAAGGTCGTCGACACTGTTTTCCACCGGAGTTCCTGTCAACGCCCAACTACGGCGTCGCGAGACCGAACGCACCGCCTCGGCCGTTGCCCCGTAGCGATTCTTGATCCGCTGTGCTTCATCGAGCACGACGAGATCGTAACCATCCTCGTTGCGACCAATGAGATCTCGATCGCGTTGGACCAACTCGTAATTCGCCACCGCAACAATCGTTTGGGGAAACTGCCATTTCCACGCACGCTCCGCTGCGTTACCAGAAATGACATTCATGGGAATCTCCG
>Ga0315338_1004925_pt1 | contig 10061 bp, 11 predicted proteins | sample ASW8metaG_FD_204518 | JGI IMG/M metagenome (GOLD analysis project Ga0315338, IMG submission 204518) | Ammonia-oxidizing marine archaeal communities from Monterey Bay, California, United States - ASW #8 | ecosystem: Environmental > Aquatic > Marine > Coastal | place: USA: California | collected...
CATCTGCTTCAAATCCTTCTTTCACTTGTTTTAAATACATATATCCGCAAAATAGTACTGCAATAAATACCAAAATTAACATATAATTCTTTTTGATAAATTTATTAAGTTTATTGAGAAAGAACATAACTATAGTATTATTGTATAAAAAATATATGGAATTATATTAAATAGAAATGACTATTCAAAATGATGCTCTCAAAAAACAACTTGAAAAGAGGGTAGAGCAAATTAAAGATTTAAAAACAAAAATAGACACAAAATATTTCCATAAAACGATGAAAGATATGAATCTTCCCAATCCATATGAAATTGTTCGTGATTATATCATGGCAAAAGGTTTGAAATTATATGGGGGTCAGGCCATTCATGAGCATTTGGATAAACAGGGTTCAGGTATTTATGAAAAATATCAATTACCCGATTATGATGTATATTCCCCAGATGCCTGGAACCATGCCAAAGAATTAAGTGATTTATTCTATAAAATGGGATATGAGTATGTTGTTGCTAAAGCAAGTGTCATGAACGATGATAAACATCAAACTTATAAAGTAGGAGTCAATTTCTTTTTCATGCTGGATATAACACAGGCAGGATGTCCAAGAACCCAACATTTAAATAAAAAATGTGGTTCCTGTGGAAACAATCGTTATGGAAAATGTATTGATGTATTCAATAAAATTCCTTGTAATGATTTGAATTATTATAAAACAAATTCAAGTGAAATTATCGAATATAAAGATACATATTCATATAAACGTGATAAATCCCTTTATCCCGAATCTTTATTTGTGTGTTCTCCTGAATGGCTTAAAGTATCAATGCATTATGAATTATCTGTTCCTTTGGCCGACCCATCACGAACAGTAAAAGTTGCCACAAGATTGGAAAAATTTAATGAATTTTTCGAATTTAATCATGATTTATGTAATAATAATAAACAATCCAATAAAATAAATGAAAAATTCAAACCGGTTTTAAAGGAAGTTGGATTATTTTTAAAACATAAAAAACATATTCTCTATGGTGTCAGTGCTTATAATTTTTTCACAAAAGGTTCTGTATTTAAAAAACATACATCATTAGTTGATTATGAAGCCTATTCACGTGATATTAAAAATGATTTAAATGAATTAAAGGAAAAATTAAAAAAAAAGTTTAAAAAAATATCCATTAAAATAATTAATAAAGTGGAATATTGGAAAGGGTCTGATTCCATTAATTCACTTCTAATTGTTGGATTTCCAAATATAAAACCACGTATTGTTGCGAAATTAACAAAATATACAAATTGTATGCCCTATATTCAAAGCAAAGGAATACGATATGCCACCATAGAACGAATTAAATATATACTTTATCAATCTATTATCTTTAAAGATATATTAGATGCAGGGGAATCAAAGAATTATGCATGTATTTTGTCACATATTTTGAAAGCAGAGGAAGAATATAAAAATAAATCTAAAAGTCCTGGGAAGTTTAAACGATTTATTACAAAGTGCCAAGGCGATGAAATTAATCAAATTATTGAAAATCTACGTAAATTTAGTGATGAAAAAGAAGAATTATTAAGACAAACAACTATGGTTCTTGATTATCCTAAACCCGGTTTAGTATCCAAAATATATCCTAAATCTGGTGATATTAATATGGATATTCCATATAAACCAGGTGAAGATAAATTAAAAAAATATAAAATACCCGTTCGAAAATATTCCAAGAGAAGACGTGGATTAAAAACACAATTCATAACTAAAAAAAGAAAAAGGATTAAAACGCCATTATTCAATAAAAGTAGTACTGACGTTATGAATTGATTTTCTGGGAATACCAGTCGTCCCTTTTTCAATTTGCCCCATTCCCCTTTCATTTACCCCAACAACCTGGACTAAATATTGCTCATCATTATCCAAATCATTTATTATAACAGAATATTCCGTTTTATTTTTTATTATAGGAACAATTTTTGAATGTATTATTCCAGAGTCATTCATAGGATTATAATATTGAATAATAAAATATTCAATGGGATGTTGTGTTGTTTCATTTAATTGCCAGAAAACTAAAAGTTGTCCATCCCCAGCAATAACATTGCCCAGTTGTTGCAAAGGTTTTCTATCTTTTGTATTACCATTGTCTTTATCATTGTCTTTTATATCCTTTAGTATGACATTTCCTAAAAGTTCAAATTGCTCTCTTTTTTTTATGTAATATGCAAATAATATTCCGACCACTATCAAAAAACCAATTCCCTGTTTAATATACATTATAATCTTTTAATATATGTTTTTTATATATAAAATTGATTTTAATTTTCCTTCATATTTTCTTTTGTTTATTAATATCTCGCCGAAAAATGAAAATCTGTTCCTAATTTTCTTTCATCCAGCACTTTAGTCAAAACTTCCTTAAAATCCTCTTCCTTATATTCACCCACATCATAAGCGATTTCATGTGCTGGTTTATTATGTTTGGGTTCTGTTCCCTTTTCGAGTGGTGAGAACCGAATTCTGTTTGACTTTGGTGAATTTCCAAACCGATTTCTTGCAATAGCATAAACATCATATGTTTTTGAGGGACTTAAATCAGTTATTTCATATTCAATAGTATTTAATTTTCTATTTTTTGGAAATAGAAATGATTTTGTTTCAGGGTCATGAATATCTTGTAGAACAATAATATAAGAATGAATATAATAATCACTTTTGGGTGCGTTAAATATTATTCTGGCGCCATTTTTCAAGGCAATCATTTTAATATTTAATCTCATTGGTTTTAATTTATCAGTAACCCAGGTACATTCAGTATCTTCACATTTTTCGCATTTCAATTCACATTCCTTTTGAGAGCACTTATTATCATTTTCTCTGCATTGTTTTATACAATCACTCTTCGTTTTTCCAGATGGTATAAATTCACATGTTTCTCCTGAATCTTTAAAAGTATCAACTATCTCTCCATTTTTATATGAAATGAGATATATAACTATTAAACTTGATAAAAAAATACTTGTAATAGACCCTAAAATAATATTCATTTTATTATTCTTATTAAATAGAATGTATAAAAAAAAATTTGTTTCTAAAGAAACTAAAGTACAACAAATTACTCAATAAAAGAATAAGCAACCTGCAATCCAAAACTAATTATTTAGGAATACACTTAGAGGTTCATATTCACGTTCCAGGGAATGGGAACTGGTTGCGTTTAACATACAAGATGGTTTAAAATTATCATTATCTAATTCACGTTGTAGTGTATTGTTATCTTTCACAAGAAGTGTTGAAATTTGGTTATTATTCAAGGGTCCATTGGGCATCACAGTAATGGGTTGTCCAGATATCGGTTTTCCATTTGTTTTTGGGAAAATAGTGAGAGATATTTGATATGGTTCGCCATTTTTTAAATTTGTTATTGTTTCACTACAATCGGTACATCTTGGATTATCCGATATTTTCATTTTCATACCATTTTCCGGGCTCCTTATTTCTCGAGCCGTAACAAGATATTGTTTGACATTTTTAAATGTTGGTATCCATCTTACTTTAATTTCTCCATCGCCTGGTTCAACTGTTATATGGGGAAAAGATGTATTGTTCTTCTTCTCATCATCAAAATCTGAAATGGGGACAAATGTTTCAATATCATTATTATTATTATCATACAGATTAAGACGTCTTGTATATATCATATAAAGCAAAACAACAGACAAAAGAAAAACCGAATAATAAATACATTGTAATTTTACATTCTTCATTTTACTTATTCTATATATATGAAACGGAGAAATTCCTTTTAAATGATTTAATGGCAAATGAAATAACAATTATCTTTGCCGAAAATAATCTTCTTTAAAGTGAAATTCATCTATTTCATTGTTCATTGTTTTTGTAAAATCGTATCCACCATTTCCCATTTCCTTGTATACAAATACAGGATTTGAAGGTAGGCCGACATTATTTTTCGTAAATGGTTTAATGTGAACCTGATATACATCTCCTTGTTTAATTTCTTTTACTTCCTGGCGAATGGTATCAGCTTCATCTGCCATTGTTTTTGATAATATTTTCACATGTATTGGTGCTGATGGATTGCTTGTGTTTCGCATTGTGTATATATATCCTTGAATATCATCTTTTGGATGTATTTTAAAGTATATTGTTGACCCATAATATGAATTTATGGCATGTAATTTAGGGGTTGATGGAATTGAAAGTGTTTGAAAAGTTTCTTTATTTGTATAATGAATCACATAATTGTCTAAACGTGCCAATACATATACGAAAAATCCTTTTGCATGTTTCAATATATATAACGCAAGAACGACTAATAATATACCAAAAAATAGAATATAAAAACCAGATTCTAAAGTAGACTTTAACATACTTTTTGTATTTAATTTAAAATGATATTTTTATTTGGGTTTGGTATGCATAGCGTTCAAGCAACAACAGAAGTATTCAATCAAATTTGATAGTACATATAGAAGGTTGTGTGTTATATAAATTGTTATTAACAATAAAATAAATAATATATTTTTTTCCAGATATATATTTTTCCTTGCTTGCTAATTTATAACCATATATTTTCAAACAATGTCTGAAAATGGTGATTATTTTTTTAGGATTAATCACATCGCAATATACTTTGTATTTACAGGGCAGATAATAGTTTTTTAATTTATCAAATATATCTATCCAAAAGACATCATTTTCACTATCTTTAATGTCATGTTTGGTAAAAATGGATTTATTGTCTTCTAAATTATCAAACCCTAATTTTTCAATCATATTAATTAAATCATATTTGGGGGGTTTTTTATTAAATAACTGCTGAATAGTCATTTATTAATAACTAATAAAAAATAGAGGAATATTAACCATACTTTAAATTCATACAATTTTCCAATGTATTTTGAAATGCGGGCAATGGTTTGGTTCTTTTTAAACGCAAACTATTATTATTTTTTTGAATGTCTGTTTCAAAACTATAATTTTTATTATCATCAATATTTATTTCCTCTAATGTTGGAATAATTGATTTCATAGGTGGAATAATAATTTGATAATCAATATCTTTATTATTTTGTAGATTTCTAAATTCTTCAATTGTTAATTTTCCACCATAATTTTGCAATGATAATTTGGGAGGAGCGATTTTTATTGGAGTATTTCCATCACCATATATAAAATTCAACAGACTATATCTTTCCCATATTCCGGATTGCGATTTTGAATCAAAATTATATGCTCCAGCACAAGAAGGGGAACAGAAATTACCAAACATAATAAATCTATCATTATCTTTTTTAATGGGTAATCCATAAGGTGGGTTTTCAAATGAATAAGTACACCACAAACAATCAATATTTGTTGAACTCGGCCAGCATCCCGATTTATTGGCATCAATAAAATTAGAAAATACAGGGTAATATTTATTGTCCTTTTTAATTTCTTTTGTTTTAGATAAATCATCTTTTCTATTTTTTTTTAAAGTTTCCAATGTTCTATTTAAAACTGTGTTTTTTATAACATTATTGTTTTTATTATCATCATTATCATTATCATTATCATTATCATTATCATTATCATTATTATATGAAATTGAATTAATATCTATAAAAATAGGTTGTTGTTGTGTTTCAATTGAATATAAATCACTATTTATTATTCCTTTGGGTTGTACAATTTCTGTATCGTTTATAACCGATAAAGGAAATGTTAATATAATATTTTCATTCATTTCTGGATCCAATTCATCTTTAATTATGTTATCCTTGGTTTTTGGTTTTCGTCCTCTTTTTTTAGCAATTAGCGTCATTATATTTAAATAGTTTGTATAACTAATAAAATTATATTATCTTTAGGTATATAAAATATTTGATATTAAGGGAAAATAATATTATTGAAGATAATGTTTTCTACAAACGGCAATATATTGGTCTCCAGCACCAACACTAATTTGTTCTGTATTTGTTGTTATTCTTTTTGAAAAATTCGCACTTGTTCCATCTTTACACATAGTACATAATGCTGATAATTTAACTATTTTTTCGGCATGAGATATCAATTTATATATTTCCCCAAAAGGCTTTCTTTCAAAATCCCCATTCAGGGAAGCAACAATAACTGTTTTATTTTTATTATCTGCCAAGTTTATAACAAAATCATATAAATCATCGAAAAATTGACCTTCCTCAATCACAAATACATCATAATTTAAATTATATTTATCATTTTTATATATATCGTTTAGATGTTCCAACATAATACATGGATATGTCACACCATTATGCGTAACGATAACTTCCTCAGATGAATATCGAGTATCCGTTTTATGTGAAATAACACATACCATTTTGTCAATAATTTGAAAACGCTTAACTCGACGTAAAATTTCCGTACTTTTCCCCGAAAACATACATCCCAAAATTAATTCAATAGATCCAACCATTTATAGTTACACCTTTAATAGAAAAATATGATATATTTTTAAGTATATTTATTAGTTATTATTTATTATTTTTTTCGTTTTATTCTTTTTTTGTTTTCTCTTAATTCAGTATTATTTTGATTTCTTTAATATTATTTTATTTTGCCTTCCTTTTTCTAAAAGGAATTTATTTTGCTTTCGATTTGCTTTTGCCCTTGCCTTTAGCTTTAGCTTTGGCTTTTTTAGGCTCTTCAACAACAACCTCTTCATCGTCATCAGATTCCACAAAATTAGTACTTTCATTAGTGGTTGTAGTTGCGGTATCTTCATCTTCATCGTCAGAATCAATGAAATTAGAATTTTGTGCATTTTCAGAAACTTCCATTTGTGCCTTTACCAATTTCCAGCTGCAACTATATCCTTTATCTGACATCCACAAACCAACGCATTGAAGAATACATTTTGCTTTGCTTCCACGAACAAGAACACTATGAATATCATCCTCACCATTGACATCAAATTTAGTTCCATCGACCTTATTTGTCAACTCACAAACAAATTTATTATCATAACATGGAACTTTGACACGCATTGTTGGGGCATATTTGCCATCTGGCAATCCAGTTTCTTTATCCATAGAAACTCTTAGAATAGGTGTAAACATATTTTGAACCACTTCTTTACTAAGAGATGGTTTTCTAAGCCATGGCAAACTATTTTCAATTCCACCCTCAACAATCTTTTCCTCAAGAAGACACAATTTATCATGAAATGCTTTAAGTTTAGGTTTGTCTTCCATACCATTGAATGATAATGTAATTGAATATTTTACACCTCCATTTTCTGGTTTAAATTCACTCATATCAAATGGCATATCCATCATTGGTGTTTGAATGGTAAACATTTTGCCTTCATAATTAACATATACCAATTTAGCACCTGAATCATGTGTTTTAGGTGGTTTGAATGAAATAAGGTCTGTGTTGAGGTCTTGTCCTTTAATTGTCATTTTGATTTGTTTTTTATTTATTCTGTTTGCTATCCCGATATTTAACTATAATTGCTTTGTCCTTAAATCAATTTTTTTTAAATTTTTAAAAATAAAGATAAAAATTTTTGCCAGGCGTGCCTGAAATCATAGTTGTATTGGTTTTTGCCTGATTCGCTTATTCGCTTATTCGCTTATACTTTTTCTTAAAAGTAATTTATTTCTTATTTTGAAGATATGCATCTGATGCTAAATTAGTATGTTCTGGGCGAAAATCAATGCAAATTTTCCTTGAAACATTTGGAAATATTCTTTCATAATTTCGTTTATTATTACCAGTTGTATTATGAGAACATAATATAAGTGGTGCATGTCTTACAACTGTGTCATCACATAAATTAATTCCATGATATTCTGTATCTTTAAGTGCTATATCATCTGTATTACGTTCTAATAAAAATCCAGAAAAATCTAATCCACTCGAGTTATTCATATCTATTATAATATAAGATATTTAAAGCATAAAACATTAAGTTAATAAAACAAAAATTAAATAATGAATTCAGCAGGACCTGGAGGTGTAGATTTTATGCAAATGATGCAAAGTCAAATCATTACAATGACATCAATGAAAAATGGTGATATGTTTTCGGCAATTATGGGAATAATGCTATTAACTATGTTTAATAAAATAATTAAATTTGTCCCAGTTGTAACCTTGTATGTAACTGAATTTGTCAAAAAAAGATATATGAAAAAAATGGGAAACAATTATACATATAATAAATTAAAAACATTGTCATCTGGTATAAAAAAAAAGGAAAGAACTGGAACTATTCGATTTGATAAAAATGATAAAACAAATCCGGATAATATTATATTATTAGCAGTTATAAACCATATAAGTAATTTAAAATCAAGTAAATTTGTTGTATATAATTTCGAATATTTTGTTGCAAATACAGAAGAATTTCTTATCAAACCAGATATATTTTGTAAAGTTTTGCAATTTAGTAAAGATAGTGAAACACAAAAAATAAAAACATATGAATTTGAAATTTATAGTTATCTTTATGATATAGATAAATTGAAATTATTTATTGAGACTCTTGTTGATGAATATACACAAGAAAAATCTAATAATTTAGGAAAACAACCCTATTATTTCAGTGAAATGTTTGTTGATATTCCTAAAAATATCGATGGAACATATCGTTATGAACAATCCCCCAAACATATTACATTTGATATGACACAATTTCATACAAATAAATCCTTAAAAAATGTATTTGGTTCACATCTGGATATTGTCAAAAAACGTGTTGATATGTTTGTTAATAATCCATCCTGGTATGAAGATAAAGGTATTCCATATACATTGGGTATTATGTTATCAGGTCCCCCTGGAACAGGTAAAACATCATTAATTAAAGCCATTGCCAAAGATACTACAAGACATATTTTTAATATATCTCTTAGAGAAACAACAACACAAACACAATTAAAGAAATTATTTTACAACACAAAAATAAATATTTTACGAAATGGGGGTAATGAAATGATTGATATACCTTTGGAAAAACGTTTATATGTTATTGAAGATATTGATTGTTTAACTGATATTGTTATCGATAGAGACCTATTAAATAATCGTAAATTTAACTCTTCCAGTTCATTGGATACTTTCGATGATACTCTTGTGCCCAATAATGTAAATCTTTTAAACAAAGATAAGAAAGATGAGAAAAATGATAAAGTTCAGAAAGACACAATCCTACCAAGTAATGATTTTAATTCTAACTTTGGAAATTATTCACTAACGGAAACAACAGATAATTTACTTGGAGAACCAACAGATATGGGTTCTGCATTGGATAATATGTACGGACTTCCACTTGTTAATAAAATTAGACAAACATCGGACAACTCCGCGGAATCATGTCAAGAAACGAGTCAAAAAATGGAACAAGAAAGAAATAATAAGGTTAAAGAAGAACTTAACACTATTGCTTTCCGGAAATCAAGTCAAGAAATTGAAAAGCAAATAAATGATATGGATAAAGAAGAAAAAGTAGTGACAGAACAACAAAAAGCATATAATCGTTATACAAAAGGAAAAGAAAATGGGGATAATAAACAACAATCTGTAAATACTGAAAAAATTACACTATCATTCTTATTAAATTTATTAGATGGTATATTAGAAACACCTGGAAGAATACTTATTATAACAACAAATCATCCTGAATTACTGGACCCAGCATTAATTCGTCCAGGACGTATCGATATTAAATTAAAAGTAGGAAATTGCACTCAAACTATGATTATTGATATGTTACGTTTTTTCTATGGCGATGATGTTGATATTACGGAAAATGATTGGACATATAACAAAGAAATTACCCCAGCTTATATGAATAAATTATTATTAAATAATTTTGATAATTATGATAATTGCAAAAAAGATGTCATATTGGAAACCCAATAATGTGAGTCTTTAAAAAGTATTTTTTTTTGTAAGGATAAAGTATAGAAAATGGTTTGGGACGATAAATTAACCATTAAAGAAAATCATGTGCTTTTTTTGAATAATATACATAAAAATTTTGTGAAAAAGGATGATAATAATGGTGAT
>Ga0315338_1004928_pt1 | contig 10055 bp, 6 predicted proteins | sample ASW8metaG_FD_204518 | JGI IMG/M metagenome (GOLD analysis project Ga0315338, IMG submission 204518) | Ammonia-oxidizing marine archaeal communities from Monterey Bay, California, United States - ASW #8 | ecosystem: Environmental > Aquatic > Marine > Coastal | place: USA: California | collected...
AGGGACGCGATGCCAATGCCGGCGATTAACCCATCCAGCCGCGTATAGGTCGGATAGTAAACATACTTCAAAGCGGCCCCGAGCCGGCGTCGCCCGGACAGTTCGTCGACATATTCCGCCCAGCTGGCATAGCGAATCAGAACGCCCAGCGCGATCAGACCAAGCAGTACGTATATTCCGCGCCGCTGCAGGTCATTCGCGAACAACAAGTAAAGGATCACCGGAAAGAGCAGATAAAAGTGCTCCTCCACGCACAACGACCAGGCGTGCGAAAAGGTGTTTGCAAATAGATCGATCGGCAGGTTCTGCGTGAAGGTCAGGAAGCGCCACAGCGGCTGCAAGGCGCGACCTTCCTGCAGATCGCTGAAATAGAAATACAGAGCCACCGCGACCAGGTAAGCCGGCAGGATCCGAAAGGCGCGGTTCAGATAAAAGTTCCAGACGCGGGTATTCCCGGTGCGTGCGACATCGTCGAAAAGCTTGCTGCCGATCAGATAACCGCTGAGTACGAAAAACAGATCGACCCCCGACCAGCCGAAGAGCACCAGCGCCTTGAACCCGGGAACGAGGATCGGTTCCGGTACGCCATAGTAGACATGGTAGTGGAACAGCAGGACAAGAATGATCGCCGCCGCGCGCAGATGGTCTAGACCGTGCAGCCTTGTTTCCTGTTCGTTCGGCATGCGCTGCCGGCCTCTCGTCTACTTTAGCCTAATGCCACCGGTGCCCCGTCCTTCTCCGACGACTCATAGATGGCACGGATGACCGCCACAGCCTTGCGCGCCTCTTGGCCGTCGATAACCGGCATCTTCCGCTCGTCCAGGGCCGCCAGGAAATCCGCGAACACGGCCCGGTGGCCGCGCGCGTCGACGCCGGCGGAGGGGTTCGACGCGCCGATACCGGCGCCGGGTAGGGCCAGCATTTTGTCGCGGATCGCCTGATCCTCTTCGGTCTCCTCGCGGAACTGCCAAAACAGCAGGCCCTCATCGGCCAGGACCGCGGTGCCATGGGTGCCGGCGAGGGTAAGGGTGCGGAAGTGGCCGGGCCACATACTCGTCGTGCAGGCAATAGAGCCGAGCGCGCCATTCTCGAATTGCAGGATTGCCGCGCCGGTGTCCTCGACCTCAATGGTTGGATGGGCGATCGTGGCGATGCGGCCGCTGACGCTCGTCACGGGTGAATCTACCAGCCATTGCAGTTGGTCGACGGAGTGGATGCCCTGGTTCATCAGCGCACCGCCGCCGTCGAGCGCCCAGGTGCCCTTCCAATTGGACGCGCTGTAGTACTCGGGATCTCGCCACCAAGGGCCCGTGGTGCCGGCGAAAGTGAGCGTGCCAAAACGGCCGGCCTCGACCGTGCGCTTCAACAGCTTGGCGCTGTCGGTGTAGCGGTTGTTGAAGATACCGCCCAGCAATGTGCCGGCCGCGTCATGCGCCGCGATCATCCGGTCGATGCGGTCCAGCGTGATCTCGATCGGCTTTTCGACGATGCAATGCACCCCCGCCGCGGCCGCTGCCAGCGCGATGTCGAGATGGGTTCCGGAGGGCGTCGCGATGGTGATGACGTCGATATCGTCGCGCGCCAGAAATGTTTCGAGGTCGTCCGCGCCGGCCGGGTCGAGATCGGGCGCGATGGCGCAGCCCTTACCGCTGCCATGATCCATGATGCCGACGGCGCGCGCGTTGGGCAGGCCCTTGATCGCCTCCAGATGAAACGGCGCGATCATCCCCGCGCCGACGATGCCGATTCCGTAGGTCATTGAAGGCTCGTTACGCTATTTCGATTCTGTTCATATGGCACGAATTCAGTCGCCGATACAAAGTGCTTAACGGTCTTTCCCCTCAGATCGGCACATCGACCTCCAGCAGCGGCGCGTGCTGCTGCGCGCCGTAGACGTCGGTGTCGCCCAGATCACCGGCGGAGACCAGGCGTGGCAAGGTCGCCTTGAAGGCGAGGCCGGCGTCGTAGACGGTGAAGAGAATGTCCTCCTCCTTGACGCCGTAGAGATCGACGAAGAGCTGCGGGCAGATGACGCCCGTCGCCTTGACCTTCTCGAACATGTCCTTATCGGCGAAGACGGCGTCGATGGTGAGTTCGAAGGGACCGGCGTTCTTGCTCTTACAGACGGCGGCGATGTCGCGGAGTTTGGCCATCGCTCAGTTCCTTACGTCTTCGTATTCGATCGGGAACATTTCCATCGCGTCCTTCGGCTCTACGATATGATAGACGCTGAACCGGTAGGCCGGTCCGCATTCGATGTCGCTTGGCGAGAACGGGAAGGCCATGTTGCCCTCCTTGCACAGCCGGCCCGGGAAATCGAGATGCAGGGTGCTGACCCGGGCGACCGACAGCACGGTATTGGCCATTTCCTGGCTGTCGGCGATGACCTCTACCAGGATGCCGAGCTCGTGCGACGGGCTGGCGGCCAAGGGCTCGCGTTCGGCCATGACCCCGTCGCGGCCATAGGCACGGAACAGCAGTTGATACTCGTCGCGGCCGATCCCCATAGCCTCGACCTTCGTGGCCGTCGCCTCACGCACCAGATCGAAATAATCCTCCGACTGACCGATCAGCATCGGGTCTCTTGTGCCGCAGATGGTGATTGCGCGGTAGCCCATCAGCTCCGCGCCTTCGATCTTCACCGTGTACTGATCGTCCGGCGTCCAGCGCATGCCCGAGACCATGGCGGCACGGTCGCTGACGGCGTCGAAGCTGCAATCGGTGGTGTCGAGCAGCCCACCCGGCTCCTGGAAGAAATTCGGACTGGCGTTCTCGTGCAGGCTTTGGTTGGCGAGCGACATCGGCGTGCAGATCTTGTCCGGATTGGGCGGCTCGCAGATCACGCCATTGTTCTTGATGGTGACATGGATGCAATCGTGCCCCTTGGGGATGGCACCCGCCGCGGCGCATTCCAGCATCTTGCCGGAATACCAGGCCGGCGCCGGCTCGACCTGGCCGCGCATGGCGCAGGCGGCAAAGGGCGCGGGATCGGTGCTGCGCCCGGCGAGCACGACCTGCGCCCCAGCATCGAGCGCCGCCATGTAGGGTTCGGGGCCCATGCAGCCGACGATGCGCTCCGCCCGGTCGATCGCATCCGCCTCAAGCGTGCCGGCGTTGCGCATCGGCTTGACCTTGCCGGTGGCGAGCTGGGCCTTGACCCACGCCTTGTCCTGCTCGGCGTGGATCGTCGCCATCTTGAAGCTGAGCCCGTCCTCGCAGGCGATCTCGCGCGCCAGATCGGCCATCACCTCGAGATGCGGCTCGCCGCCGGCGCCGCCGCAGCTGCCAATCGTGACTGGTACACCCTCGGCGACCGCCGCCTGCAGCATCAGGCGCAGATCGCGCTTCATCGCCAGGCGCGAGTTCAAGGTCTTGCCGGAACCGAGATAGTGCGGTCCCGGATCGGTGCTGCCCCCATCACAGCCGATCATGTCGACGCCCATCGCCACGCCACGCTTGATCGAGTCCTCGGGGAACCCGTAGCCCAAAATTCCGCTGGTCGATAGCAATCGATATTCGGCCATTTTCCGTTCCTTCTTTCAGTCAGATGTCGCCGCATAGGGATTGACGCCGCCGCGCGGCCCGGTGCCGAGACGGTCGGCGACCGCGGGCAATAGGGGGCGTCCATTGGGCACGTTGAGCCATTGCCGCAGCAAGAGCCGTTTGTGTGCCGGGTCGTCCTCGTAGGAATTTCGCGCGTGCAGGATCGTGTAATTGTTGAGCAGCTGGATATCGCCGGTCTGGAAGCCCATGTCGAAGCGGATGTCGTCGCGCAGAGCCAACGCCTCAACCGCTAGCACCGCAGCCTGCGCCAGTTCGTCCAGCAACTCGCTCGTCTTCTCGGCGCCACGGTCGATCTGCTTGGCGTTGTAGTAGCAGGTCACCCAGCCCTCGCATGCGCTGAATACCGGGATACGCTGCGGCGAGGTCAGGTCTGGCGCTGGGGTCGGCCCCTTGCCGGCGTAGTCGATGCGGAAGCCGCGGCACAGCGGCTCCAGATACTCCGGATTGTTGTCCAGGATCTCGTTATAGACGGTGAGCGCGCTGGAAATCGTGCTGAGCCCGCCCGTCGCTGCCGGGCGAACGCAGAACAGCCCGACGATGTCGCACGGGTCGACATGCGGCCGCAGCCGCGCGTTGGTCGAGTGGCCACGGACGTTATTCGTGGCGTAATCGTTGCCCAGATCCTCGATCTCATGCAGCAGCGCACCCTGCGGGTTCTGCGTCACCGGCGCGCCGATATGCCGGCCAATCCCCCAGAACAGGGCACGGGCTTCGTCGCGAGAATAGTCCGGCAGGCGGATGCCGCGCAGCAGCACGAAGCCGCGGCCATGCTCGACTTCCGAGACAGCCGCGGCCAGCTTGGCGGCGACCGTGGGGAGCGGGAAGTCGGCGCGGGTCAGTGCGATGACCGGTTTCCCCGTCGCCAGCGCACTCCGCAGCGCTGCTTCGATCTCGGCGATATCGGAATCGTCAAAGAAGTGCAGCCAAGCGGTATCATCGTCGAAGTCGCCGGCATACCAGGTGCCGGGGCCGCCCGCCCGTCCTGTCGGACGCCAGCCTATGGGTGAATTCACATTCATCACGAACGATGATGGGATATCGACGCTGGTCGGGCAAGTTAAGGACGGTTCAGTAAGCCCCCTCACCCTACCCTCTCCCCAAGGAGAGGGTTCAGGTTGGTGCGTCACACAAGCTCCCTCTCCTTGGGGGGAGGGCAGGGTGAGGGGAAAAGCGGTTCTTATCTTCGCCTCGGCAGGTTAGGTCGGTCTGCGAACTTTTAACTAAATACGGTCACCCCAGCCACGCGGCAAAGCCTCGCAGTGCAGGGGTCCAGCAGCGGCGCAAGATGGACCTGCGACGTGAACCCCGAATCGGCGGCACGGTGCGCCTGGTCCGGGACGACAAGTCGTGTTCTGGCGTTTTTCTAGCTCCCGACAACGCCAAAACCGTCACATACGCGTTCACCGCCCCTACTCCGCCGCACTGCGGCCGGCGGCACCGGCGAGCTGGTGCGCCACCAGCTGCGCGTAAAGGCCGCCCTTGGCGAGCAGCTCGTTGTGCGTGCCGGTCTCGATCACCTGCCCTTCGTTGAGGGCGACGATCAGGTCGGCGCTGCGGACGGTCGACAGGCGGTGGGCGATGACGATGGTGGTGCGGTCGGCCATCAGTTCCGCCAGCGACTCGCGCACCGCCTTTTCGTTGACCGCATCGAGATGCGACGTCGCCTCGTCCAGGATCAGCACGGGCGCGTCCTTCAGGAAAGCGCGGGCAATGGCGACCCGCTGGCGCTGACCGCCGGACAGCCGCATGCCGCGCTCGCCGACCTTGGTGTCGAGGCCGTCCGGCAATCCGTCGACGAAGTCGCCCAGCGACGCGCGGCGCAGCGCGTCCATTAGTTTCGCCTCATCCGCCGACGGGTCGGCGATCAGGATATTGGCGCGCAAATCGTCGTTGAACAGATAGGTGTCCTGGGCGACAAGCGCGATACGCTGACGCAGATCGTCGAGCGCGTAGTCCTTGAGGTCGCGACCGCCCAAGGCGATCGCGCCGTTCTCCGGGTCCCAGAAACGCATCAGCATGTGCGCGATCGTGGTCTTACCTGCGCCCGACGGGCCAACGAGGGCAACTGTCTTGCCAGCCGGGACCTCGAAACGCGCGCCGTCCAAGGCACGGCGGTTGCCCGCCTCATATTGGAAATCGACACCATCCAGTACGATCGGCAGTCCGCCCGCATCGTCGACATCAGATACGCCAGGACCGTCGGTGACGGGCACCGGCTCGTTGTCCACGGCGTAGAGCCGGCGGGTCGAACCCAGCGTGTCAGCCAACTGCCGGCCGACATTGGCAATCTCCGAGATCGGCAGGAAGGCGGACATGGCAAGCAGGGTAAGTAACGGCAGCACGCCACTGTCGAGCGCGCCCGCGGTAACCAGACCGGCGCCTACAACGATAACCGCAAGACCGCCCAGCCCCGTGGCCACTTCGAGCAGCGACGTCTGTAGGGTCAGGTCGCGGAAAAAGGGCAGCCGGATGCGGTGGTGGTTCTCGGTCCGGTCGATCAGCTCCTGGCGCCGTTCATCGACCCTTTGGAAGGCAATGATCTCGCCCAGTCCCTGGATGGTATCGACGGCGTGGGCGTTTAGCTCGCCCAATGCCTCTCGCGCCTTGGAGCCGAGCGTATCGACACGCTTGCGCATGAAGAACGGACTCAGCGCCACGATTATCAAGAAGGGCGCCAGCGCGGCCGCGATCTGCCAGCCGAAGGCGAACAGCACGACCATGACCAGGCCCGGCACCAGCACGGCGACGAAGGCCGGCGCGATCGTGTGAGCGAAGAAATATTCCACCAGTTCCACATCGTGCGTCGCCATCGCGACCATGTCGCCGGTACGCCGCCGCACCATGTAGGCGGGGGCCAGCCGGTCGAGCTTATTGAACAGGGCGATGCGCATCTCGGCCAGCAGGCGGAACGCCATATCATGCGCCAACCAGGATTCGAACCAGTGGAAAATTCCCGCGACAGGCGCCATGACAGCAAGGATAATCAGCAACGTCTCGAACGGTTCGCCGGCCTTCACCGCCCGGACTGCGAGTGCGCCGACGGCGCCAATGCCAATGAAAGCGAGCACGCGGGTCACGCCGAAAAAGAACGTCATGATCAGTTTGCTGCGATACGGGCCGATATGTTTCATCAGCTCCCGCGCGGCAGCGATCCAGCCAAGGCCTTCCGCCTTGACGATGGCGTCTGTCGGCGCGAACTGCGCCTCCTCACTATAGGTCGGCTGGGTGCTTTCGCCGGTCGCCAGCGCGGCCCCGCCACCGATTGGCGCGTCGACGCTGGCCGTCTCCGCAGCCTGTTCGGCCATAAGCCGGTGATAGACGCCGCCCTTCGCCATCAACTCGGCATGGCGCCCAGCCTCGGCGACACGGCCCTCGTCGAGCACAAGGATCCGGTCGGCATCGATCACGCTGCTAAGCCGGTGTGCAAAGATCAAAGTCGTTCGGCCGACCATCAAGCGGTCGAGCGCATCCTGGATAATCGCCTCGTTCTCCGCGTCGACCGCCGACAGCGCCTCGTCAAGCACCAGGATCGGTGCGTCGCGCAGAATCGCACGGGCGATTGCCATGCGTTGGCGCTGACCGCCGGACAGGCGGATACCGCGTTCGCCGATCACCGTGTCGTATGCTTGCGGCAGCTTGACGATGAATTCATGTGCGTTGGCGGCGCGGCATGCCTCCTCGAGCTCCGGCAAGGTCGCGTCCGGCTTCCCGACCCGCAGGTTATCCGCGACCGTGCCATGGAACAGGTAGGTGTCCTGATTGACGACGGCGATCTGACTGCGGAGTTCCGCAAAGCTGAGGTCCCGCAAATCGCGGCCACCGATCTTCACCGCACCTTTCGTCGGATCGTAGAACCGCAACAGAAGCCGGACGATCGAAGATTTACCGACGCCGCTGGGGCCAACGAAACCGATCCGCTCGCCGGCCGCGACCACGAAACTCAACCCTTCATGCGCCGTACGCCGGCTGCTCGGATAGGCGAAAGTCACATCCTCGAAATTGACGGTCGGCGACAAAGTTTCGGTGTTCGCGACGCGCGGATTCTCGGTGACGATGGGTTTCGAGTCGAGCAGATGAAAAATCGTCAGGGCCGATGCCTGCGCGACCATGCCGTTATGCATCAGCGAGCGCATGTCGCGCAGCGGGCGGAACACCTCAACGCCCATCATCAGGATCATGATCAGCGCCGCCAGGGTCATGTCGCCATCGACGACGCGGAAGGCGCCCAATGCAAGGGTCGCCGCAGCGCCGACGGCGATGCCCGTATCGGTGATGCCGCGGGCCAGCGAATTAGTGGCCTGCACCCACATGGTCGACCGGAAAACGTCGTCGGCCTTCTGCTTCAAGGCGCGCGCGCGGGGACCGCTCTGGCCGAAGGATTTGAGGGTCGCCAATCCCTGCACGGAGTCGAGAAATTCGGCTGCGAACGCCTTGTAGGTGCGCGACCGGTCGAGGCTGTTCTTCTGATCCCAGCTATGGAAAGCTTGCGGAGCGATCAGCGTAATCAGCGCCGCGGCCAACATAACCAGCGCAACCGGCCAATCGAGAAACATCACAAAGCCGAAGATCAGGAACGGCGTCAGGGCGGAGATGATGAGCTGTGGCAAATATTGACCGAAATAGATCTCGAGTTGCTCAACCCCGTCGATCATCGCCATGATCGCGTCGCCGGTGCGTTCCAGCCCAAAATGCGCAGGGCCCAACTCCGTGACCTTGTCGAAGATGACGGTGCGCAGATGGACCTGGACCTTGGCGGCGGTGTCATGTGCGATCATTGTGCGCATGTATTCGAGCCCGCCGCGGACAATCATGACGGCGGCGACGCCGGCGAAGGGCCACAGAAGCTCGTCAAGCGGCACACTTTGGAAGACCTTGGCGATCAGCCAGCCGAGCAGCGCCAGCCGCGCGATACCGAACATGGTGGCCAAAACACCGATCGACACCGCGCCGTAGATCCGGCCGCGAACGCCCTTTGTGAAACCCCATAACCGACGATCGAAATACATGCTTGCCGCTCCGAAATCCCAAAATTACTAATTGCGATTAATTCTCAATAGTGATTTAAGCTAAAAATTTCTGTTGCACATTACAGAAATCTGCATACCTTCTATACATTAATTTATAGGCCGATTCGCCATGAAAGGAAGCCTGTATGGCGCTGAATTGGGACGATATGAGGATTTTTCTCGCCGTTGCGCGGCACCGCAGTCTGTCGGCCGCGGCACGCCATTTGAAGGTCACGCAGCCAACAGTCGGCCGCCGCCTGTCGCAGCTTGAGGAGACCCTGTCGGCGCGGCTTTTCGACCGTTTGCCGGACGGATTCGTGCAAACCGTGGCCGGCGCGGAACTGCTGCCGATCGCCGAGACAATGGAGCACGCCGCGGAAACGCTGGAACGGCGCCAGGCGACCCTCGCCGACCAGGTCAGCGGTACAGTCAGACTCTCGGTGTTCGAAACGCCCGCGCAGTTCCTGACCGACCACCTGTCGGAACTGCGGCAAAGCCTGCCGGAAATCGAGATCGAGATTTCCATGGCGCATGTCAACGCCAACTTGTCGAAGCGCGAGGCCGACCTAGTGGTCCGTGCCTGCCTGCCGGAGTCGCCGGAACTGGTCGCCCGCAAGCTCGGCAAGCTGTCTTACGCGGTCTATGGTGCACACGAATACGTCGAGGCCAATCCGAGCGCCCGCGGACCGCAACGCTATTCGGATTGCACTTGGGTGTCGTTCGACGACGATCACACCTATTTCGCGGGACAGGGCTGGATGCGGGAACACCTCGACGGCCGCAAGGCGGCGTTCCGGGTGAATAACGGGTTGATCCTGCACGAAGCCGTCCGCAAGGGCGCCGGGCTGGGCGTGCTGCCCTGTTTCGCCGGCGACACGGACCCGGCTTTGGTGCGCCTGACGCCGCCGCTGGAGGGCGTGGAAAGCGACATGCACATCATCGTCCACCCCGACCTACGGCAGCTGCCGAACGTCCGCGCAGTGATGGACGAGGTAATCCGCCTGTTCAAGCAGGAAGCGCCACGCCTCGCCGGACGGCCCCGCCTCGCTGCGTAACGCGCTATAGTGAAGGTCATTAGATGGACGGCCACACGATGTCCGCTTTCGCGTTTAATTTACCCGCCATATGCCCAGGAGCGACCACTCGGGGCACTGACGCCGATGGCGCCGAGGTAACAGTGGCGCCGTTTCCGGTTTACGCTTGACCTTGGACTCCGATGACACCCACGGTTGAGGCGAAATATTGACTCGAAACCGGCATTTAACTAGCGCCGCGAGAGTACTACTTCGAAATAGCCATAACCTTCGGGTGGATGATCTTCCCAAGGTGCAACAGGCACAAATCCAATTTGCCGATACAGCTGACGTGCTTCGGGTTGGCGCGCTCCCGTTGTTAATCGAACCGCGTGATAGCCTTGCGATCGGGCGAGGTTGATTACCGCGTCACATAGTTTCACGGCTACACCTTGCCGCCGATGATCGGGCG
>Ga0315338_1004929_pt1 | contig 10053 bp, 7 predicted proteins | sample ASW8metaG_FD_204518 | JGI IMG/M metagenome (GOLD analysis project Ga0315338, IMG submission 204518) | Ammonia-oxidizing marine archaeal communities from Monterey Bay, California, United States - ASW #8 | ecosystem: Environmental > Aquatic > Marine > Coastal | place: USA: California | collected...
CGACGACGCTGAACATGACCGGGGAAGGGGTGTTGAGCGTGCGTGCCATTGCCGACAGAATCGGTGCGGCCGTCGGTCGTGAGCCGGTGTTCGTCGGGCACGAGGCAGACACTGCGCTGCTGGGCGACACCACGGCGTTGGTGGAGCGTCTCGGATCCCCCGAGACGCCGATGGACGATGTGATCGACTGGATGGCACACTGGGTGACGATCGGCGGCACCAGCCACGGAAAACCGACGAAATACGAATCCCGCACGGGCGACTTCTGAATGAAAGCACGGATCCGTTTCACCGACCAGTTGCGCGGTACCCTGAACCCGCCGTCGTCAAAGAACTACACGACCCGCTACCTGCTGGTGGCAGCGCTGGCCGACGGCGATAGCGTCGTCCACTATCCGGCCCAATCGCAGGACGCCGACGCTCTGCTGCGCTGTCTTGTGGACCTGGGCGCCGGCATCCGCGAGGAGATCGACGACAGCGGCGGCCGACATCTTCACGTGACCGGCTTCGGCGGTAAGCCGAAAGGCCCCGGAGTCCTCTGTGTGGGCAACGCCGGAGCCGTGGCACGCATGCTGATGGGTGTGGGAGGGCTGCTGCCGAGCGTGCGTTTCGAGACGCCCTTTCCCGAATCGCTTGGACTGCGGCCTCACGACGAGCTGTTCTCCGGCCTTGAGCAACTGGGCGCCAGCGTCGAAGCGGCCGACGGCCGATTGCCGGCGACGATCCGCGGAGGCGTCCTGCACGGTGGCACGGTGCGCATCAGCGGCAGTCGTTCGTCGCAGTTTCTCAGCTCGCTGCTCTTCCTGGCACCGATGGTGGGCGAAGATGTGCGCATCGAGATCACCGACGAGCTCATCTCACAGCCTCTTGTCACCACGACATTGGAAGTGATGCGTCAGGCTGGCATCGTCATCGACGCAGCCGATGACCTGCTGTCCTTCCAGATCGTCGGGGGACAGTCCTACCGGCCAGGCGAGTACAGTGTCAACGGCGATTGGCCGTCCTCGGCGGCGATCCTGGCAGCCGGCGCCTTGACCTGCAGTGGCATCATCATCGAGCGGCTGTTCGAGGACGGTCAGGGCGAACGCGCCGTGCTCGATTGGCTGCGCGCGACGGGCGTTGACGTATCGTGGGACGGTGAGCGCGTCGAGCTGCGCGGCCATGACGGCCTGCGAGGTGTCGACTTCGATGGCGATCAGGCGACGGATGCGGTCCTCGCCATGCTGCCGGTAGCAGCTCATGCCGACGGTACGAGCCGCTTCTACGGCATCGGCAATCTGCGCTACAAGGAGTGCGATCGGATCACAGTGCCGGTAAACGAACTGCGCCGGTTCGGTGTCGACTGCCACGAGGAGGGGGAGGCCATCGTCGTGCGCGGGCGAGCCGCCGGCTACGATGGGGGACACGAGGCTCAGACCTACCACGATCATCGTGTCGCGCAGATGCAGGCCTTGATGGGACTTCGCAGTCTCGACGGAGCGGTCGTTCTCGATGCGGAGACGGTGAGCAAGTCATATCCGGCGTTCTTCAATGACCTCATCGGCCTGGGCGCACAGATCGACATAGAGTCTGATCGATGAAAGTCACGGGTCTACGAATCGTCGACATTGACGCCAGCGATCGCGGTCACTGGCTCTTCGTCGTCGTCGATACCGACGCCGGCATCACGGGTCTGGGTGAGGCCAGTCAGAGCGGCAACGACCGGCTGGTGCAGACGGCACTTCTGCAAATGGGTGAGCAGATCGAAGGGCAGGATCCGACGCAGCCCGAAGTCGTGTGGGATCGTCTGGTGGGCGGGGGCGGCAGCGTGTTCTCTGGCAAATCGGGACGTGTCGGCGCCACGGCGATCAGTGCCATCGATCAGGCCCTCTGGGACATTGCCGGCAAGGCTCTGGACGTGCCGGCGTGGCGCCTGTTGGGCGGCCGTCACCGACAGCGCATCCGCTGTTACGCAAACCTGAATCGTGGCACGAAGGATCGCTCGCCGGAGGGATTTGCGCGCCAGGCGGCGGCGGCGGTCGCTGGAGGTTTTCGTGCCGTGAAGTGTACTCCCTTCGACGAGGTTCGTGGTGGCCTGGCGGACCGTGACGGCGTCGAGTCTGGACTCGACCAGGGCGTCGCCCGGTTGCAGGCTGCGCGTGAGGCCATCGGCGGCGAGATCGAATTACTTGTCGACTGTCACTGTCGTTTCGACCCGCCGCTGGCACAGAAGCTGGTGGAAAAGGTGAAGCCGCTGAATCTATACTGGCTCGAGGAACCTCTGCCTCGAGAGCAAGTGGAAGCCATGGCCCACATTACCGCACACTGCGGCATCACCACGGCCGGGGGTGAGCCATTCTTCGGTCGCTCAGGGTTCCACGACTATATTCTCCGGCGTGCCGTCCACGTCATCATGCCTGACGTCAAACATGCCGGAGGGATCACGGAGTTGCGCCGCATCGCGCAACAGGCAGAACTCGAACAAATTCCAGTGGCGCCACACAATCCGGCGGGACCCGTGTCGACGATGGCCTGCGTACACGCGGCGGCTACGATCCATAACTTCCTCATTCTCGAGTGGGCTTTTGGCGAAGTGCCCTGGCGCGGCCAACTGGTGCGGCCCGCCGAACTCGTCGAGGACGGCTACATCGCTGTGCCCGATGGCGCCGGGCTCGGCATCGAGCTGGATGAGGCTGTCGTAGCGGCGCACAGCATCGCTGCCGGTACACCGGAACAGACGAGGTCTGCACAATGAGCCTGTACGACTGGCTCGCCATCCTGCTGTACTTGAGCGCGACGATTGCTATCGGGTTATGGATGAGCCGCAAGCAGGAGGATCTCGACGACTATTTCCTCGGCGGCCGCACCATTCCCTGGTGGGCGGCCCTGTTGTCTATGGTGGCCACCGAGACGAGTGCCGCCACCTTCCTGGGTGCGCCGGAGCAGGGTTACATCCGCGACATGACGTACCTGCAGTTCTCGGTGGGGACGATTGCGGCACGCTTCGTCCTGGCGGCGGTCTTCATCGCCGCCTTTTACAGGCTGCGCGTATTCACGGTCTACGGGTTCCTCACCGCGCGTTTCGGCGCGCCAACGCAGACGACGACGGCTTCCGTGTTCCTCCTCGGCCGGCTGTTCGCCAGCGGCGCGCGGCTGTTCATTGCCGCCATCGCCATCGAGGTCGCCACGGGTCTGAGTATGCAATGGAGCATCATCCTTCTCGGTATCGTCGCCGTGGCCTACACCTGGTTCGGCGGCATCAGGGCGGTAATCTGGACCGACGTACTGCAGGCAATCGTCCTCGTCGGCGGTGGGACCATCGCCCTCTTCAGCCTACTGGGAGACGTGCCGCTGACGGTGGGAGAGACCGTCGATTTTCTTTCCGACCACGGCAAGTTTCGCATCTTCGACTTCGGCGACGGCGACGGATGGGCCATCCTGTCGAATCCCTACCATGTGGTGCCCGCCATCATCGGTGGTTTCTTCCTGACCATGGCGACACACGGTACAGACCACGACATGGTGCAGCGACTGCTGACCTGCCGTGAGAGCCGCGAGGGGCAGCGTTCCCTCTGGATGAGCGGTCTGGTGAGCGTCCTGGTGACCACATTGTTCCTCGGTGTCGGTCAGATGCTGTTCGTCTACGTGCAACATCTGCCGGTGGGCGATCCCATGGGCATCGCCGCTGCGACGCTGGCCGCGTCAGGGAAGAACGGGCACTTCTTCCTGCATTATATCGTCACTGGACTCCCTGCCGGTGTCACGGGTCTCGTGCTGGCCGCCGTGTTTGCCGCCGCCATGTCCAGCCTCGACTCAGCGATGAGTGCCATGTCGGCCACTTTCGTCACCGACATCTACTGCCCCCACGTTCGCCGCGGTGCCGGCCAGCGGCACTACCTGCTCGTCGGACGTCTGTCGACAGCGGTGATCGGAATCCTGCTCGTAGGCGTGGCTCTCCTCGTTGTCAATTACTACGAGGCAAACCCGGAGACAGACCTGCTGTCCATCGCCCTCGGAGTGATGACGTTCTTCTACGGCGCTCTGCTGGGCATCTTCCTGATTGGATTCATGACGTGCGACAGGGGTAGCAGTCTGACGAATGCCATCGGTGCGGCTGCCAGCATTTTTCTTGTCATCCTCGTCAAGCAGACGACGAGTGTCGGCTGGCCGTGGTTCATCGTCATCGGCACACTGGTCTGTTTCGGCGTCGCCTTCGCGGGCCGGACGGCGACGGCAGTGGCCGACCGCTACGCGGGGTCCGGCTGATGCGCCCCGTTCTGATCATGTGTCTGACCCTGGTGGCGGTGTCCTGCCTGGCGCAGGGCTTCGGCGGTTCGAAACATCCGGTGCAGGCGCGCCTGGTGGTTGAGACGGACATACAAGCCGGTTCCGACTTCGATATCGCCGTGGTACTCGACATGGCGCCCAACTGGCATACCTACTGGGTTTTCAGCGGCGATGCCGGTCTGCCGACACGCGTGAAATGGAACCTACCTGAAGGCTTCGCCGCCGGCGACCTGCGCTGGCCGGGCCCGCACCGCTACACTGAAGGGGGAGACCTTACCGTCTTCGGTTACGCCGACCAGGTGGCCCTGTTCACCAACGTGCACACGCCTGCGGTTCTGCCCGACACGATCCGCGTCGGCGCCGACGTCTCCTGGCTCGTGTGCGCCCATGTGTGTATCCCTGGGGACACTAGCCTGACGTGGAGTTACGTGCCCGAGACCCCGATTCCCGACACCCGTGTTCTCGCGGGCTACCGCCCCCTGCTAGCGTCTCTGCTGTCAGAGGACGACCCGATTTCCTGGACCTACAGCGTACGGGATGTCGATGAGGTGCGGCAGGTGGAGGTGCTCGTCGAGGCCGAACGTGGCGGCCATGGCCTGCCAGACTTCTACCCTATGCCTGTCGGTGCCGGTGCTTACATCGATGCAGGGCCACGAATCGAGCACGAGCCGGGCAAGGCGACCTCGCGGCTGGAGATTGTCCCGTACAGCGGAGAGCCTCCCGTTCAGGTGCTGACAGGCGTGATCGCCTATGAGTCGGCCAACGGCGATCCCCGCTACCGCAGCATTTCCATCGATCTGGACAAGGCGCCGGCGGTTACCTTCGATCTGCTCGGCACAGATTACACGCTCGATGATGACACACTTGGGGGAATCTGGGGCTTTCTCCTCATGGCTGTGATGGGGGGGCTGATCCTCAACCTGATGCCATGTGTGCTGCCGGTCATCTCGCTCAAGATGATGTCTCTCGTGTCACAGTCCGGGGAGTCGGTGGCCCGTGTGCGGCAGCTGGGCCTGGCGTTTACCGCAGGGATCCTCGTCACCTTCCTGGCGCTGGCGGCGACGGTGGTTGCCATACAGGCGGGTGGCGAGCAGATCGGCTGGGGCTTCCAGTTCCAGTCTCCCGCCTTCGTGTTGTTCCTGACAGGGCTTGTATTCGTCCTCGGTCTGAGTCTCTTCGGTGTCGTCACGATTCGCCTGCCGGGATCCAGTTCCTTCGGCGCAATCGCCGATGGCGGCGGTGTCGGCAGCAGTTTCCTCAACGGCGTGCTGGCGACGATCCTGGCGACGCCCTGCACGGCGCCGTTCCTCGGCGCCGCTCTCGGATTCGCCTTCAGTCAGTCCGCCAGAATCATCTTCATCATTTTCTCCGCTGCCGCTTTCGGTATGGCGCTGCCTTACCTGGTGCTGGCCTGGCACCCGGGCTGGATACGCTACCTGCCGAAACCGGGGGTCTGGATGGAACACTTCAAGCAGGGCATGGGCTTCCTGCTGATGGCGACAGTGCTGTGGTTACTGTGGGTGCTTGGCAAACAGTTGGGCATGGAGGCCGTCGTCTGGACGGGCGCGTTCCTTCTGTGTCTGGCTCTGGGTGCCTGGTTGCTGGGTTCGTGGGTCGATCTGTGCAGCAGTGGCAGGCAGCGCCTGGCGGCCTGGACGGCAGCTCTCGTGATCGCCATCGGCGGCTACTTCATCTTCCTGCGACCGCTGCTCGTGCAGTCCGCTGGCGGCCAGGCAGTGGCATCGACTGCAGATGTGGATTGGGAATCCTTTGAGGTCGAACGCGTCGAGGCGCATATCGTCGCGGGGCGCACGGTGTTTATCGATTTCACGGCAGAGTGGTGCTGGACATGCAAGGTAAACGAGCGCACCGTCCTGGCCGACGCCGACTTGTGGGCCCGTTTCGAAGAACTCGATGTCGCCCTGGTGAAGGCGGACTGGACCAGTCGGAACCCCGAGATTACCGACATGTTACGCGCCTTTGGTCGCTCCGGTGTGCCGCTTTACGTCATCTTTCCTGGCGGCAGGCCGGAACGACCGCTGATCCTACCGGAGGTCATCACCGCCGGTATCGTCCTGGAACACCTCGAACGGGCCCAGGCGCTGTCGCAGATGAAAGGTTTCGAGTAACCATTTACAAGATTCGAAGAGGAGAGATTTCCCGATGGGTATTCTGACGACGGTGGTGGGGAGCTATCCCGTACCGGACTGGCTCGCCGCACACCCGTCGGAGCAGGGTCTGCTAGACGCGATGGCTGTGATCCTGAAAACTCAAGAAAACGCTGGTATCGATGTCATCGCCGATGGCGAACTGGGGCGCTTCGATATCAACCACCCCGAGACGAACGGCATGATCGAGTATTTCGTGAATCCTCTGGGGAATGTGAGGGCCGCGGTGACGCGCTCCGATGCGGCCACTTTCCGCACGGACGAGAGCATGTCCTTCCGGGCGCGCCCCAGCGCCGTCGTCGTCGGGCCTCTCGACGAAGGCACTCTCGATCTTCCCGGCGACTTCGCCAAGGCGCGGGGCCTGACGACGCACAAGCTGAAGTTTACTCTCACCGGGCCGCACATGCTGTGCAAAACGCTGCTCGACAATCACTACGGAGGCCACGCCGAACTTAGCCACGCCATCGCCGACTTGCTAGCGTCGCAGGTGGCTGAAATCGACGCCGACGTCGTGCAGGTGGACGAGGCGAATCTGCCGGGCCATTCGGAGGAATGGGAGTGGGCCCTGGAGGGAATGAACCGCATCCTCGATCAGGTAAAGTCCACCCCCGCCGTCCATCTGTGTTTCGGCAACTACGGCGGTCAGTCAATTCAGCAAGGCAGTTGGAAGAACCTGACCGACTATCTCAGCGGCCTGCATGCCGATCACGTACTTCTCGAGCTGGCGCGCCGTGGCAACTGGGAGATCTCGGCGCTGAAGGACATCGCGCCGAAGGTCCGTTTCGGTCTGGGAGTGGTAGACATCAAGACAAACGTCGTGGAATCAGCCGAGGACATCGCTCGGCACATCGGCGAAGCGGCGAAGGTCATCGGCGAGGAACGCATCGCCTACATCAATCCCGATTGCGGCTTCTGGATGTTGAAGAGATCTGTGGCGGATCGCAAGATCGCGGCCCTGGTGGCCGGCCGCGATCTCTATCAGAAGGCCGGGAGTTGACGGCTCCCCAACCGCTCGGTTGGGGGCCGCCGGACTATCCTTCGAGAATGCGAACCACGTCGCGCCGGCCCATGTCACGCACGCGCAGCAGCGCGGTACGATGATGAGAGCGCGGGAAGGACATTCCCTTTTCCCAGCGCACGATCGTATTGGTGCTGACGCTGAGCAATTCGCTGAGTTCGGCTTGCGACAGATTCAGGCGCAGGCGGTGACGCTTGATCGACGCCGGTGTCACGCGGGCACGCGTCGGCTCCTCCTCTCCGGGCGCATAGAGAGCTGTCCCAGTTTCGGTGGCTGTCTGGGCGACCATTTTGGAAAGCGCTTGTTCCAGCTTCTCGAGCGACGCCTGTTGGGCACGAACGGTTCGACGTAGTGTTTGTACTTGCTTGCGCAGAGGGTCACAGATACTGCGAATCTCTTTGCGCGACACACGACTGATCTCCTCCTTAAACACCTGACCTAAATTCGGCATGTCTCGAATCTATCCTTTTTTTGGGTAAAACTGGCGCTCCACAAACGGACGGAGACGAAGAGATTTCGATCTGAAAATATGTAAAGATCATACACATATACTAAAGGTCACACACATATACTATGGCGATCCCTGAATACTGCAACCCTTATGACTTCCTGAACGGTGAGTGACGAGGATGACGCAGACACGGAAGCGACCACATGTTCTGCTCGTGACGACCGATCACTGGGCTGGTTCCCTGCTCGGTGTCTGTGGTCACCCATGCGTACGCACACCGACGTTGGACCAGTTGACGCGTAACGGCATACGCTTTCCCCGGGCATATGCAGAGACGCCGGTGTGCGTGCCGGCGAGACGTACGCTGATGACGGGCTGCCCGCCGAAGATGCATGGCGATCGAGTGTTCACCGACATGGAGATGCCGTCGTTGCCGACGATGGCGCAGACCTTCCGCGACGCCGGGTACCAGGCGTACGCGGTGGGCAAGCTGCACGTGCATCCGCAGCGGGCGCGAATCGGTTTCGATGATGTATTGCTCGCCGAAGAGGGACGCACGCAGTGGGGGGTGACAGACGACTACGAGGCCTATCTCACTGAGCAGGTTGTTTCCGGTAGACAGTTCCTGCACGGAATGGGCAACAATGAGTACGTCAATCGGCCATGGCACCTGGACGAGGCGCACCATGTGACAAACTGGACGACTCGGGAGATGGCGCGTCTCATCAAACGTCGCGATCCGTCCCGGCCAGGGTTCTGGTACCTGTCCTATTGTCACCCACACCCGCCGCTGATCCCGTTGCGCGACTATGTTGACATGTACCGAGAACGGCCGATCGACACGCCGAGCATGGGGGAGTGGGCGGAAGATCCTGCGACTCTCCCGCACTACCTGCGGCGTAACCGTGTTCTGGGGGAAAGGATGGCGGATCAGGACGTGCGTACGGCGCGCCGCGCATTCTACGCCCTGTGTACGCAGATCGACCACCAGTTGCGCATCGTCATCGGCACGTTGCGCGAGGAGGGGCTACTTGAGGACACGATCATCCTGTTTACCTCCGATCACGGCGACATGCTAGGCAAGCACGGACTATGGGCCAAACGCCTGTTCTACGAAGAGTCGGCACAGGTGCCGATGATCCTCGTGGGTACGGCGGCGCACGGCCGCGATGGCACCGTTGCATGTGACACCCTCGACGATCGACTGGTGGGCTGGCAGGATGTGATGCCGACCCTGCTGGGACTTGCCGGAGTGTCAGTTCCCGATATCGTCGAGGGGCGCTCGATGGTGACCGGCCCCCGCCGGGAGACGCTCTACGGCGAGGTAGGGGAGGGGACCAACGCGACGCGCATGCTGCACGACGGACGTTACAAGTTGATTTACTACCCGGTGGGCAATCGCGTGCAGTTATTCGACCTGAAGACAGACCCGGAGGAGTTTACCGACCTGTCCGAGTCAGAGTTTCATGTCGATATCCGGCGGCGACTGGAGGCGGCCCTGGTGGACGAACTCTACGGCAATGACGAGGCGTGGATCCGCGATGGTGTCCTGATCGGTATGCCCGACGAAGAGACATCGCCGAGTCCGGATCGCGGTCTGGCCGGCCAGCGGGGATTGCACTAGCTCTTCTTAATGGCGTGGCCGCCGAACTGGTTTCTCATGGCGGAGAGCATGCGGTCGGCGTAACCCATTTCGTCCCTGGAGCGCAGGCGCGCGATTAGGGAGTGGGTGATGACGGGGGCGGGGACGTCGAGTTCGATGGCCTCGGCCACCGTCCAGCGGCCCTCGCCGCTGTCGGACACGAAGGGGGCGATGCTCTGCAGATCCTGGTCTTCCTTTAACGCCTCCGCCGTCAGGTCGAGGAGCCAGGAGCGGACGACGGATCCGTGGCGCCAGATCTCGGCAATCTGGTGCAGGTCCAGATCGAACTCCGTCTTCTTCTTGAGGATGGCGAAGCCCTCGGCGAAGGCCTGCATCATGCCGTACTCAATGCCATTGTGGAGCATCTTCGTGAAGTGCCCTGATCCGGTGGGCCCCACGCGACCCCAGCCGAGCTCGGGCGATGGTGCGAGGGTCTCGAAGATGGGGTTCAGGCGCTGCACTGCATCGGCATCCCCGCCGATCATCAGGCTGTAACCCTCCTTCAGTC
>Ga0315338_1004930_pt1 | contig 10050 bp, 9 predicted proteins | sample ASW8metaG_FD_204518 | JGI IMG/M metagenome (GOLD analysis project Ga0315338, IMG submission 204518) | Ammonia-oxidizing marine archaeal communities from Monterey Bay, California, United States - ASW #8 | ecosystem: Environmental > Aquatic > Marine > Coastal | place: USA: California | collected...
TACTTTTACACAAACTGTATGAAGACCATGATCATTTTCATCTGTATTACAACAGCCATCTCTCAACCATCCTGTTAAAGGGTCTAACGAACATTCTTCTAGGTCTTCACCAAGAACATTCTTTTGTTTTTCGCTCATTATATTTTAGTCGGGTTAGGCTGACCTTTATAAACTTTCTCTGGATCAAATTTTTTATCTTTTTCTTCAAATTTCATTTCTATTTTTCTAGCATTATCAATTTCACCAAGAGGTATTGATCTGTAGAAACAAGATCTGTAGCCCACATGACAACTTGATCCATCACCAATATCTACAGTTAACCAAATAGAGTCTTGATCATCGTCAATTCTTATTTCTTTTACTTTTTGTACAAAACCGCTAGTTTTTCCTTTGTGCCATATTTCTTTTCTAGATCTGCTCCAGTAATGAGCTTCCTTTGTTTCGATAGTTTTTTTTAAAGCTTCAACATTCATATATCCGTGCATCAAAATCTCCTTTGTTTTGTGACACATGGTAATGACTGGTATCAAACCATCATTATCAAACTTTGGAGAAAGTAAATTTCCTTCCTCTATTTCAGCGACATTTTCTCTTTTTTTAAACATATTTATGGATTATTTAACATATTAGAGCATATATTACATATTTTAAAAATATTGATTTATATGTATAAGGCTGTTTATGAAATTAGTTAAAGACACTGAAAACACACTTGAAGATGGTAAACAAATTACTGAAAAAGAGGCTGAAGAAGCTTTTACTAAAATTATTAAATGGTTAGGTGAGGATCCTTCAAGAGAAGGACTTAAATCCACGCCGAAAAGATTGATAAAAGCATATAAAGAATATTTTAAAGGCTATACCGAAGATCCAGCAAAAATTTTAGAAAAAACATTTGGAGATGTTCAAGGTTATGATGACATGGTTATACAAAAAAATATTTCAGTTCAAAGTCATTGCGAACATCATATGGCAGCAATAATTGGGGTAGCCCATGTAGCTTATATTCCAAACACACGAGTAGTTGGTTTAAGTAAACTTGCTAGAGTTGTAGAAGTTTTTTCAAAAAGACTTCAAACTCAAGAAAGATTAACCATGCAAATAGCTAAAGCATTAATGGAAGCTTTGGATGCAAAAGGTGTTGCTGTTTCAATAGATGCAACTCATCAGTGCATGACAACAAGAGGAATTAAAAAAGAGCAAGCAACAACTGTTACAAATTATTATTTAGGTCAATTTAAAGAAGATTTAGGTTATCAAAATAGATATTTGAGATTTATAAGCAAATAAATTTTCTATATAATTAAATTATCAAATGTTGGATTCTTTTAAAGCGCTAGTTATTAATCAAGAAGGTGAAAACTTTACAAGAGAAATTAAAACATTAGAAAATAGTTTTTTAAAGCACGGAGATGTATTAGTTAAAGTTGATTACTCTGGTTTAAATTATAAGGATGCATTAATACTAAAAAATGGCGCTAGGCTAGTAAAAGAATTTCCACATATTCCTGGTATAGATTTTTCAGGAACTGTAGCAGAAAGTCAAAATAATAATTTTAAAGTTGGAGATGAAATAATTTTAACTGGCTGGAAAGTTGGAGAAATATTTTATGGAGGATATTCTCAGTTTGCTAAAGTTAATGGAGATTTTTTAGTTAAAAAACCAAGCTCTCTAACATCAAGACAATCAATGATATTAGGTACTGCAGGTTTTACTGCATTGCAATGTTCTTTTGCAGTAAAAGCAAGAGAAGATTTATTATTAGGTGAAAAAGTAAAAAATGTAATAGTTACAGGAGCTTCAGGTGGAGTTGGAAGTATTGCAGTAATGATATTAAATAAATTTGGTTACGATGTAACTGCAGTAACAAGTAAAATTGAAAATAATGAGTACTTAAAGTCAATTGGTGCCAAAAATATCCTAAATAAGGCTGATTTAGACAAAGAACCGAAGCTTCTAGACAAAGGCTTATGGGATGGAGCTGTTGACACTGTAGGTGGAAACATTCTATCAAATGTTTTATCACAAACTAAAGAAACTGGTATTGTTGCTGCGTGTGGTAATGCTTCAGGTATTAAATTAAATACAACTGTAATGCCTTTTATAATTAGAGGTGTTAAACTTTGGGGAATCAATTCTGTCAACGCTTCTATAAAAAGAAGGGAGTTTATTTGGAATGAGGCAGCAAATTTAATTGACTTTGAAAAATTAAATCAATCAATTAAAGAAATTAACCTAGAAGAACTTTTAAATATTTATCCAAAAATGTTGAAAGGCGAAACTTCCGGAAGATATATAGTAAATTTAAATAAATAATGGATTGGGATAAGTTAAAAATTTTTCATGCTGTAGCTGAAGCAGGCAGTTTTACTAGTGCTACTGTAAATTTAAACTTAAGCCAATCGGCCATAAGTAGACAAATTCAATCTTTAGAGGATGATTTGAAGGTAAAATTATTTGAAAGACATGCAAGAGGGTTAACTTTAACAGAAAATGGTGAATATGTTTATAAAACAGCTCATGAAGTTATTAGCAAACTTAAAGAAGTTGAAACTTCATTAGGAGATCAAAAAAATAAACCAACCGGAAAACTTACAATTACGACAGTTAGAAGTTTTGGTACCCATTGGCTTACCCCTAGAATTCAGGAATTTATGCAATTAAACCCCGAAATAGAGGTTGAGCTAATTTTTGATGATAAAGAATTAGACTTAAGCACTAGACAAGCTGACATTGGTATATTTATGAGAAGACCCAAACAACTTAATTATATTCAAAGAAAATTAGTAGATATTAATTATCATATTTATGGATCTACAAAATACTTAGGAAAATATGGAATACCCAAGAATATTAATGATTTAAATAATCATAGATTCATATCTTTTGGAAAAGGAGCGCCTTCTCCTGTCTATAATCCTGATTGGGCACTAAAACTTGGTTTTATAGAAAACAAAAAAAGAAAATCTATTATGAAAGTTAATAGTGTAATGGGCTTATTATTAGCTGTTGAAAGCGGTGTTGGGCTAGCAGCTTTGCCTGATTATTTAGTTTCTCAATCTAACAATGTTGTAAAAGTTTTACCCAAATCAAAAGGGCCAATTACAGAAGCTCACTTTGTATATCCACAATCACTAAAAAATGTTGCTAGAGTTCAAGCTTTTAGAAATTTTCTTTATAGCAAGTTAAGCGAGACTAATTTTTAAGCAAAAAATCATATACCGCGTCAATTTATGCGATTGATAACTATTATCATTGCGAATAGTTAGCATTTACATTATAACAAAAGGAGAAAAATGAGAAAATTAAGTTTAATTACTATACTTTTGACATTTATTTCAAGCATTACAATAGCTGCTGAAGTTAATGTTTTTAGTGCAAGACACTATGATTCAGATATTCAACTTTATGAAAAATTTACGGCTAAAACTGGAATTAAAGTAAATGTAATATCAGGCAAAGATAAAGCTTTACAAAAAAGGATAACCGAAGAAGGCGCTGATTGTGTTGCAGATTTATATATAACAGCAGATGCTGGAAGACTTGGATCATTTCAAGCTAAAGGAATGTTTCAAAATGGAATAAATAGTTCTAGCGCAATTAAATCAGCAGTCCCAGCAAATTTTAGGACACCTTACTGGACAGGAATAGCTAAAAGAGCAAGAATTATTTACTATTCACCAGAAAGAGTTAGTGCAAATGATTTAAATGGTATGACCTACGAAGGTTTAGCTGACTCAAAGTGGAAAGGCAGAATCGTCATAAGAAAATCAAACAACGTTTATAATCAGTCATTAGTTGCATCGTTGGTAAAAAATAATGGAAAAAAAGCAACCGCAGAATGGGCTAGAGGTTTAGTTGATAATATGGCCAGAGATTCAAAAGGTAATGACAGAGCACAAATTTTAGCAGTAGCAGCTGGAGAAGCTGATATTGCTGTAGCAAACACATATTATTTAGCTCTTATGTTATCCGGTAAAAAAGGAGCAGAACAACAAGCTGCTGCAAAAAAAGTAAAACCTTTTTTTCCAAATCAACAAGATAGAGGAACTCATATGAACATTAGTGGCGGAGGTTTATTAAAATATGCTCCAAATAAAGCTAATGCTATTAAACTATTAGAGTTTTTATTAACTAAAGAAGCGCAAGAACATATTGTTAACAATACATTTGAATATCCAATGATAGATGGTGTTGATCCACATGAATTAGTAAAACAAATGGGTTTAGATTTTAAGCAAGATTTAAAAACTAAAGTTGCAAATTATGGAAGCAAACAAGCTGACGCATTAGAAGTGATGTTGGCAGCAAAGTGGAAGTAAATTTAAAAATGGTAACAAGAAAGTTTGAACAGTATTTTGCAATGTAAAGGGTAAATATGTTGTTAAAAAAAATAAATGTTTGGTACTTAAGTTCGCTAGTAATTTCTATTATTGTAGCGATACCAATAGTAACAGTTTTTTCGAGCTTTTTTGAAACTACTGGAAATTATTCTTCTATTATTAAAGATACTTTTCTTTATGAATATATTTTAAATTCAGCAATTTTATTAATTGGAGTTTTATTTTTAACTTTTGTTATTGGAGTGGGTTGTGCATATTTAGTTTCTTTTTACAAATTTCCAGGAGCAAAGTTTTTTAAATGGGCATTAATCTTATCTTTTGCGGTCCCAGCTTATATTTATGCATATTCCTTGACAGCTTTTTTTGAAAACTATGGTACTGCTTTTTCAATTTTAAAAAAGGTTTTTGGCGAAGGTAACTACAATCAAACAATTCCAAAATTTGATGGGATGCTAGGGGCAATTATTTCGATTTCTTTTTCATTATTTGGATATGTTTATGTGCTAACAAGGGCTTCTTTTCATTATCAGTCCCAGAATTTAATTGAACTTGGAAAAAACCTTGGTTTTTCTAAACAAAAATCATTTTTTAATATAATTCTGCCTTCTGCAAGACCAGCCATAGTGGCAGGCCTTTCACTTGTTGCAATGGAAACACTTTCTGATTTTGGTTCAGTTTCATTCTTTGGGATCTCTACATTAACTACTGGTATATATAATGCATGGATTTCTTTTGATGATCTTGTTTTAGCAAACAGATTATCATTTTTTTTATTAATTTTTATACTAGGTTTATTTTTATTAGAAAATTTTTCCAGAAAAAAAGCTCAATACCATTCCCCATCAAAAGAAGGCTTTAAAGTTAAATCATTGATTCCTTTAACAGGCTTTAAATCACTATTGGCGTTTTCTTTTTGTTTAATAGTTTTTTTTGTAAGTTTTTTATTTCCAGTTTTACAAATGCTTTATTGGACAATAATGTTTCCTAAACATTTTATAGACTTAAATGTTACAAAGTTACTTGTGAACACAATGCTACTAGTATTTTTATCTAGTTGTGTATTAATTTCTTTAGCTTTTATTTCTAATTATGGAAATAGAGTTTCTAAAAGTAAATTTCTCGAAATACTTACAACATTTTCTATATCTGGTTACGCAATACCAGGAATTATTTTAGCAGTTGCATTTATAACTTTCATTTCATGGTTTGATAACAATGTTATAAATTTTTTTGGATTACATAATATTAAATCTTTTTTTATCGGTTCAATTTTAGGATTAATTCTAGTTTACTTTGTTAGATTTTATTCATTAGCAAGCAATGGAATTAAATCAGGATATCTAAAAATTAATTATTCTATTGATGAAAGTGCATATTTACTTGGATACTCAAAATTTAAAACTTTTACTAATATTCATGTGCCATATTTGAAAAACTCAATTTTATTAATAGGAATATTGATAACAATTGAAATTATCAAAGAATTACCAATAACACTTATTTTAAGACCTTTTAATTTTGAGACTTTTGCAACAACCGCATATATTTATGCTTCACAAGATTTACTCGAGGCTGCAGCTGCTCCATCTTTGTTTTTAATAACTATTGCAAGTTTATTTATTTTAATTACATCTAGATATATCCTTAAGGACTAAATACATGGTTAAAAATTTTTTAGAAATCGAAAATGTTACTTTTGCTGCTAGTGAAAAAAATAAAGTAAACAATGTTTCTTTAAGTATAGAGAACGAAGGCGATATTATTTGTTTATTGGGTCCTTCAGGAATAGGCAAAACAACTATATTAAGAACTATAGCCGGTCTCGAAAAAATCCATTCAGGTAAAATCATTTTAAAAAACAAAGTACTTTCTTCAAAAAATACTCATATAGAACCAGAGAAAAGAAATATTTCACTGTCTTTTCAAGATAATTCTTTGTTTCCTCATTATAATATTATTAAAAATATTGAGTTTGGAGCCGCAAGAAACAAGAAAAAGCAAAAATTAACTATTGATGAAGTAATAAAGTTTCTTAACTTAGAGCATATTAAAGAAAAATTTCCACATCAAATAAGCTCAGGAGAAGCTCAAAGAGCTTCTTTAGCAAGATCATTACTTTCTAAACCTGATTTACTTTTATTAGATGAGCCTTTGTCGAATGTTGATCAAAGCTTTAAAGAAGAAATTCAAGTAAAACTTAAACAGATTTTGACAGAATTAAAAATAACTACAATTATTGTAACTCATGACTCTTATGAAGCTTTTTATTTAGGTGCCAAATGTGGAATTATTTTAAATGGCCAACTTAAGCAGTATGATGATCCATATAATGTCTATCATTTTCCAAATTCTGTAGAAGTTGTGAACTTTTTAAATAGAGGAATATTAATACCTGCAAAGGTTACTGGCGAAAATAGTTTAGAAAATGATGATCTTGGAACCATTAAAGGTAATTTTATAAAACACTACCCAAAAGGATCTGATGTACAACTTTTATTGCAACCAGAAGATTTAGAACATGATGATAAAAGTAATTTAAAATTAGAAGTTGTGGATAGAAAGTTTAGAGGTACTAATTTTATTTATACACTTAAAACATTAAGTAATTTACTTATACCAGTTTTTGTTCATTCTCATCATATACATCAGCACGAAGTAGATGAAAAATTTGGAATAAAAAGACCAATTAATATTGATCATATTGTTTGCTTTTAAATATCGCGTAATATAAATTTATATAAATATAAAGGGGTGTCGTAAGACTGAGATTATACCCTAATAACCTGTCCGGTAATTCAGAAAGGGAGAGTAGTGGACAAAATAAATTTTATAGATCAATCAACATCATTAACATTAGTAATTGGAATAAGTTTAATTTTTACATTATTTGGATTAATTTATTCAAAAAAATATCAAGGTATTAATAATTATTTAACAGCAAATAGAAGTGTTAAATTTTTTTCATTATCTACAAGTTTAGTTGCTTCAGCGCTTGGCGCTTGGATATTATTTGGACCAGCGTCCGCAGCAACTTGGGGTGGAATAGGAGCTGTTATTGGCTATGCACTAGGAACTGCTTTTCCTATGATTTTTTTAATATTTTTAGGAAAAAAAATAAGAAGTGATTTTCCTAAAGGATCAACTTTAATTGAATTTTTAAGAAAAAAATTCGGTAAAAGTTTATTTAAATTAATTTTGTTTATGAGCATATTTTATATGTTCATATTTTTATGTGCTGAAGTGACTGCAGTTTCAATATTGATTAATTATATTTCAGGTACTTCATTATGGATTACAGCATCAATAATTTTAATAGCTACTTTAACATACACTCTTTATGGTGGGTTAAGAGCTTCAATTTTTACTGATACTATTCAGTCATTATTAATTTTTATTTTATTTTTAATTTCGGTTATTTATTTAACTTCTTTTACAAATGATCAATTTTCATTTTCTTTTATAAAAGAAAAGAGTCCTCATTTATTAAGTTTTAATTATATACCAAATTATACTGCTGGATTAACTTTTTTTATTGCTGTTGCGGCAACCAATCTTTTTCATCAAGGAAATTGGCAAAGAGTTTATGCTGCAAAAAATAATGAAATCCTTAAAAAAAGTTTAATAATTTCTTTTTTAGTTATAATTCCAATTGTTTTTTTTATGGGTTTTACTGGTTTAATTGCTGTATCGATTGATCCTAAAGTGCAGCCAGATTTAGGTTTCTTCTCATTATTATTATCTGAACAAAGTGAATTATTATCTTTAATAATAATAATTCTTGGACTTTCTTTAACTATTAGCACTATAGACACTTTAGTAAATGCAATTTCAAGCTTAATTATAGTTGACGCAAAAGCTACCTTAAATATTAATAAAAAAACTAATTACTTAAAATTATCCAAATATATTATTATAATACTTTCAATTATTGCTTTTATTATTGCATCTAAAGGGTTTAGTGTTTTATACTTATTCCTATTAGCAGACTTGTTCTGTTGTGCATTTGTGTTGACTGTTTTTTATAGTTTTTATAATAAAAAATTAAATGAAAAAACGGCCTATATATCAATAATTGTTGGATTAATTGGAGGATTTCTTTTATTTCCAGTTCCAGATTTTTCTAAAAGCTTATTAGTAGGTATTATTTTTCCAGCAGAATTATTTCCTGCATTTATTAAACAATCACTATTATTTCTATCTTTTTTAATTGCTACATTTTTACCAGCAATAACTTGGAAAATTAAGTAATTATATGTCAAAAAGATATATAGACTATCTTTGAAAATTTTATAAAATAATTAACTTTTATAAAATATGCTTAATACCATCTTACCTTTTATCGTTTTAATATTAGTTGTTGTATTTATTCATGAATATGGACACTATTATTTTGCAAAAAAATTTGGCGTTGGAGTTACGGACTTTTCTATTGGATTTGGAAAAGAAATATTTGGATGGAATGACAAATCTGGCACAAGATGGAAAATTTGTTGGATACCATTAGGTGGATATGTAAAGTTTTTTGGTGATAGAAATGTTTTTAGCCAAGCAGATCAAGAAAAAATAATTAAAAAATATTCAGTAGAAGACCAAGAAAAGTTATTTGTGTTAAAACCTTTATACCAAAGATTTATAGTTGTTGCGGCTGGACCAATAGCCAACTTTATTTTAGCTATAGTAATATTTCTAAGTATTTATATGTTTGTAGGTAAAGATTTAACTCCAGCTATGATAAATGAGGTTCAAAAAGACAGTCCAGCTGAGATAGCCGGAATGAAGAAGAACGATATATTATTAGAAATAGATGGTACTAAAGTTAAAAGTATTTTAGATGTTTCTAAATTAATAATGATGTCTACTTCTGAAGTGATTGATTTTAAAGTTTCTAGGTATGATCAAGATGTGTTTTTAAAGATAAAACCTAATGTCGTTCAATCTGAAGATAACCTTGGAAATAAAATCAAAAAAAGAATGATTGGTATTAAGTTAAGTCCTTATAATGATAAAATAAATCATGTTAAACTAGGACCTGCTCGAGCACTTTATTATTCTTTTACTGAAGTTTATTTTGTAACTACTTCATCGCTAAAATATTTAGGTTCAATTATTGGAGGTTCTGGTGACAGTTCTCAGTTAGGTGGACCTATTAGGATAGCAAAAATTACTGGTCAAGTTGCCGAATTTGGTTTTATTCCTTTTCTTAGCATGATGGCTTATATTTCTATTAGTTTAGGTTTAATTAATCTTTTTCCAATACCCTTGCTGGATGGGGGTCATTTAATGTTTTATGGGTTAGAAAAAGTTTTAGGTCGTCCTTTAAGTCAAAAAACTCAAGAAGGTTTTTTTCGAATCGGAATGTTTTTATTATTATTTTTGATGTTTTTTGCGACCTTTAATGATCTTAAAGATCTTGGCATATTTTAAGGCTTTTTTTACATATAAAAAAACTAATAAAATCAACACTTTTAAAGCACAACATATAGTGTGCTTAATAATAAAATATACTAAAAAAAAGCTTGAATTATAAAGGATTTTGTTAAATATGATTTTAAAACCTAATAACCGGAGCTAAAAAATGAACAAAAAACAATTAGTCGCTAAATTGGCTGTATCTTTAAATCAAAGTAAAGCTGATGCAGAGCGTACTTTTGATACTATAACCAACACTATTTTGGATGCCTTAAAAGGTGATGATAATGTAAAAAT
>Ga0315338_1004931_pt1 | contig 10050 bp, 6 predicted proteins | sample ASW8metaG_FD_204518 | JGI IMG/M metagenome (GOLD analysis project Ga0315338, IMG submission 204518) | Ammonia-oxidizing marine archaeal communities from Monterey Bay, California, United States - ASW #8 | ecosystem: Environmental > Aquatic > Marine > Coastal | place: USA: California | collected...
AATCCCATCAACAGCAATCAGCTGTCTTTTAAACAACTGTAATAGATTTCGTCTCTCAACCGGAAACGATTTTGAAAGAGATTCAACTTGCAGAAGAGGTGAATTCAAGACCTTACTCTAGAATCAGCTGTATTACCCGCGACTACATGACAAGCAACTCTGTGCGCACCCGATCCGATACTGAGTTCCGGCACAGTGACTCGACACTCACTGTTTGCCAGCTCACATCTCGGCTGATAGCTGCAACCACCTGGCAGATTAATCAGGTCAGGTGGAGACCCTTTGATAGGCTGTAAGGCAGACGACTTATCATCTTCCAGCTTTATGAGTGATCTCATCAGATCACGGGTATAAGGATGTTGGCTGCGCTTTAACACAGTACGAACATCTCCATATTCAACTGCCCTACCTGCGTACATCACCATCACGTCCTGAGCAATTTCAGCGACTAATCCGATATCATGAGTGATCAATATCATCGCACTGTTTAATTCCTGACAGAGATCTTTCAATAAATTGATAATTTGGGCCTGTATGGTCACATCGAGGGCTGTGGTTGGTTCATCGGCGATCAAAAGATCAGGCTCACACGATATCGCCATCGCAATCATTACGCGCTGACGCATACCGCCCGAAAACTGATGTGGGTAATCCGCATAACGACGTTCTGGTTCTGCAATGCCTACCATGTCGAGCAGCTCAACGACTCGTTTTCGAGCTTGTCCTTTGTTGAGCGAACGATGAATCATTAATGCTTCAGCGATCTGGTCCCCGATGGTAAAACCCGGGTTTAATGAGCGCATTGGGTCCTGAAAGATCATCGCAATCTTATTACCCCGGACATTTCTCATAGAGCTCTCGTCCAAATCATTGAGCACTAGATCTTCAAAAATAATCGTCCCACTCTCGCGACGGCCGGGCGGGTCTATCAGCCCCATAATAGACATAGCGGATACCGACTTTCCAGATCCTGATTCACCCACGATACACAAGATCTCCCCCCTATTCATACTGAACGATATTCCGTCGACCGCTTTTAGGACGCCTTTCTTGAGATGGAAATACGTTCTTAAAGAATCGACTTTCAGCAATTGATCGGTCATGTTTTCGTCACATCAAATATCTGTTTTTACCGTTTTGCGCTTTTTGGATTGAGAACGTTTTGCAAACCATCTCCTACATAATTAAAAGCGAGCGACACAAATAGTATTGCAAGACCAGGAAATAGCGTGACGTGTGGAGCCTTCCTCAGAACCACTCGACCTTCGCTAACCATGTCTCCCCAGTCCGCTACAGGTGGTTGCACTCCCAATCCCAGAAAACTCAGGCCAGACCCCACCACAATCATCAATCCGATCAGTGTGGTTGCATATACGATGACCGGCGCAATCATATTCGGAAGAATGAACCTGAATATCAAGATGGTCGAACCGGCACCACCCGCACGAGCCGCCTCAATATACGGCTGCGTGATTACTGAAAGCGTAGAAGTTCTTACCAAGCGAGATATATAGGGAATCAGAATGATCGTGATGGCTAGGATTTCGGTAACAACACCTGGCTCCATTACGCCTGCTATAGCTATAGCTAAAAGAACCAGGGGAAATGCAAACAGGACATCGAGAGATCTCATAATCAGAATATCGAACCATCCGCCCCAATATGCGGCTATGATCCCAAGAAACAAACTGATGACCATGGCAGAAACGGTTGGCAAGATTCCGATCAAGAGCGACACCCGACCGCCCCAAATCATCCTAGAAAGGACATCACGCCCATGGCCATCGGCGCCCAGTAGAAATTCGGCGGTCGCTGGAGGAGCATTTCTCATGGACTTAACAGCTTCATAGGGATCCTGAATATCCAATATTGGTGCAAGCAACACCAACATTCCGACGGCAAAAAGGAAAACTGCCGAGACTAGCGCCATGCGATCCGCGCTGAAAGCTGAGAATTTCTCTCCAAACCCGCGTTGGATACGCGATCTGGCAGATTTTTCAAACCCACTGCCAACCTGGCTTGTCATTTTTTCTTGTCTACAAAACGATAGGTAAGGATTTGATTGACCACAATAGTTATCCTACTCTGATCTTTGGATCTAGATAGGCGTTCAATATATCGGTCAACAAATTGACTAGGACGAACGATAGAGCAATAAGCAGGACCGCAGCCTGCACCACAGGTAGATCCCTAGCGACGATGGCGTAGTAGAGCTGATTACCCAACCCTGGCCAGGCAAATACAACTTCTGTAAAAAGAGCGCCACCCAACAGGTAACCTAACTGTAAGCCTGTGATTGTTGCTATAGGCGGCATTGCATTTCGAAGCGCATGTTTCCAGAGAATCATTCGCTGGGAAACACCTTTTGCTCTTGCAACTTTGATGAAATCCTGTGAAAGAATATCGAGCATACTCGAACGGACCATGCGAGTAATGATTGCGGCGGGGGCAGCTGCTGTTGTAATGGCTGGGAGGACAAGATGGTGGAGAATATCAAGCACCCCCCCGTCGCCGCGCATACTGACCATCCCCGTCGCAGGAAATATCCTCCAGTTCAATGCAAAAAACAGAACTAGCATTAAGCCAAACCAAAAAGGCGGCGTACTTCCAAGCAACAATGTAAATGACATGCCGATTCGGTCAAATAATGAGAACGGTTTTGCAGCAGCGAACATACCAACAAAAAATCCGATCCATAGCGCCAACACCAGGCTGGGTATGGTCAATATAACGGTATTTATAAATCGAGGAATGACCAGATCCAGTACCGGGAGACTTGTGGCTATAGAAGTACCAAAGTTTCCCTTCAGAACCTCTCCGAACCATTTTACATACTGTACGTATACCGGCTTGTCTAATCCAAGAGTGCGACGAAGCATTTCCCTCGACTCATCACTCGCCATTGGGCCAAGAAGCTTTAAGGTAGCATCTCCTGGCGCAAAATGGACCAACAAAAAGATAATCAACGATACGCCAAAAAGAACTGGGATAACGGCTATTAGACGAGATATGATGTAGCGGAACACGTGCTAATTCTTCCAGCTATTCAACGGGAAGGGAATCAACTTTTACCAAATGCGGGAAAAATTGAGAGTCGGTCTGGGTGCGCCGAGACCGACTCTCAAGAAATGCAAACTATTCGATATATACAGTCGACAGGTCAACCCAGTCCTCTGGCGGATTGACAAATCCTTTGACATGGTCTGCCGTTAATATGGGCTGGAAATCATCAAGAAAAGGAATGAATGCAGCTTCATCCATTATAATTCTATTCGCTTTTTGATAAATTTCCCGCGCTTTACTCTCGTCTCTTTCTGCGACTGCTTGATTTAATAAGTCGTCAACTTTTTCGTTGCAATACCACCCGGAATTGACTCCCCCTGGTGGTTGAGAAGTGCAGCGCGATACGATCCCGATCCATGACGGTACCGTCATGCCCCATCCAATTTCATTCATGGCGACTTCTTCTTTCATACCGGACGCCCACACCCCGAGGTAACTGATCCACTCATATCGCTTCATGTTAACTTTGATGCCAATCTTACCGAGATCACGTGCAAGCCATTGCGTCACGACATCTCCTAACCCGTACTGTGCCGTGTCGAAATTGATCTCAAACCCATCCGGATAGCCTGCTTCGGCTAACAGCGCTTTGGCACCTTCTGGATCGTAGTCATAACTTTTGAAGCTTGGATCATATGCAAAGGTGCCCGGGGAAAGCATTCCATATTCCGGCCTCGCAGTACCGGCCATTACTTCACGCACTAGGCCTTCCCGATCAATCGCCATATTCATCGCCTGGCGGACTCTCAAGTCTTTAAGGATCGGATGCTTATGGTTCAGATGAACGAACCAAATATAAGGTACGTTTTCATTCGTTGTCAGATTGAAACCATCAGCGACCAAGTCCTCAATGTCATCCCAAGGGGGATTTCTGGTCATATCTATCTCGCCAGTTCGCAGTGCATTAACTCGGGCTGCTGGATCCTCTAAAGGCCGGAAGATCACACGGTCAACCTTCGCTTTACGACCCCAGTAATCATCGTTCTTTGCCAGAACAGTTTTAACACCCTGCTCCCGCTCAACAAACTTAAATGGACCAGTACCAATGGGGTTAAGTGCGATACCTTCATTTCCAAACTTTTCTATTGCAGTCGGACTAACCATAAGAGGCTGACCCCAACTCTGAAGGCCTGATCGTATCCATTCATAGTTTGGTGCATTCAGTGTCACCTGGATCGTCATATCGTCGATCTTTTCAACCTTATCGATCCACATCACATACGCAGCCACAAAGCCTTGGGTTTTTTCATAGAACCTAGGTGATTCTTTATTCCAAAACCTGTCAAAATTGTACATCGCTGCGTCTGCATCAAACGAAGTGCCATCATGGAATTTGACGCCTTCTCTCAGATGAAATGTGTAGACCAGGCCATTGTCGGAAATATCCCAACTTGTTGCGAGACCCGGAATCAACTTGGGTGTTGCCACATTCGGATCGGTGAGATCTTCTTTCACAAATCCCTCGAAGATCTGATAGGTCACTTCATAAGTCAACCATCCGCCTGTTGCATGTGGATCCAAGATGTCTGTTTCAGCTGGGTGTCCGAAAATGAGCGTCGAATTCCCAGCTTTGGCATCGTTTATAAAACTTCCGAACATCAATGTTCCAACTGTTATCGTAAATACAGCGATAAGAGTCGATAACCTGTATCTCATCAGCCTATCCCCCTAAAGAAAAGTAAAAATCTTGCGAATAACCAGTCATCCAGAAACACCTTGGTTAATCACCCTGACCCGGTTTGATATCCGCCCCGGAAACAAATTTTAAACTAAAAATACGTCAGATATATCAAAGAAACAAAAAAATTTTCAACCCAATCGAAACATTAATTAATCCCATTTTCTGGGGTTTTTAAAATTTTATTAGATTTGTTACCACGGACCACCTGCTAAGAACAGCATACCCCATAACTGTGATTAATGCACATTTCTACTTTGACTTAGACGTCTTGTTGATAGTCACGAATAACAGCACCAGAACTTACATAACCTTCGCGTAAATCGGCCCTGATAGAGTCGGACGATCGGTCTTTTGGGGCTCCAAATCCTCCGCCACCCGCCTCAACGAGAGTAATCCGGTCCCCCGGCGCTAGTTCATATCGGCCTTTCGGATGTACTTTTTGACCGTTGACTCGGTGTTCTCTAGGTCTACCGGGTAACCCACCGAAAAGGCCCATCGCAGGAAACTGAGTTCGGTTAGCCATAGAAAACGCAGTTAGCACACTGCCGGTATCGTTTCGAATGCTAATCTCCTGACCGAGTCCACCTCTGGACTCCCCCGGCCCACCTGAATCAGGCAACAAGCATTTGTACTCTATTGTAGTACCCGTGTTTGCTTCCCATACTTCTATAGGGACCACCGCCATATTTGACGGCCCTGGGATAGTGTCCAACCCATCCCAATTCTGTAGCGCGCCAAATCCTCCAGATGCGAAAAACAGCTCAGAAATTGGCCGTCCATTTGGATGAAGACCCTGAAAAGTCATCAAGTCCATCATTCCAGTATCCGCCTGCACCTTATTCGGAATTGATTGGGCAAGAGCACCAAAAATGAGCGGTGTAACAAAGTGACCAATAACATGTCGTCCACCAGTGGGCGCAGGGTGCTTTGCGGCCAACAGACATCCTTCAGGAGCTGTTACATGTATTGGCTCGATTGAGCCGGCATTATTCGGTAACGTAGGAATTGTCAGGCACTTAATCGAATAAAGCGCCATTGCGTTGGTGTAGCAGAAAGGTACGTTAATACCTTGTCGCACACATGGGTCCGTACCGTCAAACGATATTTTTATTGAACTTCCTTCTATTCTTGCCTGGCAACCTAGCGATAGGGGTCCATCTACCCCTTCAATTTCAACCGAATTTCGATAACTCCCATCCTTCATCTCTTCTATTGCTTCACGCATCGCCTTTTCTGAGGAACGACGAATAGAATGTGACAGCTGATCGAGATTCGGTAACCCGTACTCGGTTATAAAATCCAAGATCATTTGCCCTCCGACCTGATTGGCAGTCACATTGGCGAGAAGATCTCCTAGTACCTGATCCGGAATTCGTACGTTATTGACAATAAAATCTACAACTAACTCATTACGTTTACCTTTTTCAAGGAATTTTATAATTGGAATTCTCAAGCCTTCATGAAAAATCTCGGTTGCGGTAGCACCAAAACCTATGCCTCCTACATCCGGCAAATGCGTAATGCTCATGGTGTAGGCCACAATCGTATTCCCAAAAAATACCGGCCGCATGACGTTAATGTCGAACATATGTCCGGTTCCAATCCATGGATCATTGGACATAATGACGTCTCCAGGATTCAAAGTATCCGGTGGAAAACGCTCCAGAAAATGCGCCAGCGTTCTGGGTGCGGTTCCCATGAACACCGGAAGACTTCTGGTACCCTGAGCGACCAGTTTCCCATTACGATCCAGTATTGCGACAGTAAGATCATAGCTTTCTGACACAATTGTCGAGAAAGATGTTCGTACCAATGTTGTTACAATTTCGTCCGCAATTGAGACCAGGCGATCCCACATAATACTGAGATCGATTGCATCTAATGTTGCCTCAGGGGCATTAACTGAACTACGCATAACCTGCCTTGTTAATCATTTCAATTAAGTTGTGCTATCAAATTCAAGTCATCGTCGGTACTGACCACGTGCTCCGGAGGGATGACTACGGTCGTTTCCAATTCTTCAATAATTAACGGTCCCTGCAAAGTGACACGGGGCGCAATGGATGACCGCTTTAGGACAGTCGTATCGAAATAGTCATCTTTCACATGAAAATAAACTTTTCGCGTCGCGTTTTCTTCTGTCGAAGAACTACTTTCATCTCCCCAGGTTTTGTATCCCGACGGAAAAGCGGGAGTAGGGCCAGATGCATTCACCTTCCACGTCGTAATCTCGATGGATGAATTCAGGTCTACCTCCGAGTAGACCGTAGAATATTGTTCTTCAAACAGCTGCTTCAAAGTTGGAAATATACCTTCCAGGGCCATTGGGTCTGATATTGGAACTTCAATCGTATAGCCCTGACCTGAATAACGCATGTCTAATAGATAGTTCAAGCGTATGCGATCAACTGGGACTCCCGATTCCACCAACCTCTCCGACACTTTCTTTTCTAATCTACGGAAATTCTCTTCAAACTCTTTGCGACCCAGTTCCTCCAGGAAAACGTGTTGAAACTGCACTTCTTCAAACGATAAAGGACTGGCTAACAGCCCTAGAGCAGACATGACCCCCGCTCCAACCGGAAAGATAACTTGGGGAATTCTCAGCTTGCGAGCGACCTCAAGCGCATGAATCGGCCCCGACCCTCCGAAAGCAACCATGGAACAATCACGATAGTCAAACCCCCGCTCAGACGCGTGAATGCGGAACGCCTTCGCGATCCCCTCATTGATAATGTCGTGAATTCCCCAAGCCGAACGTGCCAGGGTCAGATCAAGTTTTCGAGCAATGTTTTCTTTTACCACTTCAACGGCTTTATCCCTAACAACCTTAAAGTTTCCGCCAAGGAATGAGCCCTCGTCCAAGTAACCCAATATCAGATTAGCATCAGTAAGGGTCGGTTCTATGCCCCCAAGGTTGTAACATGCGGGCCCTGGGTCTGCTCCTGAGCTTTGGGGACCGACCGCTAATAATCCCCTCGAGTCAAGCGAAGCAATGCTTCCTCCTCCAGAGCCTATCTCGATCATATCAATAACTGGGATCTTTGCGAGAAGACCACTGCCTTGCTTGAAGTCATGCATTCTTGCAACTTCAATTTCATAACGCTTTAGCGCTTCACCGTCATTGACGAGGGCCCCTTTTGCAGTAGTACCTCCCATATCGAATGAAAGCAGGTTCGTCTGTCGCAAATTCCTACCGTGGAGGGCCGACATCAGAACTCCAGCAGCAGGGCCAGATTCCAGCGCCCTAACGGGGAACATTCGTGCTGTACTCGGTGTAACGGTTCCACCGTTCGACGTCATAATAAACAGTGGTGCTGAAATCGACCGTTCTTTTAGCCCATTCTCAATTTCTTCCAAATACCGATCAAACACTGGTTGCGTATAAGCATTGATACATGTGGTAGTCCAACGGGGATATTCTCTTATATCGGGGTATACGTCAGATGACAAAGATACATAGAGACTCGGATAAAGCTCAATAGCGATATCCCGTATCTGCCTCTCATGATCGGGTCTTGCATAAGAGTGCAACAAACAGACGGCTAGAGCTTCTATTTTGTGCTCTTCCACAAGTGTTTTGATGGCCGCCTTAACCTCTTCTCGATTAAGTGTTTTTTCGACACTGCCATCGTATAGCACCCGCTCGGAGACTTCACATCTATGTCCTCTTGCCACAAGAGGCTCTGGGTAATTGATACGGAGGTCGAACATGTCGTATCGACTCTCCAATCCCATATCGATCACATCACGGAATCCGGCAGTTGTAACCATTCCAACAATTGATCCTTTTCGTTCGATTACTGCATTCGTAATCAACGTCGTCCCATGAATAACCGCTTCTACTAACTGGGGTCGAACATTGTCACGCACGAAAATAATATCAAGACCGTTTAAAACCGCTTCCGCTGGCCGGGCAGGGGTAGTAAGTTGCTTGTAGGTAGAGACTCTCCCATCCTCAAGATTCAGCACTGCAAAATCCGTAAACGTCCCCCCAATATCGATTCCAATACGATAGCTCATTCCAAAAGACAGACCCCCTAATCAATGACCGGGTAGACCACTCTACCAACTGAGGTGTCATTCATATTGACTAATAGAAATTTCGTCAGATTTTCGGCCGATACTGCCGCCAGTTATATACTCGCTCATAGTCCTTCGCAGCACGAAATACCGACAGGTCATCAAATGTTTTACCGACTATCTGAATTCCCGTCGGTAATCCACATGTTGCAAATCCACTTGGCACTGTCGCTACCGGACATTCGGGTACCAAGTTGAAGGGATAGCAAAGCTGCCATTGAACATAGATGTCACCCGGTCGATTAGAAACTGTAATTGGTTTTCCGTTAATGGTGAAATCTGTCCGCTCAACGTCATGGTCAGCAGGAATACCAGGTAGAGCAGTCGTTGGGCAAATCAGAACATCGTACTTCCCTAGTATGGGAGCAAGATTCTGATACATTTCTCCCCTAACCAATTGACTTCTATAGTAACGACCTGCGCTATGTTGTGATCCTCTTTCTAGGATTTCTCTTACGAATCCATCCATTTCGTATTTCCATCGAGGATATGCATCTTGCTGAAGGCCCCAAAACGCACCTTCCCACAACGTTGACCACGCATCGAGAGCGGAAAGGTTCCAACCGACGTCAACTTCAATCACTTCAGCACCGAGACTTTTGAAAATCTCTAGAGCGTTTTTGGTATTCGCCTGAACTTCTTCATCAACCTCGTAGTATCCAAGATCCATAGAAAAAGCAATTTTCCATCCTTTTATTGCCTCCAGTTCACTCGGTAATACATACTTGGGTCTGATTGAGCACATGTCATCCGCATGAGGCCCCGATGTTACATTCTGCATTAATGCCCCATCGTCAACACTCCGAGTCATCGGTCCGAAGTGGATTAAAGATTCACGAGGCGCACCAACGTCGATGGGATTTCTACCGAACGGAGGTTTATAACCAAATATCCCCGTACATGAACTAGGGATTCGAATAGAACCTCCGCCGTCCGTACCATCTGCCAGCGTTGTCATTCCCGCGGCAACGGCAGCAGCCGAACCGCCAGATGATCCGCCTGGGGAATACTCTACATTCCACGGATTACGGGTTATCCCCCATAAATCGCTCCGCGTCATTGGCGCATAGGCCATCTCAGGAGTCGTTGTTCTGGCTAACAGAATTGCACCAGCATCTAGCAATCTTTGGACCGTTGGAGCAGATTTTTCAGAAATATGGTGCTCAAACATTCGTGAGCCATAGGTAGTGATCTCGCCTTCAACATCATGATAGTCTTTGATG
>Ga0315338_1004932_pt1 | contig 10047 bp, 9 predicted proteins | sample ASW8metaG_FD_204518 | JGI IMG/M metagenome (GOLD analysis project Ga0315338, IMG submission 204518) | Ammonia-oxidizing marine archaeal communities from Monterey Bay, California, United States - ASW #8 | ecosystem: Environmental > Aquatic > Marine > Coastal | place: USA: California | collected...
AGCGATACCGAGATCGAGACCCTACGCGACGGCCTCGCCGCCGTCACGACCGCCGGAATCGACCGTTATGAAGGTGACCTGGATTCTGTCGATGTGCTGAACCGGCGCTTCACCCGGATAATGGCGGCAAAGTCACCGCCGCTCGAGCGCGCCTGCCATCTGCTCGAGGAATGCAGGCGGCACGGCACGCCCGCCTTCGCGCACCTCGCGCGCGGCGCATTTGTGGCGATGACGATCCTGCGATCTGCGGTCACCGTGGGGCTCATCGACGAGACCTTCTTCAACCGCTATCTAGAATCAATCAAAACCGTCGCCAAGGATTTCGTGCAAGACTGCGCCGAGTTGGCCGAGGGCCGCCGCGCACGCGACGCGTTTCTCGAGCGCTACGGTTTTCTGCGCCCGCGTACTTACGACATTCGATCGCCGACCTATGCCGAGCAGGCCGATACGATGCTCGGACAGATCATCGGCCCGGCAAGCGGGAGCGACATTGCCGGCGCGGCCGTGCCGCCAGAATGGCCGGCGGCAGCGCGCATCGGTCTTGAACGCGCGTTGTCGGAGCTTGGCTTGGAGATCGGCTTCGAGCGCTTCGAGCGCTTCGCGCGCGCGGTCATCGAGGGCAGAGAGTTTTCCAAATTCGCATTTACCCGATATCTCAGCCAGGCGCTCACCGACCTGACGGAATTCGGCGTCGACCACGACCTCGACCGGGCGACGCTTTCCCAGATACCGGTCGATGCGTTCTTCTCGCTGCGCGCGGGAGAATACTTCGGCGCGCCACACGACTTTCTGCGTCGCACCGCCGAGTTCTTCGAGGAACGGACGGCCGTCATGCAGCAAGTCGAGCTGCCGCCGCTGATCCACGACGAGAACCAATTCTTCGCGTTTTTTTATCCGCCGAGCCAGCCCAACTATGTTACCGCCAAATCCGTGACCGGCCCGGTCCAGCTGCTTGGCGAAGCCGGCGCGGAGGATGCGCGGGAGTTGCGGGCACGGATCGTCGTCATCGATCATGCCGACCCCGGATACGATTGGCTGTTCGGCTGCGGCATCGCCGGGCTCGTTACGATGTATGGCGGTGCGAACTCACACATGGCGATCCGGGCAGCCGAATTTAGCCTTCCCGCGGCGATCGGCGTAGGCGAGGTCCTTTTCGAACGGCTAAAACACGCCGAGACCGTGCTTCTCGATTGCACTTCACGAAATATCAGTATTATCAGATGAAGCGAATAGGCATTACGCAACGCATCTCATTGCAGATCCACCAGCAGCCGCATGACTGCCTCGATACGGCCTGGACGGATTTGCTGCTGTCGATTGGGCTGGCGCCGGCGCCGCTGCCGAGCCTCGCCATGGCGGCCGATGAGGTATTCGACTACTTGTCGGAATGCCGTCTCGACGGGTTGGTGATCAGCGGCGGCAACGCCGTCGCCGGATTCGGTGATCCGGATGTCGCCGAGCTGGCGCCGCGTCGCGACGCCTTTGAGGCAACGGCGATCGATTGGGCAATCGCGCGTGACATACCGACGCTGGCGGTCTGCCGTGGCCTGCAATTCCTCAATGTTCATCTGGGCGGGACGATATCCCCGGTCGACGGCCATGTCGGACAGTTACATCACCTGACGCGCGGCTCTGCTCCATTGCCCCCGCCTTTCGTCGACCTACCGGCGCGCTTCGACGTGAACTCGTTCCACAATTTCGCGATCTCAGCGGACGAATTGGCGACCGACTTGCGCGCCGCGGCGCATGATGGCACGGGCCATATTGAAGCGGTATTTCACGCCAAGCGTCGAATCGCCGGCATCATGTGGCATCCCGAACGGGCTAATCCCGGATCCGCGGTGGACGCGCGCATCATCGCCGCCCTGTTCGATTGACGGCTCGTTTTCCTAGTTTTGCGTACGGAAGATTTTTGCCAGCGCAAGCGCCTGCAGGCGTGGTTCCATGAAGTGATAGGTGAGGCCGGCTCCCAGATCCTGTGGCCGACCAATGATCTCTCGTGGATCCGGGTGATCGGCCACGACACTCAACAGCAGGTCGGCCCGCAGGACGGGGTCGTAATAGCTGAATAGCATACGATAAAGATCCTGCCGGTTTGGCGCTTCACCCGGCGGTACATCAAATGTCAGCGCTTCGATATCCCGCGCCTCGACAACGTCGCCCATGTCGAGGCCGGGCCGCATGACAAAGCAACTGACACCCGGCCGGCCGCGCGCCAGGGTCGACCACAGAAGGCCGTCGGCGCCACGCAAATGTGGGAAGTGGCAGGGATGGACGTGCAATATCTTCAGGCCGGAGATATCAAAAACCGACCGCGGGACCATGCCGCCTCCGGTATAGAGCAGCGTTGACGAAACCGTCCGTTCCAATATTGCCGGCAACCGTGGATCGCCGACGCCGGTGATTTCCACTGGAAGAACTGTTTCGGCGTAGTCTTCGAGACCGTCGACCGCGCGAATTTCCGCGAAGAAGCCATCGTCCAGACCATATCGGTCGCTAAGACGCGAGACCAAATTGCGATATAGCTCGGGATATTGATCGGCCAGCACGCGCGGCCAATAATGGGCGGCCAGGTTTTGACGGTTTGCCGCCCAGCGTTGACGAAATCCTGATGGCAGCACGTGGAGGGCGCGGCGCGACGGAGGGATCATCTGGATAATTGTCTGAACCCGCTGGCCGGCGCGACTCAGGCGAGCCAGATATGCGCGCGCAATTGGTCCTTCATGGAACAGCATGGTGAGTGGCAAAGCCGTCACGGTCGCCCCTCCAACGCGTCAAACGTTTGGAAGAACAGGCTCTCAAGAAGGGGCGCGCCGACGACCCCGCCGGCCGCCGTGTATATGTTCAGCGCGTTGCCGGCACTGTTGAGAAATTTGAGAGCCTGGCCCCGCTCCCCGTCCTCCAGACGCTCCGCTGCGCGTATCAGGACATAGGCCAGGGTAAAACAAACCTCGGGCGGGAGCGCCGCCGGATCGACCTCGTCGACGAACCGCTCGTCATAAAGCGCGGCCAGTCGCTTGAAGACGTCGATCCGCCGGCAAAGAGCGTCCAGTTTCGCGCGCGGGCTTGCGGAAAGCACATCGCGCTTGCCAATCAACCCCGCGAGAAATGGGATGACGGCGCCGGGCGCCCCGGCGCGCGTCGCATCGGCGAACGGCTCCAGAAACGCCAGCGCCGTTTTTTCGGCCGCCACCTCGATTGTGGCGTCGGTCGCGGCCGAAGCGGTTGCGAAACCGATCGCGATGCGCACCAGTTCCGCGGCGGCGACCGCGGCGCTCGTGCCGACGTTGTGGATAGACTGCTCGCGGGCGAACCGGATTTCCTCGATGCCCGCGCCGCCCGAACGCGCCAGGTCGCTGACAATTGCGGGCAATGCGTCCAGATCGCCCGGATCGACGATGCGACCGAGAACTCCCCGGATCGTGACCTCCAGCGGTTCGATTCCGAGTTCCTGGTAGGCGGGATTGTTCATTTTGCGCGGCGTGTCGAGGAAGATGACGGGTTTCAGCAGCCCGAATGCAAAATCGAGCGCCGCGCCGGACCAATCGGTGATCATTACGTTCGAGCGCTCGAGAGAATGGTGTTGGGCCAGGTCGGTTTCGAGCCGAAAATGATCGTCTGCGGCGAAGGCGGTGCGCAGTTCCTCGATCTTCTCACTTGCGAGGCGAATGGTCTGCGGGTGTGGCCTCGCGGTAACGTAGTAACCCGCCGACAGCAGGATTTCGACCAGACTGCGTCCGAAGGTCTCGAATATGCCGTGCGGCCCCCAAGACGGCGCAATGAGAACATGCAGCGATCCATGTCCGACCGGCGGTGGCGGTGGCGCGGTGGCGATAATCTCGTCGAGGCGACCGTAGCCGTGACGGATCAGTGTTTTCGGCCGGGCGCCGATCAGCGCTTCACGCGCACGGATTTCGCGCTCATGGTGTGACCCGACGCAGAAAATGCTGTCGTAATGATCAAACGCCGCCGGCTGGTAGATCATGTGCGTCGAAACTGGAGAGTGAAAAATATAGGCGTAGTGACGGCAGTGCGGCGAACGCTTCAAGTTCAGGTTTTCGAGGTCGGGCATGGTCACGACCATTACATCGGCGTCGAGCCCGCTAAACAGGTTCGTGCGTACGCTGCCGGAACCGATCAGGAAGGAAGTGAGCAGTGGCGAACGAATATGTAGCCCCGGATCATCAGGTTGCGACGAGAGGTAGACCAGCGGGTAGCGTCGCCGATCGATCAGTTCGCGTATGATGCCTCTGAAGTGCAGCCAGTATTCCGGCCCCTCGGAATAGAATACGAGATTACGGCGCGCCCGCGGCAGCGCGGTGAATGCCTCGACTTCCCTTATTTCATCTAGGTATGCCATGTGGGCCGCGTTCCTCGCCGTACATCGTTTTTCCAGGTCGCGTGTCAGATGACCGGGCGAAAGAACCGGTCGAGTTGGCCGCGCGCGCGCAAGCGCTCATAGCGCGCACGATCCTCGACCGTGTCGACCTCGAGCCAACCGCCATTGATCGGCACCGGCGCGACAGGCGTTCCGCCGTCGATCAGCAATTGCAGGAACCCGGTCATGTCGAGTTTATCGTAAGATGGGTTTTTGTCGTCCGCGGCCAGCCCGCGATAGCATGCGAGGACCGCATGCTGAGCCGACGCGGTGATCTTTGTCAGGCCAATATATTGCCCCTCGATGTCGTCGATATTGCCCGGATTCCCGCCGATTTCCGTCAGCAGACCTTGCTTTGAGATCTTCAACTTTTCGGCGTCCTCAAGCGGATTGTCCATGCGTTCGCACCACAGCGCCCGCCAGTTCAGATCGACGACGGTGGACAGCGACGCCGGTGTGGCGACAAGTGCGCGCAACACCGATGCTGAATAGACAATGTCGCCATAGGCAACGATCAAATCGGCCCGCTGGTCAAACAGCTCATGTGCTTCAAACAGACTTGCGACCATATTGGTCGTGGCGAACGCGGCATTGTGAAATTGCCGCGTGCCGTAACCACTCAGCGCCTCGGCGGCATAGCCGGTCACCAGAGATACGTCGGAGATTCCGCATTCGGCGACCACCGCAAGCTGTTGGTCGAGCAGCGGCTTATCGAACATGGGAACGAGGCATTTCGGCTTTTCGTCAGTGAGCGGCCGCAGACGCGTCCCCTGCCCGGCGCACAAGATAACGATGCGTGTCGCGCCGCTAACCGTTGCCACGGCGCATCGTCATGCCAATGCCAAACCGCACGGCGCCCAACCGATTTGATCTATTCCGCACCGGTCTTCGAGGAACGGCCGACGTTCTTGACGAGCCGCGTCAACTTATAGAAGTACTTACGAAACGTGAAAACGATAGCCGCGAAAAAGGCCAGGATGGTTGCCGACAGGGCGCCACCGGAAGCCGGGTCGAGATAAGCGAGAGCAGGCGCGCCCGAAAGCAGAAGGACGATGGCCGCAGTGGCGATCACGTCGACGCCTGGTGCAAATTTCATAACGTTCCCCACTGTCTCGATCGATGCGGGTTCAATACAAGCCGTGCCGGTGAATCGACTCAAAGTTTATAATTCACAACGGTTGCGTAACATTTTATCCCGCGCCATCTGCGCCTGTCAACGAATTCAAATGACGTCCGACGAGCCGGATGTGAAAAGTATTCGAGCCGGGAATTCCCATCTAAAACTCGCCCGTGCATGTCGGGATGATTTCTTATTGTATACTATTTTTATGGCGGGCCACAGTTGAAAACGTCGAAAAGCCCTGAAATCAGTCTTCCCAGCTTTTCCGAATTTCGTTGATGATCAGACCGGCATTTTTGTCACCCTTATAGATCGTGGTCCCGTCTTTTGGCTTTACCAGTTGGATGCGGAAAATGGATCTTCCCACGGATGCGGATACCGAAAATGTAACTTTGGCAATGTATTCTTGATCGGAAGTCGCTTTCAAACTTTTATCCGTCACTTTGATGCCCCCCCACTCCCCGGGGCGACCTTGGCGTTGCTTTTTCACATCAAAGGGCTGATATGCGGAACCATCCTGGCCGATGAGATAGATCAGGAACTTTTGTGGATTCTTTTGCGCCAGTTTGATTTCGATGGCGACGGTGCCGGCCCGGTCCACATTAAACTCCTTGGAGGAGATAAAATGCTCACCTTTGTCCATTGTTTCGACCATACCAAGCGCGGTGGCGTTGTCCTGGCCCGGAATCGTGGTTTCACTCACTAAAATATTTGAGCGTCCGCCCATATATGCCGCGAGTTGGGAGGCCCCGACCAGCCGCTCGGAACGTTGCTTTTTGGGAGCGTCGGTGCGCCCCTTGGAGACACCCATGGCGTACGCCATGTTGGGATAGATCGGCCCGGTAAACGAACGCTTCTCCCAGGTGTCCAGTCGATTATGGAATAGCATCTCGCCGTCGACAACCATCCGGCTTCCGAGAAAGAGCCAGAAAAAGCGCTCCCTGTCCCGCGGCGCATCGGCTCGGAGACTGATCCCCTGCCACCGGGCCGAGCAGCCTTCCATAGCAGCGCAGACCGTCGGCGCGATGTCGATCAGGGAGACCGGCGAGTTGTTGGTCCGCAGCTTGCCCGTCGCCTTGAAATCCTTGAACAGCAGGATGGGGTCGTAGGATCCCAGCGGCTTGATGTTTCTGATGTCACCCATCTTTTCCGCCATAACCCCGAAATATTTCCGCTCCTTGGGTTTGAGAGCAAAATTGTTGATGTTGCGTTCGAAACCGTGATCCGAGGTAATAATCAGCATCGAACTATCATATAAGCCAAATTCCTTAAGACGGGAAAACAGCTGACCCAGAATTTTGATCACGCAGCCCATGGTTTCCTTGGCGCCTTTAATATTCTGTCGGGAAGCAATCGCTTTCGCGCTATTCATAAAACAGTTGCTTTTGTACATGAAGGGTTGATGTGTCCCCGCCCAATGCATGAAATGCATCACCGGCTGTTCGCTTCCGACCGTTATCTTTCGGGAGAAGGCGTCAAACTCATTCAGCCGGGCTCGGTGCCATAAATGACTGATGCTGGGCTCGCGCGAGCCATTGATGTTAAGTGGTAGAACCAGCCCATAGCGGGCGATATCGAGGCCGAAACCCAGGTTCACGCTGTGCCGGAGCAGGTTATAGGTTCCGGCGAAGTTGAATGATTTTTCATATTGCGAGTCACAAAATATACATGTGTACAGTTTCTTTGTGTCGTATCCGGCGACGAATGGGCTGAGGCGAACATCGAAGCTGTTTTTCTTGGCGTGGGCAAGAATGGAATCGGGTGATCCCATTGCCCAACCCATGAGTTCACTGGAACGTTCAACGATCCGACCCATAACCATCTGCGGGATCGAATACTGGGTGTTCGGATAGGTGGAAACGGCGTCGGAATATTGGACAAAACCGTCAAACACATCCCTTAATTCGGCGCGTTCGGCAAGATGGGTTTGCAAAAAGCTTCCTTGTACCTGATCGAAGCTGAGAACGAAGATATTCCTCTTGCTGGAAACCGTCCAATTTTCCGTCGTTTTCAAGTGCTCGCCAGACAGCGCGTAAAGATTTATCCCCTTTGACAGCCCCTGGAACGTCACCACCAATATGAACGCCAAACCGAACACCTGGGCGAACCGGAACAGACTAAATAACGGGCGATTTATTTTCGAAAACTTGGCGCCGGCAATGATCAGCAAGGCGCCGCCGATCAGGCAAATCGTGAAAAACACCAACGCCTCATGCCGCAATTCGAGGTCGACAAATTTCCCTCCCTCGATCACGCGTAAGCTGATCGGCAGGAAATTCGTGGCCCCGACAGAGGCGATGAAAAGGGCTAAAGTCAGTATATAAATTGGCTGCCGCAATCGCCTGGGCAACGCGACGGCGATCAGCGGCACGGCAAAAATTACGCTGAAAACAGCGATGGCCACAACGAATTCGAACATGGAAAATTTAAAGTGATCGATGTTGTTTGCAAAAAGCCGAATGGCGGGAATGTAAACGGCCATGAACACCAGGGTATAGATGTTGAGAACCACTCGTAATAAATTTTGGAACACCTATGACTTCTCCATTGTCCGTCATCTAAACATTTGGGACTTATGAGCCTGTTTCAAAACGGAGGATCTGGCTCATCTTGGTTTGATGTTAAGCCGCTTTGCGTTGATGGTTCAAGCGGCGGTTTTGGATGGTCAGTTTCTTGATCTTTTCCCTCCTTTCGATAATGGCGGTGTGACGCCCGAAGTAGGCGTCGGCCGGTGTGACGTTATTGATGCTCTCGTGGTAGCGGTAGTTATTGTAATGCTCGACGAAGGCGCCGATCTGGTTTTCAAGGTCGCCCGGCAGGAAATAGTTTTCTAGCAGGATCTGGTTCTTGAGGGTTTGATGCCAGCGCTCGATCTTACCCTGGGTCTGCGGGTGGTAGGGAGCCCCTCGAACATGGTCGATGTCGTGATCGTGGAGCCAGTCCGCCAGGTCGCCGGAGATATAAGACGAACCGTTATCGCTGAGCAGCCTGGGCTTGTGAAGGACCTTCGCGCTGTCACAGCCTGACGCTTTGAGCGCCAGGTTTAGCGTGTCCGTCACATCATCCGCCTTCATGGTGGTGCAGAGTTTCCAGGCAATGATGTATCTGGAATAGTCGTCCAGGATGGTCGACAGATAGAACCATCCCCAAACAATGGCTTTCAGATAGGTGAAGTCCGTCTACCAGAGCTGGTTCGGCGCTGTCGTCTTGTCCCTAAATTCGTCCGCCGCCTTGATGACGATGAACGCAGGGCTGGCGATCAAGTCATGGGCCTTGAGCAGACGGTAGACCGAAGCCTCGGAGACGAAATAGCCTTTCGTATCCGTGAACGTCACGGCCAACTCCCGTGGCGACAGCTCTGGCTCATCCAGCGCCAGCTCAACGATCTGGTCTCGCACGACATCGGGGATGCGGTTCCAGACCCGGCCTGGAGCGCTATTGAGATCTTCTAGGCCTTGCTAGCCGAAGCTTTGATAGCGATCATACCACCTGTAGAAACTCGTCTTCGGAACGCCTAAATGGCGCAGGGTGCGGCGGACCGGCAGATGGGAACGTTCAACCAGGCGGATGATCTCCAGTTTCTCGGTTGCGGGATACCTCATGTGTCGCCGCCCCCATCCCCGATCATGCTTTTTTTAAGCAGCCGGTTCTCAAGCATTTGCTCGGCAAGGGCTTCCTTGAGATCATGCGCCTCCACACGCAGCGTCTTCACTTCCTCACTGGTGGCTGCGCGCGCCGTGTCGCCCGCAAGACGTTTTTGCCCGCTTCCAGGAATTCCTTCGAGCAACTGTAATACAGGCTCTCGGCGATGCCTTTGCGGCGGCACAACGTTGCGATGCTCTCCTCGCCGCGCAGCCCCGACGACACGACCCGGATCTTTTCTTCCGAGGATCGATGTCGACGCGTCTTGCGCCGGATGTCGCGAACCGTCTTTTCAACAGGGTCTTTCTTGCTCATGGATTTCTGCCTCATCTTCGTTCCTTTCGGTCAATACGATGAGACAGAAATCCTCCGTTAGCCAATCAGTTCAAATTGTCCCAAGGGTGCTGACGTCAGACAATACAACCACCGCCGCCCGCATGCCGCGTATGGCGACGAGACGCCGGTCGGTGTATATCGAGAAAGACTGTCGGCCTCCCCCGCCCGGGCTTGCGCCCGGCCCTCCAACCGACAGCCCTGGTAGCGTAACGAGCGGAACATGAGAAACCCGATCAGCAGGCCCGAACTGTAGCTTAAATTACAGCCCGCTCCGTCCGAGGATTGGGGAGTAGCTCACATCGTGGCAAGAGCCGCATATGAAAAGCTGGCACGGGAAAAGAGAATCTGATCCGGGCGAACAAGGGCGGCGTGCCGGCAGCCGAGGTCAGGGATGATCTCGACCGCGTCATCACCCGGCGCGAAGAGCTGCAAGCGCTTCTGGAAGGCACCGCAGAAGAGCCGGTAATTCTCCATCCAAACATGGCTGAATTTTACCACAGGCAGGTCACAAACCTCGCGGCTACCCTGAACACCGACGAAAACCGCGCCGAAGCGGCAGACCTGATTCGCT
>Ga0315338_1004935_pt1 | contig 10042 bp, 13 predicted proteins | sample ASW8metaG_FD_204518 | JGI IMG/M metagenome (GOLD analysis project Ga0315338, IMG submission 204518) | Ammonia-oxidizing marine archaeal communities from Monterey Bay, California, United States - ASW #8 | ecosystem: Environmental > Aquatic > Marine > Coastal | place: USA: California | collected...
ACGAAATATCTAAGACACGCAATGATTACTGGTATTTTACCAAATGGGAAAAAATTAATTAAGAGTTTGCATAAAGGATTTTTTATATTAAACAAAGCAATAGATGCGTTTTTAATTGGTAAAGACGAATCTTCAAGTTTTGCTTATAATTTTAATACAATTAAAATAATTAAGTTACTTGGCAAAAAAATAAAATATAGAAAGCCTGGTGAATATGGACATCCACTTGACTATTTCTATGCTATAACGAATTATTTAAATACTTCAGATTTAGTTGAATACAAAGTTTATTTTCCAACTGATGTACGTGATTTAGTGAAAAATGCAGATAGCGAGTGGATAAACGATGATATTCGAGAACTTCCTCATGTGTTTCTATTGAATATAAATTCAGCTTGGAATGGAAGACCGTATTACGACCATCAAAAAGACATACCACTTAAAAAAGAATACACATTTACACAAAAAAATAAAAAATATAAATATAAACTTGATTCAATTGTTTCACGTGATTCTACAAATCACCATTTTGTATCATTCATAAAATTAAATGACAAGGAATACATATTTGATGGAGCTATTATGGACAGAACGAACAGCGCATATCCTAAAAATTGGAGATCTGATTTTTTTTCAAAAAAGAACATAACAGTAGGAAAACTAACTTATAATATGAAACATTACAATATGTTATTTTATTACAGAGTAAAATAAATGAATAAATTAATATGAATAAATTATTATGAATAAATAAATATGAATAAATAAATATGATAATTCATAACTGAATATAGAACCCGGCGATTTGAATCACAGGTTGTTTGAAATTTTGAATTCTAGATTGTTGGCAAGACGTTCGAAATTTGTTATTTTTATTATTTGATTCTTTTTTTGAAAACTGTTGTTTTGAAATATCTGTATCTTCATATATTAAATTTATATTACCTCCATTTTGATATGACGATTTGAATAGTTTATATATATTAACATTTGAATCTGTATTTTGAATAGTAAATTCAGTGTCTTTGAAAATATTATAATATGAAGACATTTTGAAATCTATATAATAATATAAATAAAAATATAAAAATATAAATAGATTATTCAAAATTCAAATTCAAATTCAAAATAAAACACTTGGCATTATTCATAATTCAAATCGCTTGTATTTTGCGGTCGCATATCTAAATAAGGATTGAATTCGTGAATTGGCATACTTTGCTGTGCAGTTGCTCTCATACCAAAAGCACTTAATCTGTCATTTAAATCATCTTTTTTGCTTTTGAATGTATATGCGGTTGATTTATTTTTCATAAAATCTCGTTGTTGTTTCATACCGATTTGATTTGGTCCTTGATGAGATTCGCCGATCGACGCAGATTGCGACAAAATCCTGCTGTTTCGATTAAAATTGTCTTGTAAAGTGTAATCTTGCTTCATATTAGAAGAGGGATTCTGTATACGTCGTTCAAACATTTGGTTATTCAACGTCTGTAACCTCGGCACATATTGATGACTCTGTTGTTTCATCTGTGGGTGAGTTGTATGATGACCAGACATACGCGAATTAATTGTATCTTTTCTTATTTCTTGCGGATTGGTTTTTTGATAAGACTGGTATTGTTTGTATTGATCATTGTTAAATTGTGATGCCCACGGTGCATTTTGTTGTGGCTGACTTGGTTTATTTACACGGGCATTGTAAGTATTTGGATGCTGATACGTTTGTTGTCTATTTGGATTTCTATCATATTTGCGTTGGTTATTTTGGTTATTTTGGTGATTTTGATTTTGATTTTGATTTTGATAATTCATTTGTTTTTTTAATAATCAAATATAAATATATATATAAATTATACGTATTAAATCATTTACGATGGACGTTAATAAAAATAAAAATAAAAATAAAAATAATATAGAATCTGACAAACACAAAGATAATATTATACTTATCATAGTTGTTATATGCACAATCATTATATCTTACTATAGCACGAGTGGGTTCAAATCACAATTCGTTCGTTTGATAGATGTATGTGTGATAGGTCCTCTCCTTATATATATTGGATTCTTTGTAAAAGAACATATCAAATGGGCCAAATATCCACTTATTATCACAGGCATAGCAACGATTGTGTACAATGGTAAAAATTATTTAGTTCAAAGTTAATACTGAAAAACGTCTTAAGTGTTATTATCCAAATATCAAATATAAATTAACTATTGACATTAATAAAAAGTATATGGTATAAGAATCTTTGTAATTTTTAATACCAAATAACCAAAATAAGTCTTTATAACCTTTTTTATCGGGCAATCCACACATTTTATTAAATGTAATAGTTATCATACACCTATTTCTATATTCTTTAATAGGATTACATTTCCAAGATAACCAGGTTATTATAACTAATACAAGATGAAATATAGCATAGTTTTTAGTTGGACAAATAAATGGACCTGCCATTAAACATATTTGGTATAAATTATGAATGATTTGTAAGATTTGACATTTCAAATTGAAAAAGTTTTCATATTGTTCTGTATCAAGCTGAAAATGATATAAAATGAAATATAATCCTACGAATAATTTGAAAATATAGGGTTGGGCGAGATGTAAGTAAGTGTGCATTTTTGAAATGTTTGAAACGGGAATTGATTAAATGATATATAATAAATGACTAAAAGAATTATTTATTTCTCAATATAAAATTTGCTAAACTTCCAGTGAATCCACCAATAGACACACCACCTACTAATGCACATAAAACAGTTAAATGAATTGAACTTCCTAATACACCGCCGATTGGTCCTCCGATACAAGCACCTACACCAGCACTTATAAGTGTACCTTTTAAAACAACGGATTTTTTCTGTGATTCTCTTGCTTTGTGAAGTTGAATATTAGTCTCTTCAAGTGTTTCTTCCGTATCGTCGGTAATAAGTTTAGCGTACGCAATTTGTTCACCTTCATTTTCTATTAATTCATTTAGGTCTTTCATAATTTCGTTTATTTTTTCCGTGTCTTGTGCGAGGCGTTTTGCATCTTCGTTGTTTTCTTTCTTTTGTTGTTCTTCGATAGTTGATTCGTATATCAACTCACCTACAATGTAATCTGTTTCATCCATTTTGAAATTAATATCTAATTTATGGTATAGTGTTAATATAATTTGATATAATTTTTATATTGCAGATTATTATAAAGAATTAAAATCGTAAATTTTAAATAAAAATAAAATAATACAATGAATTATCACTTCGGAGTTCCAGCAATAGCCATTTGGCTCACACATATCGTCTTGGGTTTATATTTCTGCGCTGTAGGTTATATGATGCTCAACAACTATAAATTACACCAAGCAATTAGTCTTTCCTTCATAGTAATGGGTGTATTAATGATGTTATATCACGCTCATTTGTGGTATAATTCGCGAAAACACGCTGAACACGAGCATTAAGTCGCAGTCGCAGTCGCCTTCCGGCATCATTCGCATTTTTTTCAAGAGAGGATTTGACGTTTTAATAGTTGGCGAAATGCGCTAAAATAAAATGTAATTTACAATCCTTCCGCGGGGATTAATCCTTGATAAAATTTTTTAAAACGTGAACAATCAAAAGACTTATTAAATAAAATGTTATAATTGTTCCAAATATTTTCACCATTTCTATAAATGGCGGTGGTGTCAATAGTTTTTTTATATTTTCTTTATTAATCTCATCTATATTGTGTTTTCCTAAATTATAAGTACAACATGATTCCAATGAAAATAAAACAATCGTTACTATTGCCGTTACTATTGCTATTTTCTTCATATTTTATTTTATTTTTATTTTAACAAATATACTAATATACTAATATACTAATATACTAATATAAATTTGATGACACTTACATACATTAATTATATTAACCAAAATAATTTCGTCACACCATTCACATTTAACCCAAATCTATATAGAAGTATCATGCCAAATGGATGTTATGATACAGATAATAAAGTAAAAGATATTTGGACAAAGGAGCAATTTGATTGGATAATATGTTTATGTAAAAAGGGTGAGTTTTTAAGAAAAGCAAATGATACGCAAGATGGTATATATTCTTCTATTTATTCTGAATATAAATGTATCAATTTACCCATTGAAAATTACGAAACACCCAAAAGTTTCAAACATCTATTAATCGTATTAGAAGAAATAGATCGGTTACTTTTAGAAGGTAATAAATGTGTTATCCATTGTAGCGCTGGCGTAGGACGAACTGGATTACTTATTGCTTGCTATCTAATATATCGTGGTAGATCTGTTGAAGAAGCTATTGAAATTACAAGGTCTAATATAACCCCAGCACTCGGAAAGTATGAACAATTAGATTATTTACATACGTTTCAAATCGTTTATTTCTCCAAAATTAAATAAATTTGGATTTAAACAACTACCACATATATTATTTACAATAATAATAATTTCAAAATGTCATTTAGTTTTTGCAACCAATGTAAACAAAGTCTTGAAATAATTCATTTTGATATTAAAACACGCGATAGGAAACCATATACTCGTTGTAAAAAATGCCGTTTAAAACATAACAAACAAGAAAAAGAAAAATATGTGAAACGTACATGTTCGCAACGAAAATTATGCAAAGATTCAAACTGTACAAAATGTTTTGAAAAGAGCTTTGCGAATTATAATGGAAAAACAAGCAATGATAAATTTAAAAGAGATTGTTGGCATCCAACAAAAAATGGAGATGTTGTCCCTGTACATGTATTTCGTTCTACAGGTAAGAAATATTGGTTTAAATGTGATATTTGTAACCATGATTTTGATATATCCCCTAATAATTTAACTAATAAAAATAGATGGTGTCCTTATTGCTGTATTCCTACACAAAAATTATGCCAAGACCGTAATTGTGAATATTGTTTTAAAAAAAGTTTAGCATCATTTGAAGGTAAAACAAATAGCAATAATCTTAAAATTAATTGTTGGCATCCTGTTAGAAATGGCGATTTAACACCAAGAGATATAACATTATATTCAAATAAAAAATATTGGTTCCATTGTAATGAATGTGAACATGATTTTGATATTATGCCAACCTCAATTATAAGAAAAGGAAATTGGTGTATATATTGTGCAGGTCAAAAATTATGTGGCGATGAAGATTGTAATTCTTGTTTTGAAAAAAGTTTAGCGTCATTTGATGGATTGACAATTAATGATAAATTTAAAAGAGATTGTTGGCATCCAACAAAAAATGGAGGCGTTGTTCCTGGACATGTATTTCGTTCTACAGATAAGAAATATTGGTTTATATGTGATGTATGTTTTCATGACTTTTCTATAAAACCCTCAAGTGTAAGTCAAAATAAATGGTGTTCATATTGTAGTAATAAAAATTTATGTAATAATAGCAATTGTGATTTATGTTTTAATAAAAGTTTTGAATCAAGTATATCAGAAACATTCAATGGTAATTTAAAGAAAAAATTTTGGAACAAAACAAAAAACAAAGGTTTATTGCCAAGAAATGTTTTCAAAACTTCAAATAAAAAATATTGGTTTGATTGTGACTCGTGTTTATATCCATTTTCGATGTCATTAAATAATTTATATTTCAATAACTGTTGGTGTCCAACTTGTAAAAATAAAACTAGTAAGAAATTATATAAATGGCTATCATCTCAAAAATGTATAACAGATATTAATTGCGAATATTCACCACCTTGGTGTTCAACTGATTATACTACAATACATAATGGGCATATACATAAATCAAAATACAAATACCGTTATGACTTTTTAATCACATTTCATAATAATACAAAATTAATTGTTGAATTAGATGGTGAACAACATTATAAACAAGTAATGAAGTGGAAGTCACCATTTTTACAACAAATTCGGGATAAATATAAAGAATTCAAAGCAAGACAATATAATATTAACATATATAGATGTATTCAAGTAGATGTATATCATAATAAAAACAATTGGAAACAAAAACTAAAATCACAATTCCAAAAATATATAAATTAATTATTTGGATCCTTTATCTTAAACGTAGAACCAAATGCACGGTTAATCCAATAGCTTTCACTAATGGCCAGACTGTACCTTAAAGGAATTATTGAAAGCGATTAAGTTTCTATCCTCCATACCCGTTCAGTCTTTGAAGGGCTGACATATTCTAATCATTACGAACTTAGTCAGTCACACTGCGGATTGTCCATTGTATATCCATTACTTTATTACCTGAGAACTGCAATTAACAGTGGTCCCAATATAAGTTTCCAAATATTGGTGGTAGAAATGGCTTTAGGAGTTTCCCGCTTCGAGGTATGTCGCCAGAATAATTCTGACTAGCCTATACTTTGAATATAGACTCACGCAACATTTACGTGCTTTCTTTTTGAATTCCGTACTCTTCGATCGTTCTTCCATCTTCGAGTTGTTTTCCAGCGAAAATTAGTCTCTGCTGGTCGTTCGGAATGCCTTCTTTATCTTGTATTTTAGTTTTAACATTCTCAATTGAATCACTTGGTTCCACATCAAGTGTAATCGTTTTACCAGTTAATGTTTTTACGAAAATTTGCATACTTTTATATTTATTAATTTTATATTTAGTATTATTTATATAGTACGCAACTTATCTTTAAATTGTTAATTTTGTATGTGGTATTTTATATTTTGTTTTATATAATACATATTTCAAATTCAAATTTCAAAATGAAACTTTTTATATTATCCCAGCACTAGGGAACCATGAACAATTAGATTATTTACATACGTTTCAAACAAGCTGTTGCTGTTGCTGTTGCTGTTGCTGTTGCTGCTTTTTGCGGAGCTCTTTGGCCTTCAATTTTGCAATCTCGACCCCAACCCAGTGTTCGCTTTGCGGGAAGAACTTTTGCACAATGACGTCCAGGATGGCCGCTTCTTCTGGGGTGAGTCCGCCGTGAAGCACTTCGATGTTGACTTGCATGATGTCTATACTTGTGCAAGACACTAAGGTCGTTGGGATCTCAGTCTGCTGCAGGACGTACCCGATGGCCAGGCGTGCTAGATTGAAACCATTCTGTTCCGCAAATTCATTTGCAGCGACTGTCCTAGCTTTGAGATCATCGGAAGCAGGATGCCACACGGGCGGCGGTCGGTTGCAAAGTAGTCCCATTGCAATGGGGGAGGCATAAATAAACTCGATTTGGCGACGCCGCAAGAAACTCAGGAAACTTTCGCTGTCTATATCGGTTTCAACGAGCGACCTGTCGTTCAATGCGTACCGGCAGTATACTAACGCACTATCAACACGAATGTCTGAACGCTCTATAATGCGGCGCAAGGTTCTCATGTCGTATGATGTCACACCAATTCGCCGCACCTTTCCAGCCTGCCGAAGCAGATCGAGGGCGGGTAGGGTCTCGTTCACGATTTGGTCTTCGTCTCCAAACTCGCAGTCGTGAATTTGTATTGTGTCGATGTAGCTAGTTTGGAGTTTTCGCAGGGAGTCGTGCACTGATTGAGTCACTCGAGATGCCGAGAAGTCGAACATTTTCCCTGTTGTGTAACGCCCGCATTTGGTGTTCAAGCAAAAGGACGACCGCACAATTCCTTCCTTTGCGAGTTGCTGCAAGCAGTTCCCCACGACGGTCTCGCTCGACTTGTACCACGGTGCTGTGTCCAGCAGCGAAATGCCTGCCTTGAACGCCGAACGAAGGATCGCCACGCACTCCTCCTGCGGCATCGGTTTAAATACCCCACCAAACGCGCTGCATCCGAGCGAGAGCTTGGCCGGCTTAGGCGGTGAGCACACGCTCTCCATATTTAGTATTGTTTATATAGTACACAACTTATCTTTAAATTGTTAATTTTGTATGTGGTATTTTTTATTTTGTTTTATATAATACATATTTCAAATTCAAATTTCAAATGAAACTTCTTATATTACCTCATCAATTATTTCCAATTGAACATGTTAAAATACACTCAAAAAATTAAAAGACATAGAACCAGTAGATTCAGTCATATTATATGAACATCCTCAATATTTCAAAAAATATAAATTCAATAAAAAGAAATTAGTTCTACATAGAGCATCTATGAAATATTACGCTGATTTACTTAAAAATAATAATTTCAAAGTTCAATATGTAGATTTCAAAAATAAACTACCATCTGGCAAACATTTATATTTTGATCCTATTGATAAACTCAAATTATCCGGTCATATGCTGGAAACACCCAACTTTCTTTTGAACAAAGAACTAATGGAAAAATATAGAAAGAAAACCAAATCATTTACGTTTTCAAACTTCTATATGTGGTCAAAAAAAGAATTAGACATATATCCATCTTTGAAATCAATGGACAAAATGAACCGAGACAGATTCAATAATAAAGTAAAAATACCAAAACTTCCATCTAACTCAAATTCCGTCGACACCAAATATATAAAAGAAGCAATCACATATGTAAATAGCAATTTTCAAAATAATTATGGAAATACGGATGGAATTATGTATCCTGTTACTCATAAAACCGCCAAGAAATGGTTAGTCGATTTTTTCAAAAAGCGTTTGAATAACTTCGGTCCATATCAAGATTTCGTGAAACAAGGCGAATACTTCATGTATCATTCCATATTATCCAGTTCCATAAATATAGGATTATTGAATCCAATTGATATAATAGAAGAACTTGCGAAATATAAAAGCAAGGTGAAAATAAATAGTTTTGAAGGATATATACGACAATTATTTTGGCGTGAATATCAACGCTATTGCTATATATATGCGGCAGCAGATTTCAAAAAGAATTATTTCGGAAATAAGAAAAAACTTTCAAAAGCTTGGTATACCGGCGAACTCGGTATTCCACCAGTCGACGATTTCATTAAATCCGGATTTGAAACAGCATATATGCATCATATAGGACGACTTATGTTTGTAGGTAATTTTATGAATCTAAGTGGTATATCACCTAAAGAAGGATTTCGCTGGTTTATGGAATTTTCAATTGATTCCTATGAATGGGTTATGTATCAAAACGTATATGATATGGTTTTCTTTGTAACCGGTGGATTAACTATGCGTAAACCATATGTGACATCCAGCAATTATATTTTGAAAATGAGTGACTATAAGAAAGGTGAATGGTCCGAAAAATGGACGGAATTATATAGGAAATTTATGAAGAAACATAAAAAGAAATTGTGGAAATTTAGATATCATTTCCCTCAATTGAAAAATATGTAGATTTATTTTCAATAGACAGAAACGAAAATTTTATGTTACATATTGACTTATAAATCAAAAGTAAATGAAGCTGAATTTATATAAGTTTAATTATACATTTTATTTATTTACATATTTAGAATCCATATTTACCAAGATGTTTCAAAAGATTTATAACTATATTGTTACAACAATTTGCTAACCCCAGACGTTGCTTTAATTGTTGCAGTTGTGGCATCTTTTCCGGTTTATATGAAATCATCAAACCTTCTCTATGTAACAGAAATTTGGTTTCGTATTTGGGATATTTGGAATATTTAATGTTAATCCATTCATCACGACTTATATGGGAATCATCATAATGATAAATTATTTTAAATGTTTCAAACTCAATTGTTTTTTGTTGTTCATAAATACCACCCATTTCATTACGATTAAGTTTGAGGGATTTGGGATTGTGAACTAATTTATACAATAATTGTGGAATTTCATTTAGAGGATCATATTCTTTTTGTATTGAAGTAATGTTCAAGTTTAGTTTTTCTAATATAGATTTAACATAATTATAACATTTTAATTTTTGATAAAATGGGTGGCTTGTTAGAGAGTTATTTATTCTTTCAACTATTAATTTTTTAGATTTTTCAACACATAATAAATCATCTAAAGTTTTAGCATTTTTAACCATGAAGTCTATTTCTGCGTAAATTTTGTCCATTATATTAATAATAAAGTTTCAAAATGTTTCAAAATGTTAATATTGTAATTAATTCATATACGACTATTTAATACAAATAGTTACA
>Ga0315338_1004936_pt1 | contig 10037 bp, 12 predicted proteins | sample ASW8metaG_FD_204518 | JGI IMG/M metagenome (GOLD analysis project Ga0315338, IMG submission 204518) | Ammonia-oxidizing marine archaeal communities from Monterey Bay, California, United States - ASW #8 | ecosystem: Environmental > Aquatic > Marine > Coastal | place: USA: California | collected...
ACACTATAACGAATCATCTCGAGAATGACAGATTTGTAGTTGGGATTGGTTACCTTAAATGATATTTCAACATAAGCCACTTTCTCATCAATGTCCAGAATCTCAATGTCTTCTAGATCTATTATTAATGGAATAATTTCTGGTTTTGAATCTGATGGGGATGTAAGAAATCCTCCTTCTGAAGTGTCATCAATTATAGACGTCCCTGAATATGCAACCACTAAAGTTACTATCGTCAATGCTCCAATTACCCCACCGACAATAATTTTGGGATTCAATGTTTTTTTCGAGTTAGTTCTTCTCTTAAATGTTAACATAAAAAATCCATATAGTGCCATATTACAAAACAATCATGCAGTATTTTCAGGCTGTCCAAGAAGGAAAAATTCGAGCGAATAAAGCTCAAATGAAGCTTTTTGAAATTGCGGGATTTGCAATGTTAACACTAACAACTAAGAAAAAAGATGGAAAATTCTACCCAGTTGGAGAAGAAATCTATTATGCTGTAATCAGAAAATCGGAAGGCTATGTTGTATTATTAGTTGATGAGGATGGATATACAAAGACACAATCAAAGGATCTTGAAAAGGATGAAGCAACTAAAATCTTCAAAAAAGTTGTAGAATCTGGAATTGAAGAATTTTCTGGTAATGAGATTAAAATATGGACTGAGGCATTTCCGACAATTCAAGATGAATTGAAATAATGTTATTTTTTTGATAGAATAATTTCGGTTCCTGTTGGTTGACCCTTAATTGCCTTTTCAAGATTTTTGATGTCTGATCTGATTACCCTTGTTTTGATTTTTGAGCGTTCTATGATTTTTAGTGCAACTATGTCCATTAGATCATATCCACCAGCCACAGAGTCCTCATGAATTAGTATTTTTTTGAGGTTTTTCATCTCAATCTGCTTGAAGAGTTTTGCCTTTTTGTTCTTATTTGGATCAGAGTCATAAATTCCATCTACGTCTGTGGCATTGATGAATTGTTCAGCATTGATTTTTTCCGCAATTAAAGCGGCTGTCCCGTTTGTGCTTTGACCCGGATGTAAACCGCCTGAAACAACTATCAATCCACTATCAACTGCTTGCTGTGCTTCTTTTAGTGATGATGGTGGATGAGAATATGCTTTACCCTTTAATGCATAGATAAGCAATTTAGCATTTAGACGAGATATTTCAATTCCTAACTCATCCAATGTAGATTCGTCTATTCCTGAAGATCGGGCATGATTAATGTAATGTCTTGCAATTTTTCCGCCTCCAGCTATTACGATTGGCTGATGTGTTTTGCTAACTTTTATTAGAAATCTAGCATAGTCTTTGAGAAGTTTGACATTCTCCATTGCAAAAACTTTACCAGAAAATTTAATGACAACTCGCTTTTTCATTATTTCAGCTCATCAAGAATTAATTTTGCAGTAATTTCAACTTTTTTACGATTATTTTCTTGAGTATACACTCTAAGTATATTCATTTTTCCAGACATTGAAGACACTAGAGGGATTTTTGAAATCGGGATTTGCTCTGATATTACCTTTTTTGAGCCTTTTTTCACCAGTATTATGGATTTGGACTCTTTCTTTGATGGAGTTTGAGGAATCGAATGTGTACTAGATGTATCTAGAAAAACTTGACTTGTGCCAACTTTTGATTTTTTGGTGATTTGATTTTTTAATTCCTGCATGATTTTTGCGTCAAGGTTTGTTGAAAGAATTCTTTCAAAAACGCACTTAAACAATCTTCTATTTTGATAGTCATTTGCAATTTTTTTGGAAGCTCTTAATTCTGATGTGGTCTCCGGCAGAGAAAGTAATAATGCCATGATAGATTCGTCTGTTTGCTTAACATAATCATTCAGAGTTAGAGATGTTAGTCCTAGTTCATCATCTGCAAGTGTCATAGCCTCTAACAACATTACTTCACCAGCTCTAACTGTTTTGTGGAAATATACTGCCTTGAACATCTGAAATCTTGAAATCATCATAGTTTCAAAATTTACCAGAGATGAATGATCAAGTGCCAGTTTATTTTTATAGACATCAAGTGAGTATGTAATCCTGTTGTGATCAATTTTTGCATGCTCTGCTCCTGTAAAGTATCCATCACGAAGAAGATAATCCATCATATCTGCAGATAATGCGCCTGAAACAATCTCATTCATGAACTGCAATTTTCCCTCACCCATAGCCAAATCATGAATTAGTTTTTTGTTAAGACCGTTTTTTGAAAGAATGTCACCAATTTCAGTTTTTGATATAATCTGTTTTCCAATCTGCTCATGGCTTTTTTTCTTTTTTCTCTGCAAAACTTCCTCAAAAAGATGTGAGAATGGACCGTGTCCAATATCATGAAGCAATGCAGCAAGACGTAAGTTTATGATATCTTCATTTCTTGTAATTCCTTTTGACTGTAAAGATGTTCCTGCCATAGATGCAATATGCATTACACCAAGAGAATGTTCAAATCTTGTATGCTGTGCACCTGGATAAATCAAATGTGCGCCAGAAAGCTGTTTGATTCGTCGTAATCGCTGAAATACTGGTGTATCAATTATCTGTCTCTCAGTTTTATTTAGACGGATAAAACCGTGAATAGGATCAGTGATCTCTATGTATGCTTTTTTCATATTCCTATCTTTTTTCCAAAGATCTTCATTATATCATCATGTACATCTTGTTTTGATTTTGTCGCATCAACAATTTTCCACTTGTTTTTCACAGCCATTTTTCTATATGTCGTTGATATTTTGTTAGAAAAATCTTTATTCCTTTCAAACCTATCTCGATTTGATCTTTTTCTACTGAATGATTCAGTTTGTGATACATCTAATATGATTACTAGATCTGATTTTGGTAGACCGTGATCTAAACTCTCAAGCCAATCAAGTTTTAGACCATTTACCAAACCATAAACCAGATTGGATTCTCTGTATCGGTTCATTATGATAACCGAGTTTTTCTCTTGTGACTTTCTAATTTCGTCTATCTTTTCCCACCTATTTGCAGACAAGAGGCAATGAATGACCTGTGGTGGAAACTTTCTTTTTCCATCCAAGTATCTACTAATCTCTTTACCTATGGGTGTAGTGTAATCCGGAAATGAGAAAAGTTTTGTCTTTATTTTTGCTAATTTAAGCCTCTTTTCTAGCAATGCAGATTGTGTTTTTTTTCCTGCTTGGTCCCCACCCTCAAAAACTACAATCATTTGAATCTAAATTAATCTACTTGACTACAATTAAAAATCTTCAGTAGTAATATTCAGGTTAAGAAAAATTTCTTCGACCAGTTTTCAGTCTATCCATTCTAGTTAATTCTTCATCGTTAATGTTATCTTCAATCTCTTCTTTGATTTGCTTTGATTTTTTTGATTTAGAATCTGCCAGTTTACTCATGCATAGATATACACTATAATCCATTTTAACATTAGCGATCGTTCTTTAGAAAGAGAACTGAAACTATCGCTTCCTAAACAAGGCAGAAATACCAATAATTACTACAGATGCGATCATTCCTGCTATCCCTAAGTTCTCATTTGACTGAAATAGAAATGCCGACCCAAGAAAAACTGCTGCAGATAAGATACTTCCAGAAAGTAAAATGTTTGATTTTTTGTTGTTGTTATATTGCATCATACGGTTCTCGTCCATGAATTTTTTTATCTCAGGTGCAATTGTAAGTGTGTCATCAAGTGTTTTTGCAAATTTTTTGAATGAGTGCTTTATTTCCTCAATGTATGCATCCTTGATCAGTGATTCTTCTTCTAAAATTTGTCTGAGTACTTTGATAAATTTGAAGTCAACCTTGTGAGTATGGTATATTCCTTCTATGATTGTTGACATTCTCAAATACAGTGCCAAGTGTTTTGGTAGTTTAAATGGAAATTTAGACATTGTTTTATTTGCAAGAGACATTAATGCTTCTACTTCCATTTCGTCAGGTTTTTGTCCATACATTGATTTAATGGACATCTCTATGCCTTTCTCTATAACATCTCTGTTGAAATCAGGTGCTAACATTCCCAATTCATCCATTGCGTTTACTGTTCTTGAAGGATCTTTTTCCACCAACGCAAGATACAGACGAACTAGACGCAATCTAGTCTCATTGTTTAGTCTTCCAATCATTCCAAAGTCATATAGAATAAGCGTACCATCATCTTTGACTGAAATATTGCCAGGATGAGGATCCGCATGAAAAATTGAATGTCGTAAAAGCATGGTAAAGAAGACCTTGTGTACATCTATGACAAGTTTTTGCCTATCAATTCCCTTTTTATCAAGTGCTTCGATATTTGTAACCTTGATTCCAGGTATATACTCCATTGTTAGGATATTTTTTGTTGAATAATCATCATGAATGTTTGGTATTACTACATTCTCATATGGCATCATGTTTTTTTTGATATTTTTTAGATTCTCAGATTCTTTTGAATAATCCATTTCCTCATGTATTGATTCGACAAATTGTTTCATTATTGGTATAATTGAGAATCTTAGATTTGGATCCACAAATTTCATAGCAAACGGGATTATCTTCATCAATACCTTGAGATCTTCTTCAACCATTTTTTCAATTCCTGGTCGCTTCACCTTTACAATTACCTGCTGACCATTCTTTGTTGCTTTGTACACCTGACCTAGAGATGCACCGGAAAGTGCATTTCGATCTAAACTATCAAATTTTTCCTCAATATTTCCAATATCTCTTTCAATAACAGGTCTTACTTTATCAAAAGGAACTGGAGGAACACTGTCCTGTAGTTTCGATAGTTCCTCTAGATATGGTTGTGGAAGTATATCAGCCCTTGACGAAAGCCATTGTCCAAATTTGATGTATACTGGACCTAATGAAATACATGTGTTTAGTATGCGCCTTGCATTTTTCTTAAATCGCTTCTGATCAATATTCTTTCCATCATTTGAAATCCAAAGTACTCTATCCTTTCTTAGAGCTAAGATGGTTGGAAGTAATTTGAAAAATACGTATATCGTTCTTACCAAAACCAATTAGATCACTTCTTTAGCTCTTGTTGTTCATTAATTGCTTTCTGAAGTTCTTTATGAAGTCTGTATAGTTCAATTTTATGCTCTCGAATTTCTGCTGCAATAAAATTAATCTTTTTTTGAATTGTTTGTAATTTATCCATTATTTTCATCCATAATTTCTTTTAGTTTTTTAGCAATGTAATAAGAAATGTAACCTGCCACAAAAGAAGCAGTTAGACCTCCAATAATGGATTGCTGTTTTTTGAATAAGGAATCCTTTTTCATGTTATAGATTAATTTCCCAACCAATCCGCCACCAAGTGCAGCTCCAACCAAACCAACTAAAACTTCCTGTGCATCTAAAAGTAAATGGCCAAATGGATCCTTTCTTGGATCAACCCTATCTGAATGAACCGTGAATTTTGATTCATATTCTCTAATGTGTAAATTGCCCTTTCGGTACTGCTTAATTGCACCTTTCTTATCCCCTAATTTCGTCTCTTCTGCACCATCAAGAATTATTCGGCCAAGCTCTATAGGAAGTTCAATTTCATTCATTTTGATGATCCATAAAGAAGTATGATGAATATAATATTATTTTTCTATTTTTGAGGTTATTATGAGATATTAGTCATAAATTTTTATTCTAAACTAGTTTTAAAAAATTATGGCAATATGTTGTATCTGTAAAAAAGTTGAGGGCAAATTAAAGATTAAAGAAGGTAATCCCAAGTACAAGGGAAAAGCAATTTGCAAAGAATGCCAGGATGTAAGAAAACTGTTGTTGTCTACAAAGTAGAACTTGTTAATTATGTGTCTTCTATTTCTTTTACCTTGTTAAAACAATTAGTTGCTTCATCCTCTAGACCCTGATGTTTCAACAGTTCTGCTTTGTTGTACCATGCATCTGCATAATTTGGTTCAATCTCTATTGCCTTTTCATAATTGATTATTGCATCATCAAATCGTTCTAGGTCAGTAAGTACCACACCCTTATTGTACCATATCAATGGATCACTTGAATCAAGATTTGCTGCTTTGTCATAACATTCTAGTGCATCTGCAAAACGTTCCAATTCAGCAAGAGAGATACCCTTGTTCAAGTAAATTTCAGCGGTCTCCATTATTTGTAATGCCTTATCAAAATTCTCAATTGCTTCTTCATGTTCTTCAAATTCAGCAGATAGAAAACCTTCCTTTAGTAAGACTTTGGCATCAGATTCGGTTAACTTCAATGTAAATTATATCTAAAACTGATTCAATTAAGAATTTTGTTTGGAAATATCAAAATTTTAGCAAAATCAATCATACAAAGAAACTTTTTGTATAATGTATGTGTATTACAACCAAATGACTGACCTTATTTGCAATCTCTGTTCTAAGAAACTTTGTGAACACACATACTCAGAATCTCTTGATTGTGCAATGAAGCTAATTAAAGCGGGAAGAAGAAAAGCTGGGCTTGCACAGCACAAATTACGACAATCAATGTCATAATAATTTTTAGACTTATGTATTATCTAGTGTATACATATTGAGATGGGAAAAGGAGGATTTTTCAAAAAAGATATCAAAAAACGGAAACAAAAGCGAAAGGAGCGAAGTATCAAACAACGAATTTTAGAGCAAAAAAAGAAAGTTGAGGAAAAAATTCATCATGTTATTGAAGTTGCTACTGAAGTCAAAAAATCGTCAGAGCCTGAACCGGTTGTAGAGAAAGTAGAAGAGGTAAAGCCTGAACCGGTTGTAGAGAAAGTAGAAGAGGTAAAGCCTGAACCGGTTGTAGAGAAAGTAGAAGAGGTAAAGCCTGAACCGGTTGTAGAGAAAGTAGAAGAGGTAAAGCCTGAACCGGTTGTAGAGAAAACACAGCACCTAATATTTGATCAAAGTATCATATCATACATTATGCTGGATAATAGACAAGTAATTGAAGGGATTCAAAACTTTTCTGAAAATGAAACAAAGTTGCTTACTTTTGATGCAGTAATTAATGATTTTATAGAAAAAGAGAAGCTGACATATAATAGAAGTTTAACATTTGAGCAGGTTCTTACTAAGCTAAACCATATTGGAAATTTTCAGTACTATGGAGTTGATGAAAATTCAGAAATTACAAAGAGAGCTAATGTATTATTTCAGGCAGAAAAATATGTCGATGACTCGAACATATTAGAAGAAGAAAAATTATCAAAAACTGATTGTGTTCTAATTGAACTTTTAATAGATAAATCTGTAGTTCTGGTCACAAATAATTCACTTTTGAAAGAAGCAACAATGCAAGAAGCAAAAGAACGGAATGTAACAGTTGATATTTTTGATCCGCTTGAACTCTAATTTACTTTTGGAGTTTTTTACTTATAATTGGAAGTCTTCCCTTCTTATACAATAAAGCAATAATTCCAATTATTACGATAATTGCAACAATTTCACCTGCTGGCGAGTCATTATCACTGGTTCCAATTAGAGATAAACCATCTACGTTGATTGTAGTGTCATATGTGATGATTTCATCATTTCGCAAAGAATCCTTATAGCTCACTTCGATAGTGATGTCATGCTCACCACCTCTTTCCCCACCAACAAACTCTATTGGGATGTTAAATGGAACTGGACTGTCTGGTTCTATTTCGTCGATGTATTGTGTCGATTCCTGAATGTTAGAGTCACCACGTGGTTTTAATGTTACAAATCCAAACAAGCCATCTGAATTTCCTTGATTTAAGATCTCACCAATTACTGTCTGCTTTCCAGACAAGTCAATCACTTTTACTCCATAAATATATGGATCAACTAATCCGTTTATGTACAGATCAGCAACTCTTTTTACGGTTTTGGCCTCTCCATGAGAATTAAAATATGAAACTTCCATTGGTAGGTGAAGTGGTTCATTTTTTATGCTTTCAGGAACAAAAATGTTGATTTTGAATTCTACTGATGAGTTTGGTAAAATAGTACCTACATCCCAATGTGTCTGATCAAAGATTACATTTTCAAGATTTTTTGATTTTGATGTAGCACTTACCGATGTCTCATCATTTTTTAAAATAATGTCAACGTTTGATAGAGGTGCACTTCCTCCATTTGAAACTTGAATGGTCACTGGATTATTTGTAAGTGATGTAATGTATGGAGTGGTTGGGGTTAAATTTACAGTACTGTCACCTGTTAATTTGAATCTAAAATCAAAGAAATCCTGTCTATCACCAGACTCACGTAATCTGGAATATTCTACTTTGGCATTGCCTGAATAACTTGTGATAGCTGCATTCTCACTCACATCTACAAAAAATGTCAGATAAAATGAATCACCCGCAACAGCTTTTTGACTATTATCTGCGAGAATTTGCCCAATACGTCCTTCTGGAGATGAAAACTGTGCTGGGAGCATTAATTGTCCCTTTATTCCTGTTATATCCTGTGTTCCTACATTTGCCATAGAAATTGTAAATGGTACATTTTTGTCACCTGGTGCAACCTCAATTTTTCCTGCGGATGTACCAAAGTATGCGTCAAGGAATTTTATACTGGTTATCGAGTCTCGTAAAACCCCATCTGCAATACCAACTGTACCCGGTGCGCCTAATGCAATTGGTATAAATGGACTAATGGCAAGAATAGCGATTAATGCTATATGTAAAGTTCTCATGCTACTAACTCCATTTGTGGATGTTCATCTTCAAATGAACGACCGTCTTTAATTGTAATAACACGATCAACGTCTGGAAACTGTTGTCTATCGTGTGTTACAATAATAAATGTCTGGTTAAGTTCTCTTGCCATAGTTTTCATTAGTTTTACAATATTTGCAGCAGTTACAGAATCAAGATTTCCCGTTGGCTCGTCTGCTAAGACAATAGCTGGATTATTTACCAGTCCCCTAGCTATTGCAACTCGCTGGGCCTGTCCACCCGAAATTTTGTTTGCACGCTTTGGAATTTGATCTTCTAATCCAACTCTAACAAGTAGTTGCTTGGCTTTCTGAAGAACATCTTCAGAATTTTGTTGAATTTGTTGAGGCAACATTACATTTTCTAGGACAGAAAGATCCTGTAATAGATTTGAAAATTGAAAAATAAATCCTAACTTCTTATTTCTATATTCAGAAATTTGGCTATCGCTTAATTGTGTAGTTTCAGTGCCATCTAGTATTATTCTACCATTTGTTGGTCCATCAAGAAGCCCAATCATGTTAAGTAAAGTAGATTTCCCTGAACCAGAACTTCCAACAATTAGTACAAACTCTCCACGGTTTATTGTTAATGACACATTATCTAATGCACGCACTTCAGTATCTCCCTCACCAAAAATTTTTGTCACATTTTTTAATTCTAAAACAGCATTAGACAGTTCTCATCGCCTCCACTGGTTGTAATTTTGTCGCACGATATGACGGATAAAGAGAGGCAATCACAGCAAGACCAAATGCGATGAGTGCGGTTTGACCGATTTTTTCCCAGTTATAATTAACTTCAAGTGCCAAACTGCCTTCAAATTGCATGTTTGTTATCTTTGCATATGTGGTGTAAACTAGCCCAAATCCTGTGCCTACTCCTGCACCACACATACCGATTATCATTCCTTGGAAGATGAAAATAATCAAAATATCTTTTCTTTTTGCCCCAATTGCTCGCATTACACCAATTTCTCTTGTTTTATTGTTAACAAGCATCATTTGAATAACTACTATGGCAAAGGCTGATGACATCATTCCAAAATATCCAATAAGATTAATCATTGCAATTCCTGAACGAAATCCTTTGAGTGTTGATTCTGCTGATTGCTCAATATTTTCTATTAATAGATCATCATTTTTGTATGCAGCAGAAAATTGTGTAATTAAATCATTTACAACTAATGAGTTTCTATCATTCATTCTTACAAGAATTGAATTGGATTCATCAGGTCTATCTAGCATGCTGCGTAGGGTATCAATGTGTACTATAACACTATTATCAAATCCTTGACCACCAGCAGTTTTACTAATACCACTAACAACAAATCTCTTACTTACTTCTTCACCAACTCTATTTTCCATGATTAGTTTGATGT
>Ga0315338_1004937_pt1 | contig 10035 bp, 10 predicted proteins | sample ASW8metaG_FD_204518 | JGI IMG/M metagenome (GOLD analysis project Ga0315338, IMG submission 204518) | Ammonia-oxidizing marine archaeal communities from Monterey Bay, California, United States - ASW #8 | ecosystem: Environmental > Aquatic > Marine > Coastal | place: USA: California | collected...
TGCCTCAATTCCGTACGCCGTTCAGCCAACTCAACCCGAAAGAACTCAAGTTACTGACGATGAAGATCACCGCGTACGCACTAAGAAAACTCGGCAACCGAATCGGTGCCGGTCCAGCAATGGATCCGAAGGATCTGACGCAACGGGCCATACTCGACACCCTCGAGGGTCGGCGGAAATGGAATCTGACGCGGTATTCAATCGAACAACATCTGATTGGCTGCATCAACAGTTACATCTCCCACTATTTCGACTCCAAAGAAGCACGAACACCCAGGATGCAATGGCCTGGACCAGATAACCAGGACTACGCCCTTGGCGACAAAGCCTGGGACCACCGTTCTCCCGAGACAATCATCAGCAACAAAGACCTGATGGAAAGTGTCCGGAAGATGGTAGTCAACGACGGCGACCCTAACCTCTACCAAATTTGGCAGAAGGTTGAACACAGTGATTGGGACTTGGATCAGGACCTCGAACAGTTCTGTATCGAGCTAGGCTTCGATCCTGAAACCGGTAGTGCCGGCTACCAGAGATTCAACCGCTTACGAAAAAAGATACGGATGTACGCTCGACAGTGTTACGAAGATGACTCTTCCCACACAGCGCAAACGCATTGACAACCCTCCACACCAATTCTCAGAAATGAACACCGAGACCGTGAGTGAACTCCACCAGTCCCTTCGGCGCATATTTGGCGACGAAGCCGACGAGGTTATTCAAACTCGTCTCGAAAATCAGGCATTTCAGGAAGCCGAACAGCTACTACTGACTGCTGGCATCGATCCTAACGAGGTGTATGAACAGGCGGTCGACGACATCCAGTTAACCGAGCGACTGATAGAACAGGGGATCACTCCGCCACGGCGACTCGACCGGCTATCGGAAGCGGAATTCTTCGCGCTCGACGAACATCAACTCGAATCCTATCTGACAGCCTACGGTATCGACGTACCGGCTCTAGTCAAGAAAGTAACATCTGATATCCAGGAAAAAAGGCAGTGGTATGAATTCCGATTGCCACAAAATTGGGGAATCTCGACAGATTTCTGGTTACGTCCACCTGCTATCGCCGCAACTCTAGCGTTCTGTCTTGTCATTGTGGGCGGTGGACTGAGCCTAACGTTCTTCCAATCGGAACCGGTCACAGACGGTTTCGTTGCACAAGTCGAACCGGCTAAGCGACTGGCAACGCTTTCTCTGGCCCTCAATCAAAACGATAGTGCAATACCAGAAGGCTCATTCGATTTGGCGTCGCAACCCGACACACAAGTTGCTCTCGTTAATCCGGTCCTGGACCAAGATTCGGATGTTGGTGGCTGGCTGCCCTCCACTGAATTAAATAGATCTGTTGTTATAGATGACATTCAGATTCCCGATTCAGAACAACTACTGAATTTCGAGACCCAATCAGTCGTTGTAAAACATTCGGCACAACTGGTACAAGAACCCATTAATCTATCCACGGTAACAGAGTTTGTATTTTCATCAGGCGATACCCTCTCTCATGGTATGTCGGCAGCCGGACTCCCACCAAATCTCTGGCCGGCCATTATCGACAAAGTCGGCACACAGTTTCAGCCTGGCGAAAAACTTATTTTCTATTCGCAGAATGATCAGTTCGAACAACTTGTCGTCATTCGAAAGAAACAACCAAAGACTATCGTCACTGCTGATCTGAGTATGGAGACAGCTTCTGCTGTGGAGACTCAGATACGCATAATTCATGGGCGGATCGATACTTCGCTATATGCTGCCCTTCTGAAGGATCTGGACGAATCTGTTGTCTGGAGGATCAGTACTAGGCTTAAGCATATGAAAGTTCCTCTTAAGACATTACCGAAAGACTCAAACTACGAAATTCGTATTGAGAGAATTGTCGGCAAGGATGGCGAAACAATCCGTTACGGAGTCATCAAAAGTATTCGAATAAATACACAAAACAAAGAGACATCTTCAAAGGGGCATATATACGAATACAGCGTCTAGGCCTTTGCTGAGTCAGCAATTAGAGACGTGTATACACGTCTAGGCAACATTTCAGATTTCAAGCAGGCTGTGTGTTGATCAATGGGTCCCGATAGCAGGACCGGAGCCACTGGATCGTTCCACTGAAAAAAGATACCTAACTGGATGTTTCTTCTAGTCAAACGACAACTTTAGTTGGGTTTTGGGTGTAGCAAAATATTATAAATTTTGCACGTTCTGACACAATTGGGAGCAGAATCCTAGTCAGATTACTGACTGCCTGCGTGCTAAGGACCAAGCAATGACTGATTTGCGAAACCTATCTGTGGAAGAACTAGCGTCGCTTATCTCTCCTGGTGGAGAGATAATGAGAGAGCTGAGGAGCAGAGGGGTACTAGAAACAAGAAATACAGTTGGTGAGTTGGGAGAGTACTATGCTGTTGAGTTTTACAAAAAAACAGCAGATAAGCCTAAGTTAGTTAAGGCACCACCGGGCGTTCAGAACGTAGATGCGTTGGGTAGAAATGGGTTGCGCTATAGCATCAAAACTGTTTCTAAACGTAGCGGAACCACTGGTTCATTCTGGAACCCGGAATCGATCGATCGAGGTGAACAAACCTTTGATTTTCTGATCATCGTAATCCTAGACGACAATTGGCGTACCGACATGATACTTGAATTAACCTGGGATGCGTTCATTGAACATAAGAAATTCAACAAGCGAATGCAGAATTACAATATATCTTTGACTCAAAAGCTAATTGATCACGTTAATGTTATTTTCGACGCAAATAGCTGAACCATAGAGAACTCGAATGACTTGATCCTACCTATGCGGATAAGACGCTCACATGGATGCCATTTATTACAAGGATGGTGGAGTTGGCCAAAAATCCCAATCCAGGCTGTGCAGTAGGCATATTAAGATAAAGAGATAATTGTGTCAGAGCTTGGACACAAAATATTGTGAATCCCTGATCAGCATAGGCAAAATGGTACCGTGGCGATGATGATCCAGAAAATGATCCTTGGAAGTATTGACGAATAAGCCCAATCGGGAATTTACTGTGAATTGGGAGCGAAACTTGTAGCGCTACAAGTCTTGCAAACTATGGACCCCTTCCTGAAGATAGCAATCGAAAGCATAACGTCTAAAACGAAACTCAAAGTTAATCTATTGCCATGCCGCTACTCGTTGACCAAGCAACCATCGATTCCATCGTAGACAGCGCCTACAAGGGGGAGAAAATAGATGTTGATGTAAAAAAGATTGCTGACGAATATGAAATCGAGGGAGGAAGCATGACATGGGCTGTCGAATTTATTGTTCTCGATCCAGAATATTTATCCGATTACTTGGCCGATGAAGAAATGTTAGTACCACTTGGCCTGAGTGATGTCGCCGATCTTACTGATGAGTTGCGGTTGAACCACGCACTACATGTCATAGAAGGATTGTTGAGGTGGGGTGAAGGCGATCATGCATGTGTCTGTGCGATAGAAATTTGTGACAGTCGCAAACGTAAAGCACTTATCTCGTTTGAACTCGCGGGAGGATATATGTTGGCCTTTCCGCCAGTGACTACTATAGGTATCTTTCTCGACGAAAAAAGAATTCGTAAGGTTTACAAAGATAGGGGCTATATAACTGAAAAAGACTCGCCTGAGTGGGTAAAAGATCAATTAAGAAAGTTTTTCTCATGGAATTAACAGGCCACTTGTGATTGAGTAGACAGGAAGCCAAAGATTCGAATCAAAGAAGTCAATTCATAGTTTTCTAAGATTCCTACTTCAGGGTGTGAATCAAGCCAACGATGATTACTGCAGATCAACAAACCATTGACGATATCGTGGAGGCAGCTTATAGCGGTGAAGCGATGAACATACATGTTGAAGATGTCGCTGACTCTGACGATATTTCAGCGTATGGCGTGAATATTGAAGGGTTTCTAATTCTTGATTGCACTCGTTTGTCCAATCTCCTACAGCTCAACGACAGAACTGCCAGAGAGCGACTAGACCTCGAAGAAAATCAAGAATTAAGTAATGCACAGCGAATAGATCACGCAATATCAATTGCACATGCAATTTATTGTGAAGACGGCTTAGATGTTGACGAGATGCCACTAATAAATGCGATTGAATTGGTTGATAGTAATGGTCGTAAGGCTCTTGTCGCATTTGAATTGACGGGCGCTGGTTATAGATTCAATGTTAACTACACTGGCTTGTTCTTGGATGAGAAGTCAATCGTTAGGCATTACAAAGAAGCTGGCTACATCACGTCCTTAGCTGATATCAAGGCTATGGGCGACGAATTACTAGAGCATTGGGAAATATCCGATCCTATCAAATAGGCTAATCGACTAGGTAAAATAAAAATGGGTGTAATCGCAGAACAGGGTTTAGTCAATTCGCTCGTGGAGTCTGCATTTGGTGGTCACGATATCGAAGTCGAATATGGTGATATCTTCGATGAAGACCATGATAGTTTCGACGTTTTCTTTGACCCTTTCGACGCTCTCCTGATCGACCGACTACTGGAGAATTGGGACCTAAATGACGGCACTCTTCGAGAATATCTAGAAGACGAAGACACTATTGATGACACTGCCCGCCTTTCTCATATAGTTTCACTATTAGAAGGACAATTAGACGAACCTGATTCTGATCTGGTCCCCGCAATTTTCGCTCACCCCTTGAAGGACAGTCAGGGACGCGACGCCCTAATTGCCTTTTCCTCTACAGGATATAGTTTTTCCGGAATCTCAAATACTTTTCTAGGCGTCTTTCTAGATGAATCGTCAATACGGCGATTTCTTAGAGAGGAAGGCTACGTCACGGACGAAGGTGATCTTAATGCCGAGATCGCAAGAAGAGGGGACTCTTTGTTAAGTTACTGGGCCTGAAAGATAGGCTGATAATCTATGGTGGCATCCCAAAAAGCATTAAGGTCACAGCAAGAGTTATACCTTGACGGGTGGACAGATCGTTTGATCGATCTAGCCTTGGGAGAAGCAGACGACTATGCCCCTTCAACCCATTGGCTCAATAATAAGGGAAGTCCACTATTCGATTCTCGACGAGTAGCTGTGGCTGCTTACAGAGTTGGCCTAAGCAGTAATCGCCCGAATGATCTGGACTTGCACCACTTTGAAACAAGCATGAGGCCTACAAGCATCCCTATTTTCACATTGAACTTTCATTTCTTGGCTGACCTCTGCTTGCCCGGAGCAAAAAGAGAGTTATCTTCGTTGCGTTTAACGCACCCAGTACTTGGTCGCCGCCCCAGTTCAATCCCAAAAGAAGAAGAACTGATCATGCGAATACTTCAGACATGGATCTATCGTGTAGATGGTATTGAATTAGAAAACAAACACCAAATAGAGATTCACCTAAACGATAGGTCCGAATTCGCTCAATCTAGGCTAGGAGCTAAATGGAAGAACATCTCTGTGCGGCCAATGCGGTCCAAGCGTTACGCCTCAAAAGCATCTAGCAATAAATTTTTAGCTAAAGCGCTAGACGCCATATCTCTATTACAGACAGGCGAGATTGTTGATCCAACTGGAACATTCAAACCTCTTGTTGAAATCCTAATTAACGACCCAATTCTGCGTTTCGATTCCAAACTAGATCATGTCACTAACTGATGAAATTACAGAATCTTGGACACGTGAAGATTACCTACAGTTCGAAGAAGGGAATTAATACCAACCGATAAATTAATGTTCTTCTAAATCCCCCAAATTACAATTAATCTTTCGGAAAGAACTTTTTCAGACTAGCAAGTGTTCGACGCCTCATCGCTCCTAGCTGGCCTGCGGGTGGTACTGCCCGGAATGTCTTTAGGTCTTGCTCGGCCCAGTCAGCAATGCTTCTAATGACTGATAGGGTTTCCTTATCTTCCAGATTGTCTGATTCAAAAAGTTCCTTCAGTAATTCTCTCTCCCTTTCTTTCAATATCCAAGCAAGAAACCACTCGCTGCCAGAATAAGCGCTTAATCCCAATCTTTCTGGTCTTTTTATCTTATCTCGTTCACGCCTCCATATTCTTAACAGGCTAATGGATAAATCAAGATTCGGTTGCTCCGTTCGTTCAGCTAGGCGACCTAAGTGTTTGGCCGATACTTGTTCGCTTGTTTTATCCAGCAGATCTTCAAGCTGATTCAGGTCCGAATCTATTTTTTCAAGTTCAATCTTTTCGCTCCTAGTTTCTCTCTGCTCTTTTCTTCGCTCCTCGAGTCGCTGTTGTTCCTCATCAAGGACACATCTTTCAACGAACTGTTCAACGCGTTGACGCGTTTGAAAATCATCGTCAACAAATTTGTGAGAATTTGTTTTACTGGCAGCTGTTAACAAAAGGGTGTCCATAGGATTAGGAAACAATTCCGAAATTCTCAATAATTGATTGTCGTTTAATGTAAGCAAGAAATTTGGTAGTGCCTTGCTCTCATCCTCCTCACAACAAGTCCAACAAACTGACCATAACTTAATAGCGGTAACACCTTCGTCAGTGCTGACAGCATCCCAGCTATAACAACCAGCATGCACTTTCTCTGTCCAGTCTAAGTCGAGTAATAATTTCGCAACATCTCGCACCATGCTGTGTTTATTAGCTATGCCTATATCTACAGACGATGTGATCATATTGCCGTCCTCATCCGCCCGTTCCATGCCATCTACACAGACTTGTAAATTCTGATTACCTACTGGACTTACTATGATATCGAGTTTCCAAACATGGCCGTAATATGTTGCAATAACATTGCGCATTTTGTTCCCACGCTATTTCCTGAAATATTTACCCGAAAACAACCAGACCATATTTCGTTATCACCTACTCAATTCTATCTAAAAGAAAGCCCTGCCGAAGCAGGGCTGAATTTAGATCGGTTTACTGTCTTTTCTTAGCTCGGTCTCGGACTGTTTTTCCGGGCCTTGCAACCCCCGTCTTCTTAACGCAATTAGAGTGCCACGTAGGCAGGTCTTTAAGTTTGTTTCGTTGGTCTGGGGTCATGTAATCCTTGAGCGTTTTTCGCTCTTGCATAGAAAATCTCCCTAGTCACAGATTGTCGCCCGCCAAACAGCAGGCGCACCAAGCCCGTTACCGGCGCATTGCCAGTCGTGATTGGCTTACGTTTTGGACTAGGTATTCAATTTGAGGAGAGGATTGTCCGATGTTGGATCGGACAGTGGATATTATATTTTAGTGTGTGATGTATAGCTAGAAACTATTTAAAACCCCCGACAAACCGGAGCTAAATTAATTTTACTACTCATCATGCCTAGGGCCGCTCAACAAAGAGCGGCTCCTCCTGGGTCATCGTTAACTCTCCGGAAGTCCGTCTTCCGGCAGCCACTCAAACGGCCCCTCTGGCAGCCAATCTTTGTTAACACCATGAATATTCTTGAGGAGTTCATTAACAAAGGACATTGTATTGTTAATGTGGTCTAGCTGTTTCTCCTGACCATCGATGTATGGTAGCGAGCTCACCCCGCACCAGATAATTTCCAGGGTGTCCCAGCACTCCGAGAGATGCTTCTCAGTCAACATATTGGATATACCTCACAAGTCACAGATTGTCGCCCGCCAAACGGCAGGCGCACCAAGCCCGTTACCGGCACGGGGCCAGTATTGGTTGGCTTTCTATTTGGACTAGGTACTCAACTTAAAGAAGGGAGCTGATCGATAACATATCATCTAAGAGGTATTATATTATGATGAGTCGGGTATTACGAGGCGGTAAAGAGATACAGAGTGGTTTATTGGGTTCAAACATGAATGCAAATAAAGACTACTACGCTATTCTCGGCGTGCTCCCATTCGCAGAAGATTTGGTCATTCGGGCCGCCTACAAAGCATTGGCGACTCGTTATCATCCTGATCGAAACGACAGTGAACAAGCAACTGTCTACATGCAGGAAATAAATGAAGCATATTCGATTCTCTCAGATTCGAAGAAGCGACAAGAATATGATGAACTGCGTGGTAACAAACCCCAAGCATCGGAGTCCTATTTCTCACAGGACAACGATCTTGGCGATCAGGACGGAGACCCGTTGTATATAGACTGGAAGGAGGTAATCGAAGTTTATCCAGAGTTATACGAGTTCGGCGCCAATCTTGACAAAATCGCCTTCAGACTAGGCTATGCATACCGTGCTTTTCTACTAGAAACAAAAGACTTCGGACGTGGGGCTGTGATTGCAAATGAGATGGAAAGCATCTTTTTGGAAACTTACTTTGGCACTGATCCAGACATCGTTAACTTAGCGAAACATCTAATTGACATTGGTAGCAAAGCCGCAGCCAAATCATTAAATGAACAGATTCGTATCTTTGGTCCAACCCCAGATCGACGCGCCGTTGCCGGAATAGTTTCAAAACTCGGAGAACGATTTGAGATTCGGAACATAGGCCCTGAGTATCAACAATACGTCGCGGAAGAAATAAGATTGTTGGAGGCACTAAAAACCTATACCGGGGAACCCTATTCTATGAAAACTCAGCCATTAAGCTGGAAAAGCCCACTGTCCCGATCTGATTCGTTATATCGCGACCTTCAACACAAAGTTATGTATCCGTTTTGGGATGATCCCCTATCCGATATATACCGCTTGTTAGGCGCAGGAGCTAATCCATCTCGGGTTTTAACTTATAACGGTACGTCTTTTCAGGATACTTTGCATTCCCCTAAACACGAAGCAATCTTGCGCACTCTTCTAACTGCAGAACGATTATGGAAAAAGAGGCTGCTGTCAGAAAATGGACTCACCGAAACTAATCATCTTGCTTAAGGTAACTCTGCGGTAGAGATTTCACCTACACACGTGAAATAGGTTTCCTGAAGTTACGCAATCTCAGATCAAGAGTTGATGAAAGACAAAAGTCTCGTTCCCACCCCCGATAAAGAGAACCCTGTATCTGAGCGATCTGGTTGGGAAGAATCATTTCGCAATAAATGGAAGGATAGAGAAGCAAACCACGAGGGTAGTTCGGATGAGACATCGAGTCAGTCCTCTGATTCAAACCAGAGAGATAGGGATCGGGAATGGGCACACGAGTTTAAGAATAGATGGACACAAGGGCAGGATGACAACACTGCCGATAATGTATCACCTCAACGACGAAATGCTGCTAACCCCACTGCTGACTCAAACACATCATTAATTCGTCGGTTTTGGAATGGCGACGTTCCCTTGTGGAAATCCTATTGGCTAATCGGAGTACTCGCCAGCATCCCAATTTGGTTTCTTATCAATTTGATCTATGTATTTTCCTTTGGATTAGCATTCGCAATTTCCATCGGGTTCCAAGTATTTCTTTATGTCGGAATATGGAGATCATCCGATAAATATGAGGGGTCCAAAATCTGGTCTATATTGGCCAAAGTTGCAATAATATTTGGGCTTATTCTCAGTCTGCTGTATCTGTTTGCGTTTTCCACCTTAACTTAACGCTTACCAATATCCGGTAAGACGGTTTCTCACGGGCCGACCTACAGCGAACAAACAGCGATGTGTCGCTTGTACGGTTTTATCGTGGGAGCTGACTTGCTTTGGACTGTGCCCAGAATGTGCCCTAAATGTGTCCACTCCAGTCCATTTGAGTCAGTTTGCGTGTATCGATCTCGATTATTGACCTTAAGGGGGTATGGATCGTTCCATCAAAGAATCGTTCGACCTAGTCAGTCGATAGGGGTTCCTTTTCTACATTTCGAAAGCTATGTCAGTATTTGAGGGTAGGTTTCGCAACCCAAATTCGAGTCCGCAAAGTGTGCTGAAAACGTGCTGAAACCGGGTCCATTCCTGTCCTCTCCAGTCCCTTCAGGTCCATTTGCGTGGAGTCGGAGCCTGTTATTTAAAGGGTTTTAGGACTGTTAGTTGGAAGGCCTCTGCCTTCACACGGCAGGGGTCGCTGGTTCAAATCCAGCCGCGCCCACCATATTTATCCTGTGTTTATAGGACTTTCTACAGTTAGTAACGCCTGTTCCATCTGCGCTCAATGGCCAGTGTGACTGGAATGTGCCCTAAATTGGCCAGTGCGATTTTCTAAGTTTCCAA
>Ga0315338_1004939_pt1 | contig 10033 bp, 5 predicted proteins | sample ASW8metaG_FD_204518 | JGI IMG/M metagenome (GOLD analysis project Ga0315338, IMG submission 204518) | Ammonia-oxidizing marine archaeal communities from Monterey Bay, California, United States - ASW #8 | ecosystem: Environmental > Aquatic > Marine > Coastal | place: USA: California | collected...
CACCAAAACGATACCGTCCTCGTCCGGCAAACCGAGATCGACGATGAAACAGCCGTAATTGTTCCCGTCGATCTTCCTGAACATGCCGGCGGCATCGCCGACGCTTTCCGACGGATGGCCCTGCTTGTTCAGGTAGTCCACCAGAAAATCGGCGAATCCGACATCGTCTTCGACCACCAGGATGGCCCCGCTATCCAAGCGCCCTGTCCCCTGCCGTTATCACGCAAGTCCGCTAGAGTATAGCCTACGAGGTGCCGCGACAATTGGATGCTAATTCACCGCGGGTGCTTGATGGCCCGTGAAGGTGTCAGGACCACCGGTCTACGATGTTTTGGCTTGGTTCGTCACCGGGACCGGGTCGTCAAGCTCGGTTTGAAACGCGGCGGTCATTTCTGTGGTCATTTCGTTGATTTGCCCGCCCACCGACCGAATGCACGCCGCGTAGTCGACTAATTGATCGACGGTTAAATCGCCGCCTGCCGATTCCTGGATCAAGAGGATATAGGCAAACATGGTGTTCATGGCGTTCCGGAGGTCGTGGCTGACCTTGGCGATGCTGTCGGATTGAACGACAGGCGCGTTGCCGCGATCGGCGCTCTCAAAATCCGTTATGGCGGCAAGCGCCGCATCGAGTTGACCTTTAATGCCGCCGCCCAGCCGGATGGCGGTATCGGCGTCGCCGGCCCCGCAGGCCAATTCGATTTCCTGGCAAAGCTGCGAAAACCGCATCAGCCCGATGACCGCCGCGCAACTTTTCATATCGTGCGAATGGTGAGTCATACCGGCGATTTCCCGCACTTCGGCATGGCGTTGGAAGGCCTCCGCGCCCTTGCGTACGATTTCGCGGAAATCATCGATAAACTCTGCCGCGCTATCCTCGCCAAAATCGTCGCGCAATTTAGTCAGGACCGCCTTGTCCAGCACCGGGGGGCCGCTTGAGGCGCCGGTATCGCCATCCGCGGCCGTCAAGCCGCCGACATCGAAAATTTCACCATCCGATACGGCGACCCGCAAAAGTACGGTCTTCAATTGAACCGGATCGACCGGTTTGGTCACCACGTCGTTCATACCCGATTCCAGGCAGGTTTCGATCTCGCGGGTCGTGGCGGCGGCGGTCAGCGCGATTATGGGGATGGTGCTTTCGGGACCGTCCAGGGCGCGAATACGCTTCGTCGCCTCGATACCGTCCATGACCGGCATGTGGCGATCCATCAGAACGATGTCGTAGGGGTCGTCGTTCGCAATTCGGGTAAGCGCCTCCTTGCCGTTTTCCGCCGAAATGACCTTGTGGCCCAATTTGACCAGCATGCCTTCCGCGACTTTCCGGTTGATCAGATTGTCCTCGACCATGAGGATCCGCAATCTCGGGCCCTGTGCGTTCAAACCCGACTCACCACTTCTGCCGACAAGCCGTTCGGGAGCGTGATCGGTGATGTCGAACGGCGCGGTGAGGGTGAAGGTGCTGCCTTCGCCGGCGATGCTGTCGAGCGTGATTTCCCCGCCCATCAACTCCGCCAACTGACGGCAGATCGACAATCCAAGACCCGTACCACCCCGTTCGCGGGCGACATCGACGGTCGCCTGAAAATAGGGCGAGAAAAGTTGTTTCGCCTCGCCCGAGGAGATTCCGATGCCGGTGTCCTTAACGGACAGGACCAGTTTGAAAGCGCCCGCCAGCGTTTCGACCCCCTTCACCGCCACCGTTACCTTGCCGTGGTCGGTAAACTTTATGGCGTTGCTGAGCAGGTTCAGAAGTACTTGGCGCAGCCTGTTGGCGTCGCCTAGAAGCGCTTCCGGCACGTTCGGCGCGATTACATGCTCGAGGTTCAAGCCCTTCTCTTTGGCCCGCGAAGCCATGACGTTCGCCGTTTCGATAATCAGAGATCTGGTCGCGAAGGGAATGGCTTCCAACTCCAGCTTTCCGGCGTCCAGTTTGGACACGTCCAGCAGGTCGTTCAGGATCGTCAGCAAGGCCTCGCTGGAATCGACGATGGTTTCAATCTGGCCGCGCTGTTCGGCGAGAAGCGGTTGTTCCAGCATAAGCCGCGCCATACCCAGGACGCCGTTCATGGGCGTGCGCACCTCATGGCTGATGACGGCGATGAAGTCGGATTTCGCCTCGGCGCTCCGCTCCGCTTCTTCCTTGGCCGCCTTTAGTTCGGCTTCGACCCGATTTCGTTCGGTGATATTTGTCACGACCGAGCCGATACCGATCATCTCTTCTCCCGCCACGGCGATGGGGAACTTATTGATAAGCACTTCGTGCACGACACCGCTGCTATCGACAGCCGGCGTTTCACGCTCTATGGGCATCCCAGTTTCTTTGACCACCTCGTCCCACATTTCGTATTTGCGGGCTGCCTCCTCGCTGTACAGCTCAGCGACAGTCTTGCCGATCATCTCTTCCGGCGTGCGCCCGGCGAAGTCCGCCATGGTTGTGTTTACGAGAAGGCAACGGCCATGCTTTGGCTCCTTCACCATCATCATAGCGTTCGCGTTGTTGAGGAACGCCGTCGTCAGGGCATTGCTTTCCTCCAAAGCCTTCTGCGTCGCCTTGAATTCGGTCATGTCATTGAGCACCGATCCGATGGCGATGAACCGGCCGTCTTCGGCAATGACGGGGAACTTGCTGGAGAATAGATCCCGCAGTACGCCATCGGCGCCGCGAACCTGCGCTTCTCTTTCGACGGGCATCCGCGTTTCGATAACCCGACGGTCCGTCTCTTCATAAATCGCGGCTTCTTTTTCCCCGAGAAGTTCGCTCACGGTCTTGCCGATCATCTCTTCGGGTTCGAAGCCGCGCATGTCGGCGTTGGCCTTGTTGGACATCAAATAACGTCCGTCCTGATCTTTCACGAACATCATCGCGTTCGCGTTGTCCATAAAGCTCTTCAGCAGCGCCTCGCTTTCCTGATGGGCGATTTCAACGCGCTTGCGCTCGGTAATGTCGGTGAACATCGAACCCAGCGCAGCGACGGAGCCGTCATCTGCGAACACCGGGTATTTGATCACGATAAAATTGCGTTCCTTGCCGGCAATGTTGGGTAATTTGGTTTCGGCTTCGAACGGCGTCCCGGATTCAATTACATACCTGTCCGACTCCGCAATTTTCGCGGCCGCATCGGGTGGCTGAAAGTCATAAGCGGATTTGCCCACGGCATCTTCAATCGGTACACCCAGCAAATCGGCGAAGGCTTTGTTGACAATTGTAAAACGCAGGTCGCGGTCCTTGATGACGACCGGTACGTTCGCATAGTCGAGAAAGCCTTTGAGACTTGCTTCGCTTTCGCGAAGCTCGGATTCCGCTTTGAGACGCGCACTGATATCGGTCCAGGTCGAAAGATAGGCCGAATGATCGCTAAAGGTGATCGTGCGTGACGACACCAGGGCCCATATGACCTGTCCGTCAGGTCCGTTGATCGGCACTTCAAACCCGTCCACCCTTCCTTCGGACTTCATTTTATCCAGAAATGTCTCTCGATCGGCTGGATTGACGTATAAATCAACGGCTTGCGTACCCACCAGCGTAGCGGTCGCCCGCCCGCTCGTGGCGGCTTCGTTGATGTAGAGGATTTCGCCGTTGTCCTGGCGGACAACGAGGATCGGTGAAGAGATCGCTTGCAGAAGGGTATGCTGCGCTTCTTCCAGTTTCCGGCTCTCCTCGACCTGTCGCCGGAGCCTCCGGTTCCACAGGATAATAAGCAGGATGACGACACCCAGGCCGGCGCTTATTTGCAGGACCAGCGTAATATCGAGACCCAACCCGAGCTGGGCCGAAATCCATTTTGACTCTATCGCCTTTCTATCCTCGGGCGATACCGATGCCACGGCCTTGCGCAGGATGGAGGCCAGTATCGGCAGGTCCTTGCGTGTCGCGATATTCAACAGCGACAGTTCCGGATCGCCCAGCTTCACTTCGCCGGAAATCACGAGACCGGTCATCAGATGATTTTCGATGAGATGGTTGAACACCGCCAGTTCGCCCAGCGCCGCGTCGGCCTTGCCGAACGCGACGGCCTTCATGCTCTCCAGCGTGCCTTTGACCAGGTGTAGATTGACCTGCGGAAAATCGCGTTTCAGAATTTCCTCGTAGAAAAACCCTTTGGGTACGGATACCGTCTTGCCGAACAATTGTTCGAGGTTTTCATAGCCGTTTTGCTTTTGACTCAGAATGGCGTTGGGGTTGTCGGCAATGGGTGCGGTGTAAAGCAGATATTTCTGGCGATCCGGCGTCTTGACGATGTTCAGCATCACATCGAGGGTGCCCGCTTTCATCATGCCCAAAAACTGATCCCAGGTCGGCCCTGTGACATAGGAGATTTCGAGGCCGGTCCGGTCGGCTAATAGATTCATAAAATCGATGGAATAGCCTTGGGGCTTGCCGTCTATCGCGAAATTGAACGGCGGCCAATTCGTCTCATTGTGAATCCGGATAGACGGATTGGCCTGAATCCAAGCTTTTTCTTCGGCAGTCAGGTCGATATCCGACGCACGGCTCTCCGAACCGGCGAAGCATGCGACGGCAATAGTACCGAATACGAGTGCCCGCGCAGCCCGCATTAGGCTCCTGATAACCGAACCCGTCGGCATCCGCACTCCTAACCGCAGTCGTCCCCAAGGAAATTGGGCAGATTTACGCATCATGCCTGAGCCGGGTGCGAAGGGAAATCGCTTAAGATGTGCAGAAACATCTCAGAAACATTCCGACACATTCGCGGCGTGACGCAATTCGGTCGAAATACCCCAAAACCCGAGTACCCAACTGAATATTAAGACGCCGGATCCGGGATGGCAGTCGGGTACCGGTGTGAGGATAACAACCTCCTTGTCGTCCTCACGAACCTTGGCGGTATGATGCCTTCCTTGGTGACTCAAATTTTGAACCTTACTGTTATGGCCTAATGTTTCTCGATTATTGGAAACAATTCAGAAATACGTCGGAAACATCGTGGAAACCTTTCGCGACGAAACGCAGCATATAAGAGTGTTTCAATTTCACGACCGTTTTTGAGTGAGGAGAAGAAAATGTTTGCCAATAATCCCAACGAGGCGTCGCAAGGAGGCGTTGAGGTTCAAGGAACTTCTTGCGATGGCCTGTCGGTAGCCGGCAATAGGCGCAAAATCATCATCGCTCATTTTGGCAACGAGGACACAGTCATGATCGTGGAATTCGATGACATTCCGGTCGAAGTCGGTCCAATACCCAGTCGCGAAGTTTTCATGGTCACAGAGCATGGTGCGGTTCAGGGTAACGTGCTGGATTATGAGAACGATGCGGAAGAAGGCGCTCTAACCGTGCTGACGACGAGCGGCTTCGAAGCGCCCTTCACGACGGCACATGGTGGCGCGCTGGTGCTTCGTTCCGATGGTACGATGTCGTACACACCGGCGGCCAATTTCAGCGGTAATGACAGCTTCGACTACACCGTATCCAACGGTGTCGGCGGGACGGCAACGTCGACCCTGGCCTTCAATGTTGCCCCGGCCACCGCGATGCCGAAGACAGCCGACAGCAAAGCAACCGCCTTGCCGGCTGGGTTTATCCGGGTCCTGGAAAACAGCTCCGTTTACGGTCGAGTAGCGGCATAAGCGGGCTGCCTTCAGGTGGGCGCGTTTCGCGACGCCCACCCAGGCCCGAGGCCCTAAATCAAATCACAATTACCTTTTCAGCGCGAGTTTAAAGGCCGCTAGTGAAATGCGGGCGGCCGATAAATTCACTGTCAGGTCACGGACCAGACACGTTTAGTAATCTCCGAAACGAAACGAATTCTTGAAATTCGTGCAGTTTCCATCAAAAAATTTTCCCCTTACTAAAACAAATTCATACACCTTTTCGATGAGGAAAATAATTTCCTCAGAAACATTTCAGAAATACACCGGAAATATCTGAGAAACCTTTTCCCTCTCACAAACCGCTAACTTCCTTTCAAGAAACGAACCGAACCGAACAGTGGCGTGTTTTAGATTGAGAGGCAAAAAGTGGACGCTCGTCAAATTCGATACTTTTTATCCGCTTGCGACAGCATGAATTTTACGCGTGCGGCGGAACGTTGCGATGTCGCGCTTACCACATTGACCCGCTCCATCAAGGCTTTGGAGAAAGAAACCGGCGGGCCGCTTTTCCGGCGCGAGCGCCACGTCATCAGCCTCACCGATCTCGGCCGGTTGATGCAGCAGCATTTGGCTGCCGCACAGCGGAACATCGATGCGGCACAGGATGCCGCGCAGCGCTACGCGCGCCTCGCCGGTAGCTTGAAGGTCGGCGTCCTGACGACGATGCCATCGGGCGTGTTGATCGAGTTTCTTCAAAATCTGCGCGAGGCCGCACCGGATCTCGAATTGACAATTTGGGAGACGCACTGCTTGGAACTGGCCGAAGCGCTTACGGCCAACGATATCGACATGGCCCTCATGAGCTTGCCGGACTACGGCGAGGCCTTGCAGGCACGGCCGTTGTTGCGCGAGCCCTATAGCGTCGCGTTTCCGGCGGGACACCGGTTCGAATCGATGGACGCGGTCCCGCTGCGGGAAATCGACGGCGAGCCCTATGTCAAACGATTGCATTGCGAATACCCGGACAATTTCGAAAAACTCGGTATCGACGTGCCATACGGCTCGCTCGATGTCCGCTATGTCAGCGAACGGGAGGACTGGATCCAGGCCATGGTTCGGGCCGGGCTCGGTATCGCGGTCATGCCGGCCTACCTGCCGATCCTCCCGGACCTGCAGGTGCGCCCGCTGGTGGAGCCCGCGGTGTGCCGCACGATCAGTCTTGTCACGGTCGCCGGCCGGCCGCACAGCAGGCCGGTAAGGCTCGCGGTCGACGTCGCCGAGAACACAGTGTGGGCGCCATGCTGACGGTCGGATTTCAGATGTTGAACGCGTTTTCAATCGCATTGGGTTTCCCGGTGAAGGCCAGTCGCGGCGACGATGCCTCAGCAAGCTGTCGGAATTCTTTACGTTTTATAGAGGGTACGCCATTTGGCCCTAAGGCATTGGAAAGAAATAATAAATCGATATTTTCAAGAATAGGTGCAGAAAATGTGTCGAATAACTTTACGGATTCGAGGACGCACCGCGCCGGCGAATTTTCGCAACTCCTTAAAAACGATGAGGAATTCATAACTGGCACGAGAGTTTCTTAAAATAATGTTAAATATCAATAGGTTGCACTGCATGCAGCGAATTATTGCACGGCATGCAACCTGATCATCAACCTTGCTAGAAGAGAGGAATGCAAAATGACTAAGACAATATCCAAGACGTTCGCCGCGGGACTGGCCGCTATCGTAATGTGCGCCGCGGCCCCGTCGAACGCGACGTTGATCGGCGACCAGATCGATATTCAAAACCGCGGTTTCACCACCAGCACGTTCACGAATATTGCCACGGACGTCGAAGTGATCGATCCCGGCGCGGAAGTCACCGGATTGACACATCCCGTATCGACAATCGATATCGATATCGACGGTTCGTCGATCGAGATCACCGTGACGAGTTTCGTGTTCGAGATCGCCAATAACACGGTCACGGGTCTGTTATGGCGATTCCTCGATCTCGATTGGGTCGGCGTCCCCGATGGAACGGTCGCCTCCTTCAATATCGTGGACAATGACGACAATCTTCTGAATCCGACGTCGTCGTTCACGACGTTGATCGGACCGAACGCCATTCAGGTCGTTCAGAACGGTTTCATAACCGGGAGGGGGCCGGACTTCTCGACCGAAACGCGCACGGCCCGGATCGAGATCGTCGCCAATCACCCGGAGCAGGATCCGAACCCGCAACCGGATCCCAATGCCGTACCGGAACCGAGCGCCTTGGCGCTTATCGGGCTCGGCCTCGTGGGAATTGGATTCACCCGGCGCAGACGTTCGATTTGGTCGACGTGAAAATCGTCCGAAGACATTTGAATTTGGATTCGTGGAACAGACAGGAGTAGGAACGATGAGTGCACAGGTAATGGACACGCGCAATACGTCACAACGGCGTAATACGTTGCTGCCAAGGGCGAATTCACAGGTGAAATACCGCGGCCGTCGTACGGCGATGGCACTGGCTACACTGGCAACGGGTGTGTCCTACGCGGCGCTAATGGCGAACCGCGGCGCGTACGCGACGCCGCTCGCCTGTCCGGTGCCCGACGGCACGGTCATCAGCGGCAACGATTCCATCGATGTGAACAACGCCATTTGCAACATTGGCAGCATGACCATCCAATCTGGCGGGCGACTCGACAACAACAACCCGATCGGATCGATTTTTGGCGGCGCCGGCAAAACGTTCGACAATGCCGGAACCCTGAACAACAACGGGCGTTTCGGTGTTTCCAGCACCTTGGAAAATCGGGCCACCGGGATCGTCAACAATAACGAGACGGGTGCAGCAAACTCGTTCTATTCGATCGACGGCACGATCAACAACGCCGGCACCTTCAACAATCGCTCAACGCTCCTCAACCGAGGTAACTTCGGCAACTCAAATATCAACAACACGGGAACCCTGTACAACGCAGCCGGCGTGCGCATCGATAATTCGTCCATCCTCACCAACGAAGCCGGCGGCACAATCGACAACGACGGCACGCTGAACACGGGATTCAATTTCGCGACCCGTCCGACCGGCCCCTCTGCGCTGACCAACCGCGGGATCCTGAATAACACGGGCACGCTGAACCACACGAGCCTGTCGGATCCCAACAGCCGCAGCACCTTCGACAATTACGGCACCGTGAACAACAGCGGGACGGCCAACCTCTCCAACATCTATTTTGACGAAGCCGCCAATAACCGCTCCGGTGGACAGTTCAACAATAGCGGCACCGTCGAACAGACCGGCATTCTTCGGAACGACGGCAGCTTCGACAACCAGTCCGGCGCCAATTTGAACGTGAGGAAAGAACTCTTTGTTGGACTCTTAGACGCCTCGGCGAACCTGACCAACCGGTCTGGCGCCACGATAACAATTGATGGTGGGTTGGCTGTGCTCGAAAACAGGGGAACCGTGACGAATGAATCTGGCGGCACGATCCGGAGCGACGATTTCCTCATTCGCGAAGGCGGCATCCTGAACAACGCCGGCAGTTTCACCAACAATCCGGATGCGGCTTCTTTGGGCCGGGGCTCTCGCTTCTCCAACCAGGGCGAACTGGTAAATCAGAGCGGCGGTGTCTTCAAAGCGGATTTCGCCGTCATGTATGGCACTTACGGAAATTATTCCAGCCTCACCAACGAGGCCGGCGCCTTGTTCGACGCCAGCGGGCCCAACAGTTCGATCTACATAGTTACCCGGGGCGGTTCGATCAGCAACGCGGGCGACCTGCGGATCGGTGCGGGGACCAGCCTGGTCGGTTTTGCGGGCGTTCAAAGCGACGGTGCCGACTTCGTACAGACCGGCGGCAGCACCATCGTCGACGGCGCACTCGCGCTCAACACGGTCGACATCCAGGGTGGAACCCTATCCGGCAGCGGCGAAGTAAGCGCCTTCGCTGGTCCGGTCACCGTGGGTCGCGGCGCCACCGTTGCGCCCGGCAACTCGCCCGGCACAATGGTGATCAATTCCGACTTCGAATGCGACGCCTGCCTGATCGAAATTGAAATCGGCGGCCGCAATGATGGGCAGTTCGATTTTCTGGATATTTCCGGTAGCGCGACCTTCCTCGCTGGTAGCCAGGTCGAATTCTCCTTCATCAACGGTTTCGCGCCACTGGAAACGGATTTGTTCGAATTCATCGAAGCGGATGGCGGGATCGCCGGTCTCGGCGAGATCGAATTCCTGACCGCCGGGCTGGCCGACGGATTCGTCTTCAACGTCGGCGAATTCGTCGGAAAAACCGGAGGTTCGGCGCTCGCGCTCGACGCCGGGAACAACGGCGAAGCGACCACGACGCCGGTCCCCGAACCGGCGACGGGCGGCTTGCTTGGCCTCGGTCTCACAGCGCTCGCCTGGCTGCGGCGGCGGCGGTGGAAACTGGCCGTAGCGGAGACAGTGTAATGGCTTCCTCCGAGAAACGTGTCCTCTTTCTCGCCGGGCT
>Ga0315338_1004940_pt1 | contig 10031 bp, 9 predicted proteins | sample ASW8metaG_FD_204518 | JGI IMG/M metagenome (GOLD analysis project Ga0315338, IMG submission 204518) | Ammonia-oxidizing marine archaeal communities from Monterey Bay, California, United States - ASW #8 | ecosystem: Environmental > Aquatic > Marine > Coastal | place: USA: California | collected...
TGCCGAAAGACACACTCATCGCATTTACGGGCACGATGGAGTCGATGAAAGGCACCGTTGAAGCTGTTGCGGAAGCTCCTGAATCTGCAAGTCAAATAGTAGAGATTGTTGAATCGACTAGTGAGCTTATGGATAAGCCTGCCGTGATGATGATGTCCGTACTGGCGGGGACAGCCGCCACCCTAGCGAGTGTCTTGGCTCCCCTCACAGCCCTCGCGGGCGGTGGTGAAGGCGCAGGTCAAGACATCGTGCTTGTTCTGAATGAGCGGGAATTTGCCCGAGCTGTTAATACCCGAGTAGAGAACGGTCTTAAGGTAATAACCCAATGATGATATACCGATATATCTATAATAATAACGAAGAGGGGGTTCAAAATGGATGACGACGAAGCTGAAGACGATGTTTATGTGAACTCTGCTGATGGTATGTCGCTTTTTCGAAGCAGCAACGCTGACAAGGGTATCGAGTTTTCAGACCCGTCTGATTTTCAAGGGAATGTTTTACACCAATATATTGAATTTTATAGTTTACCTGCGGACAAAGCAATTAGATTTAAGGCTTTTTTGACAGATTTTACGGATAGCTATAAATCTGACTGGAATAAGGAAAACTTGTTTGGGAGAATGGACCCTCTCCAAACCTTTAAAGGAACGGAAAGAACAATCACCATATCTTGGGACGTGCCTTCTGCGTCCTTAAGAGAAGCGAAAGCCAATCTTAAAAGAGCATCGATTCTTTTTAGTATGCTTTACCCTGCATATTCACAAGGTCCAGGCGCAGTCATGACAACCCCTCCGCTTTTTAAATTAAAAATGATGAATTGGATACACGATGCAGGCGCATCCGCCCAAAATGGCGCAGGGAGTGCCAAGGAATGTGGGCTTATCGGCACGGCGTCAGGTTTTGACTTTGCCCCTGATCTTGAGGCTGGTGTCTTCCACGACGGACCAGGGAAGATTTATCCAAAAGCCATTAAGCTTAATTGCACCTATACTGTTAATCATACGCATATTGTCGGATGGGGCAGCAACGGCACTTCCTACGACGATGCTAATACTTTTCCTTATGGAGAAGTAAGCTCCAGACCTACGATACACCAAGCCGCCCAAATCGTAAACAGCGGCGGCACGGCTCCCGATGGTGGGGATACCGCTATCGACCAAGCACAGGAGGTGGGCACCCCCGAAGCGCTTGAAGGCACCGACGCCCGCCGGGAAACGGACGCCTCGGCCGCCGAAGCCGAGGCGGTGATCATGGCTCTGGGGTGTGGTCGAATAATGACCTGTCCTGACTGACTCTTGATACCAAACACAGGAACATAAAATGTCGAGATATAGAAAAAAAAGAATAGTTTTGAACGATCAAGAATTATATTATAATATCTTTAAAGCCCGAGGTGTAAAGTATATAAGACAGTATACAACGCCCACCCTACATCACCCCACGGCAGTGCAAAGATCAAAATTAAAGAGAATAAACCATGTATGGAAACTTGGGGATCATTTTTATAAGCTAGCCCATCAATATTATGGTGATTCGAAATTATGGTGGGTGATAGCCTGGTATAACCAGACACCTACAGAGGCTCATGTGGTCAATGGGCAAAACATAAAGATTCCGCTTCCTCTGAGCGACACTATTTCTTTATTGGTCAACAGGTAAAGGTATGCCTCGTTGTGATCCAGAAGAGATAGAAGTATTTGTGGGTTTTGAGCCCAATGAGGAGAATGCTTGCGACGAGAATGCTCAACGGAGCTATTATTTGCGAGCGAGCCCTATTTGTCGCGCTCGCCTGAAAGCCGGCGCTAGCGCGAATGAGGATCTCTTAGCGATCATTGCGGCAGCCGACGCCCGCCTCATTTATGTACGCACCCAGAACGCAGCCGCCGAGGACGGCAACCCGCTCACGGGCGGGAAGCTCCACGTCCCAGACCCAGCCAACGGCTGCGCCCTTGTTGAGGTTGACCTCCGCACTGCGGGCGAGGAGCAGACCGCACTTGCCCTTGAAGCCCGCGCTGCTGGTGCCACTGTTGGTGAAGCGGTCGGCGGCGGGGCAATCACCGCCATCGCGCAGGGTGTTCGCAGCCAACAACCCTTCATCGAACAGATCGCCACCCCCATTGACGACGAGGAAGCCGAACAACGCCGCAGTTTTCAAGAACAGTGTTTTCTTCTTTATAACTGGAAAGCCATTGCGAACTTTAACAGAGATACCTTTTATCGCAGATTTGTAAAACTTCATGATGGTGGGTACTCACCGTCAGCAATACTGAGCCTCATGAATTCTACAACCCGTTCAATTCGGGAAATCGAAAATTTGCCCGAGGCATATTCCACTCTTGTACCTCAAATTCGGCTCTTTAAGAGTTATGTGCCCTCCACCGGAGAGCCTGTTGATATAGAAATTCCTTTTGATAATTCTTTACCAAACCAGCATTTTATCGATATGATCAGCGACCGTAATTCACGCGGGCGAAATGTTTCTCTTAAAAGTTTTGAATTTTCAAATAGTGGTAATATGCCAGGCGCGGCTTTGCGCCGCCTGGAGGCGACCCTCGCTTTGCGTTTAACGACTCTTCAAGACCTTGAGTTCCCCCGTGCTCACCCACACCAGGACTCGCCACGCTTAGACGCTGAACAACGTGCCCGCTTCGCTGACGTTGATCCTGTAAGAATTTTAGATCTTTTAAGAGTAGAGCCAAGTGTTTTGGACGGCGAGGCTGGAACCCCTAACCCTAATTATTACCGGATCAAGGCTGTGGTGGGATGGAGCCAGCCCCGCACCGGCACACTCAGGACGTTTGTTGATAAGACAACCCACGTTTTTTATTTAGATCATATTGATCACGAGCTAGATTTAAAAGCAGATGGGTCCATAAATATCACGATTAAGTATATAGCCACCGTAGAAGGGGCTTTAAGAAGCACAGAGCCGGGAGATAGCGATGTATTTTTTGGCACGCTTACGCCTGCGAATCGGGCTTTCATTGTTCGAGAACGTCAGCGAATAGCGACCACCCGCGCCGACCGTGATGACCGTATTAATGAGGCTCGCTGTTCTGCTCGCAGGCGCGAACGCGAGCGTACTGGTCGCCGCGACCCCGCCGACGACGCCGATCCAGCGGAGGACGCGGCGGACGACATACGGTCAGCCGACGAAGGCGTTATAGAGGAAGAGAACCGAAGAACGGAGATGCATAGGATGATATTGTACCAGGACTTTATGGAGACCTTGGTACAAAACGCCGGATTAAAATATATTGATGTGGCACCAGAGCAGCTTGGAACGCTGAATTTCGGTCAACTTTCTGAACGTGAGGCGGCTGCACAACGTGTATCGCAGGGACTTGATCCCACCATCGGGACTCGCATTAAGACAATGCGACTTTCAATTGAGCATTATGATCGCGCCGGATCGCCTCGCGTTCGTGCTGCGGTGAGCAGAGGCGATGGCGGCGCCGACGCCAACGACCAGGCAGCCCGCCAGGCGCTGGCGGCCGCCGAGGGTGTGAACGCGACGAGGGCCCGAACCGATTCACAAAGAAGGGCGAATGAAGGAGGTTGGGTCGAAGCCGGTGAGAATCTTATTGAAGGCTTGATAATTGGTAGCCCCCGAGAGAGCCTCATACAGTCTTTAGTAGAGTCGAGTGATACAGAGCGGATCAGCGATGGGAAATTTCGTGTGTTTTTTCTCTATCTTGGGGACATCATTAATACTGCTTTGGCTTTTATGGATATCCCTTCAACAAGAAGAGAGCTAAAGGACTTAAGGTTTTTAATTGGTCCTACTGAGTTTGCCGATCCGGCACACCCCAGTAGGCACCGAATGTATGTTAATTTGGCAGATGTACCTATTTCGTATAATGAATTTCAGAAGTGGTTTGCAAGAGAAATTATTGCTCAAGATGTCTTGACGATATCTTTTCACAGTTTTATGTCGAAGTTAACGGAAAAACTTCTTCGACGGGCTTTCGGACCACGGTGTTTTGATATAAATACCGAGGGGGACATCGCTAATAGTGGCGTAGTAAGGCTCACCCATTTTTCTAGGCAAACTGACGTTGATCCGTTTTCTCGTGCGGTCCCTCCTTCTCCTTATGGGGGGCGAAATTTCGATTTTAACCAGGAAAACTTTAGTGGAAGCTCGGATGCCGAGATCGACGCCGACGCCGCTAATACTTCACATTATGCGTTTTTATATGGGCAGATGAGAGATCCTACCACTCTTATGTTTGACCCTTCAACCGCCCAGTACGACACACGGCGCACCCGAGATGCCCACATAGGAATTCACCATTTATATCATGGAAGCCCCGTAGGAATCGTGAAGAATATATCTTTTAAGAAGGAAAGCGATGCTCGATTACGCGATGCCAATATTGCTGCCGCATATCAGCGCCGCCCTCAACCAGGGATGCCGGGATCGGCATCCCCATGTGCGTTTCCCCGCGAGAGATATAAGGCATCGGTTACAATGTTTGGTAATGGAATGTTTAAGCCGGGTGATTATGTTTATATAAACCCTTCAATTTGGAACCCAACCGCCACCGCGCACACGCTGTGCGGCACTCTTCTCTTTAAGGGTTATTATTTGGTTTTGAGCACCTCTTCTTTTATTGAAGCAGGGAAGTATGAGACAGAAATTACATGCAGGTTTGAAGCTGATGGCGAGACTGCCCGCAACTTCTCAGATCGCCCAACTAGCACGGCCGATGTGGAGTGCGAGGAAGCACCCACCCCCACAGCCGGCACCCCCGACGCGCCCACCGCCGAGACCACCCCCATCAACCAGAGGCGTACAAGTGCCTAGACCACCCAAAGGAAATAATAAATTAGGATCGCGGGATGCTTTCAGAGAGAGAGATTATTATAAAAGATTTGTTTATCCTACGACTGTGCCCCTTCCTTTTGATTTGTGGGAAGAGGCTCACTTACAGTATGGAAGAGTGGATGATAAGGGAAATGGAATTATGGTGCGTGAAGATGCCTTAGCCCAGCTTGTATCTTCTAAAGGCACTTCATTTGCGTTGAACTTTGTAACGAATGCTTTCCGTGACTTTAAAGCATATTATGAAAACGCTGCTCTCACGGGAAAGATTTCTTCTACAACTTCTATTCTCATGGAGCCTGGAAGGGGGTGGGTGAGCGTTAACGAGGGTATCCACCAGCAGTCGCAAATGCTTTATTCAGTGTTCCGTTCAGAATACCTTTCTATGGCTAAAGTTTTTGAGGACATAACTGATTTTTCTAAATTTATAAAACACTTTCTCTCCTTTATTTCGGGGCTGCCGAAGGGAACTCCGGTTACTCGGACCTCTTTTATTTATTCCAAGCTGGCTTCCCCGGCAACGTCGGGTTTGACTATAGAACTAGCGCGGGAAGACCATAGTGATGATTTTATAAAATATCGCAAGTTCATACAAGACCCAAATTTTCCTTTTTATGCTCGTGCTGCCAAGCGTTTTGGTTTTTTAATTGATAAGAACGCCCCGTGGAGGATTGTTGCCGACATCCAATCCCCCGAGATGCAGTCTTATATGCGTGGCGTAGGCGTTGAGCCTGAAGACATGTTTGAGTATTATTATTTTAATTCTTGCGACCACGACATTGAAGGGCTGCAAATGTATTTTAAGGCATTTTATGAGAACTATCGATCGCAAAATCCTACTCTATCACAGGTGGGTCATCGCAAAGGGGGTGGCACTTGCGTGAGAGTGGTGGATCGAATGCCTATTTCGGTAGCTGACTTAGATGCTACTTCCGACGAGAGGTGGCTTCGAGTTTATATATATTTGCGAATTTATGAAACCGGGTCATCTTGGTCACAATCTCAATTTGATTCTTTCGTAAAGAAGACACAGGCATTTTATAGAAAAAATAACTTACAAAAAGCTCAAAGATATGTTAGTTTAAGGTTTAAGGATTGTAAAACTGCCGGGTCTGCGAAAAAAGACTTGACAAGTGGCACTATTGGGAGTATAGTGGAGTTACCGATTAAGAGGTTTTCCCCTCCTATCATATTTTAAGAAAAGAGCGAACGGTTGCTTTTTCAAAGCCTGGATAGCAAAAAAGAATGTATTGGAATTTATGCTGACGGCAGAATCCATTATGATAACTTTCCCCCTTCTTTAATCAAGACGTGGGACTACTTCCCCTTTGCTAGCGAAGGGGTTGTTGAATATGCCAAGATATACTGTGGAGGCTTGTCATTAACAGAGGTGTGCCCGCTGCATCTCAAAGATGATTGGACCAAGGCACAGCAGAAGCTAAAGGCTTTTCTCAGATCCTTCAAAGAAGCGAAGATCTGTTTACACGAAAATTGTTTTTTTGATTTGGTGCCGGCAAGATTTCTGCTTGAGTTCTTTTATTTAAAGAACGAGATATGCGAAGCGGTTTTTAACAACTATGCTCGCCCTGAGAATCATGATTTTCTAGCGGATGTCGGGGCTGTGTTACACGAAGTTTCATCCCAGAGGTTGAACATTAATAAGTCTTCATTGCGTCCTTTTTTGGGAACGCCCCGCGCCCGAGATTTGTGGAAGAAGCTTGACCACTCGTCTTATATAAATTATAATCTCTTCGGAGCCAAGACTGGGCGCCTCACCACAAAGAAGAATAGCTTTCCGATTTTGACTCTAGACAAGAAGTTCAGAAGCGTAATTGAGCCTACCAATGATTGGTTTGTGGAGTTGGACTTCAATGCGGCTGAGTTGCGTACCCTGTTGGCTCTGTGCGGCTTAGAGCAGCCCGTAGACGACCTTCACGAGTGGAACATCGAGAATATTTTTCGGGGCTTAGGGACGCGACAGGAGGCGAAGAAGAGGGTCTTTTCCTGGCTCTACAATCCTGCATCCCAAGACCATTTGTTGAATCGCGCCTACGACCGTGATTTAGTGTTGCAAAAATATTGGGACGGTGCCCAAGTTAAAACTATTTATAATAGAACGATAGATGCAGATAAGCACCATGCACTTAACTACACTATCCAGAGCACCACTAGCGATCTTTTCTTAGATCGGGTAGCAACGATACACTCATTGTTAAAGGAGCACAGTTCTTTTGTTGCGTTTTTTATACATGATAGTTTGGTGTTGGATGTTTGTGATTCTGAAAAGCAGTTGCTTAGAGAAATTATTTCTCTCTTTTCCAACACTCGACTCGGAGAATATAAGGTAAACGTCAGCGCAGGAAAGAATTTTGGCGATATGAGGAGAATACAATGAAGGAATACTACAAGCTTGTAAGAGACAAGATCCCAGCGATCATCAGGGAGAAGGGCAAGGAGTGCTCTTGTAGGGTTGCGATCCCAGGCTCAGAGGGTTATAGGACAGCTTTAAGAATGAAGCTATTGGAAGAGGCGCAGGAGTTTGTTGAAGACCCTTGCGTAGAGGAGCTAGCTGATCTGCTAGAGGTCGTAGAGGCGATAAAGTTGGCTGAGAAGATCAGCGACCAAGAGATCACCGACGCCCGCCAAAAAAAGAATGCCGCTCGCGGCGCGTTTGCCAAGGGCATCATACTGGAGAAGGTGTTTTAAGGTGGACGTGATTATCGGACTTGGGTCGCTGGGCTGTGGGGTAGCGTCGGGCTTTAGGAATTATCCCCAATACGAGGTTTATCAAATAGACGTTGGGATCAAGGGATATAAAAAAGATGGCATTTACAGTATGCCCAAGCAGGATAATCATCAAGCATATGAGTCGGAGTGCCCTTCTTTGAAAAGCTTTTTTAAAGGAGTGGCGACCAAAGAAGTCCTTTTTGTATTATCCGGCATTGATCCTGTATCAGGAGCAGCCCTTCAAATTTTACAACATTTATCTTCATCGTGCGTGGTGACAGTATTATATATGCAACCGGATAGGGATCTCCTGTCGGGCGAGTCTGCACTGCAAGATAGACTGACGTGTGGCGTCCTCCAAGAGTATGCCCGGTCTGGGGTTTTTAAATCAATTTATTTAGTGAGCCAAGCTAGTATGGAAAATATTTTAGGAGACCTTCCTTTAAAAGAGCATCAAGCTCGCATTGATGCACTGCTTGTTAATACCATACACATGGTAAACGTATTTAAGAATACCCCCTCTATAATGGATACCACCTCCACCGTCCACGATATCATCAGAATCTGGACCTTGGGAACACTTGATTTGGAATCAGGGGAAGAGGAAGTCTTTTTTCCTTTAGTTACTCCAAAAGAAAAAATATTTTACTATGCCATCCCAGAAGAGACAATTGAAAAGGATGGTCAGCTGCTTTCTAAGATCAAGAAGCAAATGAAGGAAGCAGCGGGGGACGATTGTCATGCATCTTATATGGTGCATGCTACAAACTATGAGGAACCCTTTGTGTATTGCTTGCGTGGCACCCCAGAGGTCCAACTTTTTTAACGGTAGTTTATAACCAAGATGATAGAGAGAAAATGCGGTTGGCGGTGTTAGTTTTAGAAGTTGTTTTGGGGCTTCTCTACGCCAACATGTGCGAGTGGGTCTTTCACAAATATGCTTTTCATGTTTTAGGGAGGAAGAAGAAGAGCATTTTTGCTTTTCATTGGTGGCGACACCACCAACTGTCTCGACGACATGGCTTCGTTGATGAGGATTACTTAAAGCCTTGGGGCTCTGGGAAAGAATTGTGGAGTCTCTTGGCAGCCGGCTTGCTCCACTCTCCCTTATTTTTTATATACCCCGTTTTCACACTGACTCTGTTTTATGGTATTTTTAACTATTATTACGTTCATCGCAAGTCCCACATTGATACGGAATGGGCAAAGAAACATCTGAGGTGGCACTATGAACATCACATGGGCAAAAATCAGAATGTCAATTACTGTGTCACTAAGCCTTGGTTTGATTGGGTTATGGGAACCCGCGTAAAGTATGATTATCTTTTCGAAAAGAACGAAAAGTAAAAAAACTCAAAATAAAGCTTGACATATCTCCCAAAGTGGTGTATTCTATGTTTAAGCTTGAGGAGGCTACAAAAGATGAAAATTCACGAAGGTATTTTTAAGAAAAAGAACGGCGACCATCGCCTGATGAAGTTTATTCGTACCGGCGATCTCCCCCAGGAGTTTATCCAAAAGATCACTAAGTCGGGCTCTATTCCTCCCGCCGATCATCTCCCCGAAGGCATGGAGATCGTGTGGGACGTGAATGCGTCCGCCTTTAGAATTTTTAATTGGAGAACAGTGGTGGGCGATGTTACCGAGATCCCCGCCAAACCCGATATGTTAAGGGCTCCGTGATCTTGGAGCTTAACAAATAAAGAATTGTGTGTTATATTAAAAAACACTTTACGAAGTATAAAACTAAGGAGATAATAAATGGCAATTGATTTGAAGAAGATGCGCGAAAAGCTGGCATCATTACAGAACCGTGGAGGCGGAACTCGATCGAGTTTTTGGCGTCCACAAGACGGAGATCAGCAGATTAGAGTTGTTCCAACGGCTGATGGTGACCCCTTTAAGGATCGCCACTTCCACTATAACTTGGGCGGCAATGCAGGCTTTCTTTGTCCCAAGAAGAATTATGGCGATTCATGCCCTGTTTGTGATTTTGCATCCGCCCTCTATAGGGAGGGCACGGACGAAAGCATAACAATGGCGAAGAGCCTTTTTCCTCGCCAGCGTTTCTTTTCTCCGGTCCTCGTTAGAGGAGAGGAAGAGAGCGGCATTCGTATTTGGGGTTATGGCAAGATGGCTTATGAGAGTCTTTTAAGCCTTGTACTTAATCCCGAGTATGGGGACATCACTGATGTGATGGAGGGGACCGACCTTAAGCTTACTTATGGTAAGCCGCCTGGTGCAAACTTCCCTCTTACGAAGCTCGTGCCTTCACGGAAAACAAGCTCGCTCTGCGAGGACAAGACTGAAGAGGAGTGCAACGCTCTTCTTGAGACTATTCCTGACTTTGCTACGCTCTTCGAGCGCAAGACCTCTGAAGAAGTTCAGGTAATGCTTGACGCACATCTATCAGGTGACGATTCCGCAGAATCTCGTTCTAATCAGACGGAGAAGTACAACAACTCTCCTTCTGTGA
>Ga0315338_1004941_pt1 | contig 10028 bp, 6 predicted proteins | sample ASW8metaG_FD_204518 | JGI IMG/M metagenome (GOLD analysis project Ga0315338, IMG submission 204518) | Ammonia-oxidizing marine archaeal communities from Monterey Bay, California, United States - ASW #8 | ecosystem: Environmental > Aquatic > Marine > Coastal | place: USA: California | collected...
TGCCAAAAGGAATACTTCAAACGCTATTAAGAAGCTGATGCAATTACAGCCAAAAACAGCAAAAGTAGAGAGGGAAGGGAAGGAACAAGAAATTCTGATTACAGAACTGGTATTAGAAGATTCCATCATTGTGCGTCCTGGCGAACAAATTCCAGTTGACGGGAAAATTTATGAAGGCAGTTCATCTATTGATGAAGCAATGCTGACAGGTGAAAGCCTTCCTGTAGAAAAGAATGAGGGTGATGATGTATTTGGTGCCAGCATTAATAAAACCGGATTTTTTAAAATGAGGGTAACCCGTTTGGGTCAAGATACAACTCTGAAGCAAATTATTACACTGGTGAAAGAAGCACAAGGATCAAAAGCTCCGGTTCAAAAACTGGCAGATAAAATCGCAGGAGTTTTTGTTCCATCAGTAATTTACCTGGCTGCTACCTCTTTTGTTTTCTGGTGGATATTTGGGAGTTCAGTTGCCGAGATTTCCACTTCTTCTTTTTCTTTTGCTCTTATGATTTTTATTTCTGTGTTGATCATTGCTTGTCCTTGCGCATTAGGCTTGGCGACCCCAACTGCCATCATGGTTGGCACAGGCCAAGGTGCAAAAATGGGTATTTTGATAAAAGGTGGAGAGGTTTTGGAACGAGTAGAGAAAGTTGATACCATAGTTTTTGATAAAACAGGAACTCTGACTTCGGGAAAACCCCGGGTTGTCGATGTTATTCTAGCACCGGGAATTCAGTTGGATCCTGAACGATTGCTCATTTTTGCAGGATCCTTAGAAAAGGGCTCTGAGCATCCCTTAGGGCTAGCTGTTGTAGCAGAAGCGCAAAGGAGAGCGCTTAAGCTAAATACACCAAGTGATTTTAGTGCTTTGCCAGGATTTGGTGTTAAGGGCATAGTAGCTGGAAAAAGCGTACTGTTGGGAAACAAAGGATTGATGGTAGAAAATCAAATAGATATATCATCTATTGATACCCCACTTGACAAGTCAACAGAGAGTGGCAAAACTCCCCTAATCGTTTGTATCGACGGTCAGGTGGCCGGGTTTATAACCACAATGGACACCATAAAACCACATGCAAAGGAAAATGTATTGCAGTTAAAAAAAATGGGGTTAGAAGTTGTCATGTTAACGGGAGACAATTGTAAAACAGCGCAAGTGGTAGCTGGACAGCTAGGGATAGAGAGAGTGGTTTCAGAGGTATTACCTTCTGGAAAAGTGGCGGAAATTGAGAGGATAAGGAAATCTGGACATTGTGTGGCGATGGTGGGAGACGGAATTAATGATGCGCCTGCACTTGCATCAGCTGATGTGGGAGTGGCTATGGGAAGTGGTGCTGATGTAGCAATAGAGGCCTCTGATATTACGCTTGTCGGTTCGGATCTTAAAGCCGTTGTAAAATCAATTGAGTTGAGTAAAGCTACAATGTCTAAAATAAGGCAAAACTTATTCTGGGCATTTTTTTATAATATTGTGGGTATCCCCATAGCGGCAGGTGCGTTATTTCCGGTTTATGGAATTTTATTGAAGCCTGTATTCGCTGCAGTAGCAATGTCTTTGAGTTCGGTTTCCGTAGTAAGTAATTCTCTTTTATTGAATAAACTCTCTAATGAAAATGCTTGTTAGGGAGCAGGTGTTAATTTGGTCATTGATCAAATTCGGATACCAAAACTTCTCTATTATATGCTGCTACTACTTCACCTCGATTGACCATGCCTATAACTCTTTTGACATCATTATTGTGAACAACGGGTAGTTGCTCTACATCCAGTTGGGCGAATAATTCCATGGCTTGATTTAAATTATTTTCAGGAGTGAGAAACTTTACTGGTTTAACAGAGAGGTCATTGGCGACCACCAGGTCTGCGAGTTCTTCTTCAAAAATCATTTCCCGTACCATATGAAATGATAGAATCCCGGACATTTCTCCCTTGGAGTTGACCACAGGGAAATAAAAATTTTTTGAATAAGAAATAGTTTCAACGATTTTTCTAAAAGGCATTCCTTCGGGGATATTGGTGACTTCATTATTCATCACTTCACTCACTTTAATCGAATTTAGAATAGAAACTTCCCGACCATGCTGAATATTTATTCCTTCTTTAAGAAGTTTTTGAATGTAGATCGAATTTTTGGTGAATCCGCGGAATGTTTGGGCGGAAACAATGCAGGTAATCATAATGGGTAGAATGATTGTGTAGTCATTGGTCAGCTCAAAGAGCATCAATATATTTGTCAAGGGTGCTTGCATCACTGCCCCTGCAACGGCTCCCATCCCAACCAGCGCATAGGTTTCTGGTGAAGCGGTGAAGTTTGGGCTAATACCATGAACTAATGCTCCAAATGCTGAACCTAGCATGGCTCCTATGAAAAGGGAAGGCGCGAAAACTCCCCCCAGGCCACCAGATCCAAGCGTTACTGAGGTGCTCAATATTTTTAGGAAAATTAATATAAAAGCCATACCCCATAACAACTCTCCAGATAAAGCTTTTTCCATAAATTCATAACCGTTACCTAGAATTGCGGGAAATCCTATGGAAATTAAACCTACGAATAATCCCCCCAAGGCAGGTTTTAAAAATTTTGGGATGTGAACTTTTTTCTCAAAGAAATCATGAGATTTAAAGTAAAACAAAGTGAACAATCGGGAAATGAGGCCGCATAATAGACCTAGAAAAAGATAAAAAATAATTTCAGAGTAGCTGACAAGCTCATGAATGGGCACCTGAAATGTAATTTCGTTTCCTTCTAGAGCCCTTCCAGTTGCTGTACCGATTACTGAAGCAACAATGATTGGGCTAAAAGTGCGGATTGCGAAATCACCGAGGATAATTTCAAGAGCAAATAATACTCCAGCTAAAGGAGCATTGAAGGATGCTGCTATCCCTGCTGCTGCACCACAACCGACCAATACTCGTACCCGGTCTCTTGATAAATGAAAAAAGTTTCCTAATGTCGACCCAACTACTGATCCAATTTGTACGGTGGGACCCTCGCGACCTGCCGAGCCACCTGAGCCAATTGTTAAAGCAGAAGTTGTTGAGCAAGTGACAAGGGTACGCTTGCGAATTTTTCCGGCTTTCAATGCAACAGAATGCATGACGCGGTGTACTCCATTTTCATTCACCGCATCGGGGAAAAAATGACAAATAATGCCTGTAAAAATACCGCCGAACATCGGCATGAGTGGTAAAAGAAAAGGCAGTGCGGTTCCCGTAACTCCTAATAAGGATAATCCTTCAGAGGAAAATACCGAGCCGAAAAATTCAATCATCCATCGGAATGCCGTGGAGGCAAATCCGGAAAGGAAACCTATTAAAGCTGCTAGTATCAGCATATTATGATCTTGCATTAAATATGCTTTGATCTTTTCTTGAGTTATTTTTAATTTTGATTCCACGGGATTTTTGGAAGATGAGAATAAGAATTTTTATTATAAAGAAAGTGGCTTTTGATAACCATTGTATTATATTGGGATAGTTGTCGGAGTTTATGATATGCTCCTCTGAATTTTCGATTTCAATCAATAAGGAAGCTTATTAAATGGCTCAAGAAAATCCGGAAGTAATTATTGCTCCCTCCATTCTTTCAGCCGATTTTGGTCGTCTGAACGATGAGGTAAAGGCCGTTGAGCAGGCTGGTGCTGACTGGATTCATGTGGATGTAATGGATGGACATTTTGTTCCCAACATAACTATAGGACCAGCAGTTGTGGAATCTGTCCGTAAGGCAACCGAATTGCCGCTAGATGTGCATTTGATGGTGGAAAATGCTGATTCTTATATAAAGGATTTTGCTAGCGCAGGATCTGACATTATTACTGTTCATGTGGAAGCCTGTCCTCATCTGAATCGCACCATTCAGCTAATAAAGGAACAAAAGGTTAGGGCTGGAGTGGTGCTCAATCCCGGCACCTTCCTTTCATCTATTGAAGAAATCCTTCATGAAATCGATATGGTTTTATTGATGTGTGTTAACCCTGGATTCGGCGGGCAATCGTTTATCCCTTCCATGTTAGACAAAATTCAAAACCTAAACGATATTATGTCGCATTATGAAAATCCAATTGAATTGGAAGTAGATGGTGGTATAAAAACCGAAAATGCGCGAGATATTAAGGAGGCAGGGGCTAGTGTATTAGTAGCAGGTTCAGCTATTTTCAATGCAAACGATTACAAAAAAGCAATAAAATCTTTGCGGGAAGCTTAGATTAGCGAGGGGATGTATAGACAGATTTTAGGTTTATTGCTGTAATTTCTTATTGGGGTTCTAAATCATATGGAGTAATCCGATATAACTTAATTGATAGCGTATTACTTGTAATTAAATTTTTGCGCGACAATATAAAAGCCCGCTTATATTTTGAATATAAGCGGGCTAAATATTTTTAAATTTATTTTACTAAGACAAAGATTAAAAATTATTCGGCGTTTTCATCCAAACCTTGCTCAAGTTCACCCATAAATATCGTGGTATCCTCTTTTGCAGGTGCCTTAGCTGCGGCTTTTCTTGCGGCAATTTCCTCCAACTCCTCCTTGCCTTCCTTGCTCAAACCCCATGGCTCTAAGCCTTCTTTTTTAAGTCTTTTAAGGGACTCAATTATTTTTTTAAGTTTGGGTTCGTCTATATCCTGAATTGAGACGAAAGCATCTTCATGACCATCGTATTGGCACCATGCCTGAGTATAGCAATTGGTGTTTGCTCGGATCATTTTTAAAGTAATATTAGCGAAATGGCAGTGAACACCTATAAGCGCGCAGACTTTTATTTTGTTGTGATCGATTGTCAAATTTGGATGACAGGGGTTAATTACTGCCTCGGGATCAATTTTAGGATAAATAGGCCGATAGTCAGGCATTGGAATCACATTACAGCCCGGAATTTCTCTAACCACGTCCATTGCTATTTCCGCTTTGTGCATAGTTACATCATTCCAACCCCAAACAATCATTGGTCCTGGAAATAGGGTAGGGTTTCTCCGAGTTAATAACTCGTATGCTGCTTTTTCGATAGCATCATCTGTTGGTACATGTTCTCCTTCTACTAAGTCCATTCCCGAACCATGTTCCGGTTGGAAGATACCCATTGCCGCAGCAGAGGGTGGAAGTAAACCAATTGGACCTAATTCTAATTTGGGCATCTAAACAAACCTCCAAAAAGTTTCTGGCAATAAGAGCTCGTACATTCCGAGATAATTGCTAGTAATAAAAGCTTTATTTTCGAAAGGATTAAAGACTTTTCTGAAAAAAGTGTCTTAAATTTAAAAATCAACAGGGAGAAAAACCCCCAGCAAGAAGCGTGCATACTATTATTTATAAAGGGCTATGTCAATATTAATATGGTTAAAACTTGAGTGATTTACGGCTGGCGAAAACCCAATCATATTTTTGTGGGGACTGAGATTAAAACCCCCTCCTTTCCGCCCATTTAAAAGGATCCTGATGCCAGGTGCGAAGTGACTCGATTTGCTCATTTGACAACATTTGCATGGATTGGGCTTCCTTTAGCAAGTCTGGGAAGGTGAGGATAGAGTGATAATTACAATTTATTTTGTCAAAACGACGTTGTGTGTCGGTGAATCCGTAACTAAAAACGCATAAACAATGTTCTACAATTCCGCCTGATTTACGAATTGCGTTCACTGCATTGATTGCACTTCCACCTGTCGAGATAAGGTCTTCAATTAATAAAATATTTTGACCCTCAGTGAGTTGTCCTTCAATTTGATTGCCCATGCCATGAGTTTTTGCGACAGCTCTCACATAAATAAGGGGTTTATTTAATCTGTCTGCTAGGGTGGTGGCATGAGGGATTCCCGCTGTAGCTGTTCCTGCAATGACATCAAGCTTTTCAATAGATGCATTTGAGTATTTTACAAATATTTGTGAGATGAAAGACCGATACTCCTCCTTTCCCAATAAAAGGCGGTTGTCATTGTAGATAGGCATTTTGTATCCTGATGCCCAAGTAAAAGGCTTTTCCGGGCTGAGGCGTATAGCTCCCGACTCTAAAGCCATTCTTGATAATTTAGCAGAATCACTCATCTGATAGATTTAAAACTTCTATGCATAAACTGTTCTTTGTTTTTTGATTTGATGGCACCCAGCCCACGGAATGTAAGCCCAAAGATAAATCTTGTTTCTTTAGCCCCTGCACTAGTATTTGAAGTGCTATTGAAATTGTTCCGATGGAGAAAGTCAACATTAATTCCCCAGCATTTACAGGGGTCATCATACAGTAAACTTAAACTGGTTTCCCGATGGGTATCTGTTATTTCATCCAGCCTTGAGCTGGCTTTTAAATTCCATCCTTTTAGGAAATCCCAATCCAGTGTAGCCACGGTGGATATATCGCCTCTACGGTTCCATCGTCTTTCAACATAAGCAGTAAACTCGTTTATAGGTCTAAACCCAACCTGGAAGTTCCAATTTGTAAAAACATCATTATTATAATCAAAATTAGAGTCAATGTTTAGTAAAAGGCCGTCTACAAGTCTACTATCCAGATCGAAACGGATATCCGAGAAAGGTAGGCTAGGGTTGTTGGCTGTTCCCACTCTACTTACCTCCCGGAGATCATAACTCTGGGTGATCATAAACCTCAAGGCCTCGCGTGTATTAAAACCGTCTTTATCATTTGCCTCTTTTAGTAAAATTCTTTGGATCAGCGAATAGGAAAGTACGCTTTGAGGATTGATCAAATCTGGCAGATATGGGTCTATTTTATATTTGTCATTTACGTCAAGCTCGGGAACATAATCAAAACTGATCCTTGGTTCCAGTAGATGTTTAATTTTAGGGGTTAATTTATTACGGGTGTGAAAGACCTTTTCAAATGTCGGTCCTTTAATACTTGCATTAAAATCAATGCCTTCGCGGGAAAAGAAGCCCGTATTATTCTGACCTTTGCTATAAATGGTTTCGCGTAAACCAATAGTTGACGCGAAGTTAAGCCAAGGAGCTATGTTTATTGAACGGGTTAACTGTGGATGAAAATCGAATCTCTGAACCGAGAAGTAATCGTCAATACTTGGATCTGAATTGCGGTCTGTTAAGAAAGATGTAAACAAAGTGTCCTGATTAAAGTAAAATTCAGAGTCTCCGATCTTGTGACTTTGGGTTTTATAGGTTATTTGAGGTAGTTCTCCGTGGCTCTGATCGTTGGCAATATCGGTGTTGACCCTGTAACGAGTAAGGACCTCAAAACTACTACTCTCCCAATTTTTTCTAATAGTTGCAAACGAATTAGAATTACGACGATTTCTTAGATTGATGTTGTCGGTAAAGGTTTTGTTATATTGTGCCCCTTCCAGATCCAGGACCCCATTAAATCTAAAACCCATGGGTAGGTTCTGATTATGTGTTGCATCCACCTTCCAATATGTGTCATGTGTTATCTGATCCTTGATAAATGATCCGGTTAACTTCCCATTGGTCGTTGGACTTGGAGTATATCGATATTCAATGCCTGGAGCAAAACCACGTCTGCCTCTATATCCGAGTTTAAATGTTGCATCTGAGTGGCCGTTGATAGCCCAGAAAAATTCATTATCAAACTTAGTACCATCGATATCGCTGTTGCCAACTGAGGGGGATAAAAATCCGCTTTTTCTTTTTTGGTTCATTGGCAGGTAGCCGACAGGGATATAGAGTATAGGAATACCCCGTATTTTTAAAACACCGCCAGTGAACATAGCTCTATCACCGTTAATGATATCCATCCACTCGGCTTCAAATAACCAGTCTGGTAATTTTCCCGTGCAGGTAGTAAGTGATGCAGATTTGGCTTGATAATGTTTTTCGGAAAGGCGAGATAGCTCGCGGCTTTTTATATAATACATTTTTCCAAAACGCCCTCGAGTTTGAAGGAGTTTTCCTTTTTGGCTTTTAATATTGAATCTAGAATTATTGGCTTTCAATTTGGTGCCATCGGTATTTTTAATAATTACGTGACCCCTAGCTTCACCTTCCCCAGTTTTATTATTTATCTTTACTTTGTCTGCTTGAATGGTTTTATTTTCCATGCGGATCCTTACTTTTCCCCAGGTCCATATAATTTCTTTTTTCACATCCCGCCTAACATGATCGGCGATGATAAAAACTTCATCTTTTTTTTGATTCTTTCTTCGACTGATTTTTTTAGGCGCCTTTGTCAGGGGATTATTTTTTTTAACCCTCTCAGGGTAATTAAGGGCTTTTGGCGTTTTAGTATTTTCTGATGGAAGCAAAGGTTTGCCATTTGCCCAATACCATTCAGGTGAATCGTCTGGTGTATTCGAATCGAACATTCTATCCAAAGCTTCAGACTCCTTCTCACCCTTTTTGTGCGGAGAGGAAATTATGTTGTCGGGCTCTAGAGGAATGGGTTGAGACGTACCACTGGAAGACGCATTATTTGCGAGGGTGAGGAGCACTCCCAAGATTAGCAAGGTTTTTTTCATGTTGAAAACATTTTTTAGCTTCGGCCACTGTAAAAATGGATCCTGTGATGCAGACCAAATCTTTGGGTTTTGCAAATTCTTTGGCTGCTTGTAATGCATTAGAAACACTTTCTGAAACCTGAACCGGTTTGTTATATTTTTTTAGTTTTTCCTTCAATTTTTCAGTTGTTTCCCCCCTTTTGGGGTCAACCTGAACCAGATAAAAAAGATCGCCAAATTGGTTTAAAATTTCGATAATATTGTCAACTTCTTTATCTTTCATGAGTCCAAGAATTACGAAACATCTATCAAAATTGATGTTTTTACATATTTCTATCGTCATATTCCTGACGCTGGAAACGTTATGAGCACAATCCAGAACCACTGTGGGATAGTCGGAAACAACCTCAAGCCGACCTTCCCAACGAACCGTTTCTAACCCCTTTCTGATTTCACTTTCTTTGCTACTCTCAAGAAACTTAAGGCAGGTCGCTATGGCCAAACCTGCATTTTGGGCCTGAAATTGGCCCATTAATGGCAATTTCAAGTCTTTAAACTCTATCTTTTTGTCATAAAAATTGAATGTCTGAGAGCCTTTGCTGCACTCGATTTGGGCTACCTGAAACTCGCTGTTCAGCCTGGACATCGAGGCCCCTCGACTTTTAGCCAAACTATTGACAACATTGAATATTTCCTCATCAGGCAAATGAGCAAAAACTGTACCACCCTCCTTAATAATTGAGGCTTTTTCGAAGGCAATCTGCTTGAGGTCTTTTCCTAAAAATTCGGTGTGATCGTGAGAAATGGAAGTGATTACGGAAATTTCCGCCTGGCAGAGATTGGTGGCATCGAGTCTTCCACCCAATCCGACTTCCAGAATATTTACATCGGTCTGTTGCTCCCTAAAATGAAGAAAGGCCATTACCGTTCCAAACTCAAAGAATGTGACAGGTATGTTAAGTTTTTCCACTGCTTCTTTGATTTTTAGGATCAATTCGGTTGCATTCACCTTTTCAATCAAACTGCGATTAATTTGAATACGTTCACGAAAATCGAGAAGATGGGGTGAAGTGTAAAGTCCGGTTTTCAGGCCTGTAGCCCTTAAAATGGATTCGGTGATGGCGGCAGTAGATCCTTTACCATTGGTTCCGCTTATGTGGATGGTACGGGTCCCTAGTTGTGGACTTCCAAAGTATTCCAAAAGTTGGGATGTATTTTTTAACCCCAGCTTTATTCCGCTATTCGTGAGGCTATATAAATAGGCCAAGGCATCACGGTATCTTGAATCATTCATGGATTAATTGTGTAAAATGGATTTACTTAGATTTGTATATGAGCCCACCTGGGGAACAGAAATTAGAATGTTTTTGACATATGATTAAAGTTGCCCCGGTCAATATCTAAAAAAACAGGGGCAGAATTTTCCATCAATGTTTAATATTTTCAAACAATGAAGAACAAGCCGTTGATAACCATTCCCATTAGCTCGCTATCCTATGATCAGGAAAGGTGGGAGCCTGATCACGAGCGGGAAGAAAAGATTTTCGATTCCCTAAATTATATCAAAATATCAGCTCCAAGGGAACTCCCTAATTTCAGCTATGGAAT
>Ga0315338_1004942_pt1 | contig 10027 bp, 14 predicted proteins | sample ASW8metaG_FD_204518 | JGI IMG/M metagenome (GOLD analysis project Ga0315338, IMG submission 204518) | Ammonia-oxidizing marine archaeal communities from Monterey Bay, California, United States - ASW #8 | ecosystem: Environmental > Aquatic > Marine > Coastal | place: USA: California | collected...
ACGGCCCCTAACAACGGGACCACTATCAACAGAAATAACACTATTTCATTGAATCCGTTCATCTGTTACCCAACTGACCTCAACCACCAAACGATAGCCATCGCGATCATCCCTAAAGTAGTCCCTAATGCATATGTATAAACATGGCCTGTAATATGGAATTTCATAGCCACACTAAGCCGCTTTACAACCATGCCAGGACCATTAACGCCTATGTCATTAACTACCATACGATCGAATGACCCTAAAATACGTGCTATAACCAATACAATCTTATCCACTACCCATTGGTAACATTCATCAAAGTAATATTTATTTTCAATAATATTTAACAGCTTGGTGCATTTGCTTCTAATAGGATCGATTGAAATCGATTTTTTTGCGTATACTAAATAAGCAAATACAAATGCTATAACCGCTAATAACGTTGATAATCCTGCAATCCACGGCACCAAATGGAATTTCTCTGGCTCACCAAAATAAACTAAGGTGCCTATACCATCAAAACTTCCTGGCCAGTTGAGACTGATCAATCCAAATCCTAATGCAAAGACTCCGAGTATGGACATAGTTACAGCCATAGACGCAGGAGCGTCGTGGACATGATTATGATCTGGGTTCAGGTTTCCAAAGAATACAGCAAACATGGCTCTACCCATATATAACGCGCTCATAAAAGCGATCAAAAACGTGACCACTATAAAAAATGGAGGTAGATTATGACTAACCGCTATCAGTATTTCATCTTTACTCCAGAATCCTGATAGGATCGGTATACCACCAAGTGACAAGGCCCCTATAGAAAACAACAGCGCGGTTAACGGCATTACCTTCCTGAGTCCACCCATTTTTCTGATATCAAGTTCATCAGTACTGTGCATCACACTACCAGCACCGAGGAAAAGTAAGGCTTTTGAGAAGCCATGAGCCAACAGGTGGAATATAGCAGCGGTATAACCGAAAGCTCCGAGCGACAGCATCATAAGTCCTAGATGACTTATGGTTGAATACGCAAGTATTCTTTTCAGGTCAGTAGATACCAGAGCGATTGTAGCAGCCGCGAAAGCTGTCACCAAGCCGATCCAAGCCACTACTGTCAGGGCATCTCCTGAAGCTACAAATATAGGATATGCTCGAGCTACCAAATAAACACCAGCAATCACCATAGTAGCGGCGTGTATCAAAGCACTAACCGGAGTGGGTCCTTCCATAGCGTCTGGTAACCACACATGCATTGGAAACTGAGCTGATTTTCCAGCTGCACCCGCAAATAATAGTAAGGCAATAATAGTCGTCGTGCCCTGACCAACAGCACCCGTACTAACAGCCTCAAAGGCAGCAGTCATGCTAAAACTGCCAACCTCATGCCACAGTAACAATATCCCTATAAGAAGGCCAACATCACCTAACCTAGTTACAATGAAAGCTTTTTTAGCAGCTTCTCTCGCCGATGCACGCTCAAACCAGAACCCTATCAATAAATAGGAGCATACTCCAACAAGTTCCCATGCGACATATAACAGCAAGAAGTTGTCCGACAGAACCAACGTAAGCATGGAGGCGACAAATAAAGCATGGAAAGCATAATACCACCCTAACCTTGGGTCACCGTGCATGTATCCCAGAGAATAGACTTGCACCATAAACGCGACTAAAGTAATCAATCCTAGCACTAGGATGGTTAATGGGTCTATCAAAACTCCCCATGCCAAACTAATAAAGTCGGATGACTCGCCAGATATATCTCCTGCTTCAAACCATGTGGTTGAATACCCACAGGTAAGGCTGTGAGTAAAGGTACTTATGCTGCAGTTAGAGGTTTCAGGGGTCGCTTGGAAAAACCCTAAAGCTACTACACCAAAAACTATCAATCCCGCAAATATGGCCAGTATTGACAGGAATGCTCCCTGAGAAGGCAAATACTTCCCGAACACAACTATTACAGGGACTGCAATAAAACTTAGTACCGGTAACAACCAAACCCATTCCATATTAATACCGGACCTCGTACATTAACCCTGTCTTATGTTCTCTCGGAGCACTTTCCCAAACAGGTGACATCCAAGCAGCGACGTATTCAACGTGCATACCTATTTCTATAGAGATCGATGAAATTATTATTGGAGTCATATTATTCAAATTACATTACCATTTCATAATACTAATTTCGCTTACGTCTACAGTTCCACGATTACGAAACATTCGTAAAATGATCGCCATAGCTAACCCAACCTCAGCAGCTGCTATTGTTATTATGAATATTGCAAGTATATGGCCATCAAAATGTATAAAACTGCCGAGGCCTTCTTTATGTGCCGCGACGGCTATCAAATTTATATTAGCTGCGTTAAGCATCAGCTCTATGGACATCAAGATTAAAATTGCGCTCCGCCTAGCCAGAACCCCATAAGCCCCAATAGCAAATAACAACGCGCTTAAGATTTGGAAATATACTAAGGGCATCATACTAATTATTATCCTCACTATTCGAACGTGCGATAACAATCGCCCCGATTAGAGCTACTAACAAGATAAGCGAAGCTATTTCAAAAGGTATCGCCCATCTAGTAAATAATGAGTTACCAATATCGCTAAATTTAGCATGTTGAGGACCGACTACTGTATCTGATGTGGTCCAAAACGAAACACTTAGAACAACCGCAAGAGCAATAGACGCTATTAATGCCAGAGGCCATTGCCGATTATCCGATATCCTCGGGTAATCGGACCCTCTTGTCATCATAATTGCAAAAAGCAATACAATGACTATGGCGCCACCATAGATTAGGATTTGTACCAACGCTAGAAATTCTGTAAATAATATTAGATAAATTCCAGCTATCGCCATGAGCGACAACAGCAGAAATAAGGCAGCGTGAACGATATTACGTGTAGCAACAACACCAACACCACCCAATATAGACACAGCACTCAATACAATGAATAACCCTGTCATACTAAAATTCCTGTTTTTCGAGATTCCAAATTAACTGCGTAGTAAACCACTGGATTATTTAACTTTCCTTTTATTATTCTTCTGACGGGACATCTTCTTCAGCATCTTTCTTTTGCTTCTCGAGGACTGATGGTGGAATCCATCCCGTATCCACTTGATATTTTCTCCCAATTTGTAGTAACTCGGGAAGGTCTACCCGATCACCATTCCGGGAATAAGTGCTCATTTCATGTTCGTGGCTCATTACGATCGCGTCGAAATTGCAGAGCTCGACACAAATACCACATAAAATGCATCGGTTAAGGTTTATTTCAAAATAATCCACTATCTTACGACGAGAGCTCTTACCTTCTTCATTCAACGGGTTGTCTTTCATACTTGCTGACATACATTGTGTTGGACAATTACGGATGCACACCATACAGCCTGTACAGAATGGTTCAGGCACATCGTCGTCCCAAGTCAAAGCAGGAAATCCCATAAACCTATTTTTCACAGGTGTCGGTACTTTAGGATATTCTTGCGTGACAGGCCTTCGGATACCCTTCATTGTCGAGTTTAATGTTAGCATCAAGCCTTTCAAACTATTCAGCATTTCTAGATCCTTACACCGCTATCAGCCCGGCGTCTAGCTGATTGCTCAGCCTGACGAGACCTTATTTCAGCTGCCCTCTTGGCCGGAGCAACCATTCGTCTATATATGAAATAACCTACTACTAGCAACCCTACTAATGACATTAAAGTCAGAGACCAGGCTGGAAGATCGTAGAATAAATAGACTGCTGTAATCACTATAGTATAAAAAGCCAATGGGACCATCACCTTCCATGCGAAAGACATTAATTGGTCAATACGCAATCTCGGAAAAGTTCCACGTATCCAGAACACTACCAGCACTACCGCATAAACCTTTATTAAGAACCACACTATTCCTGGAAGTATGGGGCCTAGCCAGCCTCCTAGAAAGAGAATGGTCACAAGTGTTGCTATAGCAAACGTATTAATATACTCGGCTAAGAAAAATACCGACCAATGGGCTCCGCTATATTCGACAAAGGGACCACCCACCACTTCCGATTCAGCGTGGTAAATATCAAATGGAGTTCGACCTACCTCTGCTAAGCCGCTTATAAAGAATATGACCAGACCCAAAGGTAATATAGCTGCATATATCACCGGATTCTGGTCAGCAACTATTACTCTTAGATCTAACGATTGCGAGAGCATACCAACCGATACGACCACCATTATTATTGGTATTTCATAACTAATTAGCTGGGCAGCAGATCTTAGACCGCCTATAATGCCGTATTTATTCGCGGACCCCCAGCCAGCTAATACCAATCCCAAGATTCCGACCACTGCCACGGCAGTTATGTAGAGAAGACCTAGTTCCAAATTCCTTACGCCTAGAGTTTCCGAGACCGGTATCGTAACCCATACCATAAACGCAGACACCGCGACTATCACAGGAGCAACCCAAAATATGGCCTTATCAGATGAACTTGGTAATATATCTTCCTTAACTACTAGTTTTATAGCATCAGCAATTGGTTGTAACAAACCCATTGGACCAGTTCTAGTTGGACCTAAACGCTGCTGCAAGCGCCCCAGCGCTTTCCTTTCCAACCACGTAAGAGACAAAACTATAACCGACAGTATCCCAAATAAACATGATAGAGTTATGGCTATGCCCTGAATATCTGACAGAGTTATATACGTGAGTAACAAAGGTTCCATTTACCTATCAACCTCACCCAGCACTATGTCTAACGAACCCAGTATAACAACTGAATCAGCTATCCAAGCGTTCTCAAGCAGGGGTTCTAGAGCAGATAAATTGCAAAATGATGGAGGTCTAACCTTCAACCTGTAAGGTCTATCTGTCCCGTTACTAACCAAATATACTCCTATTTCTCCTCGCGGATTCTCTGCTCGAACGTACACCTCACCTGCCGGTGGCCTTATTAATCTTCTACCTAACGACGAAGCTACAGGTCCGTCTGGCATTTGCTCCAATGCCTGCTCTATAATTTTAAGTGATTCGTACATCTCTTGAATGCGAACCCAATGTCTGTCCCAGCAATCTCCATCAAGACCTATCGGGATTTCGAAATCAAACCGATTATACACAGAGTATGGTTGTGCCTTTCGGACATCATAGTCGACGCCGCACCCTCTAAGGCAAGGACCCGTGAGCCCATACGAAATAGCTTGTTCAGCAGTAATCACGCCTATATCTTTTAACCGCGCTAAAAATATTTCATTAAAGGTTAATATTTTGTCACTTTCTTCGACATCTTCACGAAGCAAAGGCAACAATTCTGATATCAATTTCGAGAAATTACTGGGGAGGTCTTCTTTCAAACCTCCGATTCTGAAATAATTGTGCATCATTCGAGCTCCAGATATTTCCTCGAACAACGCCTGAATACGTTCCCTACCTCGGAAAGCCATCATAGTTGGTGTCATTGCACCAGCGTCTAAACCAATAGTGCCTACGTATAACAGGTGACTAGCTATTCTATTGAGTTCACAAAGTATGACCCTCACATATTCTGCTTTCTCAGGAACTTCCAACTCCATGAGTTTTTCAACCGCTTGGCAATAAACAAGTTCATTGTTGAAATTAGCTAGATAATCCAACCTGTCGAATAACGTGATTATTTGATGATACTGCTCACCTTCACAGAGCTTTTCTGAGCCTCTATGAAGGTATCCAATGTGCGGCTCTACGCCAGTTATTTTCTCTCCATCAATCCACAGTACCATCCTGAACACGCCATGTGTAGAGGGATGCTGAGGCCCCATATTGAGAAGCAATTCAACAGAATCTGAATTGTTTTTAATTTCATTTATGACGTCAGGCATGCTTAATCTAATATACCTTTAGATCTGAATCTTAAAATATCAGATCTATATAAATCGTATTTCTGGTTCCTTAGGTGGGGTTACTAAACTGCTCATCCAGACATGATCATTATCATAGAATCCAGCCTCTATAAGCACGTTATCCAATACACCTAATCGCTCACAATCCTCCAGATATAATCCTATTTCCCGTCGCAATGATTTCTTTGCATCTTCCGAGGTATCACCGAATCCAGTCATGAGCAACTCGGGGCAATAGGCTTCGTGAGCATCTCCTACAATTGACTCTTCAATTTGGTAAATTATACTATCCACCGTTCTGTCCTAAGCCTGCTTGTATAACTTCATCAAATTCAAGTTGTATCTCCGTTTCGTCATCGACATCAGTGAAGCCGAGTTCGAATAAAACTGCCTCAAGGGTACCCGCTGTATCCTGTGATTCTATCCATGATCTAACGATATGCACCAATTCCTCTTGGGATCCAATCAATGATTCATCTGTGGCTTCTAACCCCAGGTCAACCAAAGCGCTTAAATAAACGCCATCTTCAAAACTTGTCTCAGCTCTTATTACAATTGACTCCAGCATTTAACTAAAATTCCTGATATTCATTAAACTGGAATTCCTTCCTGCCAGGATACCCTTCAAACTCGTCATACAAGAGTAACGGCGCCATATTAGGGTGACCTGCAAATTCCACACCAAAAAGGTCATGGACCTCTCTTTCATACCAATCTGCAGCAGGCCATAGCGGCGTGACCGATGATATCACAGGAGATTCGTACTGAACTATACATTTTATGACTAGAGTTTGCTCTTTCGATAATGACTGCAAGAAGTAGACAAGTTCGAAGTACGTTTCATAGTCAACACAAGTGAGGCACAGTAACAGTTCAAGGTCAAAGATCTCATCTTTTTTAAGCGATGTGCATACCTGAACAATATGCTCTGAAGAAATCAGTAGCTGGGGAATATCCCGCATAGCCCCTAATTCCGGATCAAATTCAGTTAACGCATCTTTAGCAGATTCCATAAAAGACATAGATTCTGCTGACAGATAACTATAATCCGGCTGCGTTTCTTCTTCAGGTGTAGGATTATGAGCGTCGGCCACTACTTCTAGAGTCCTCCATAATCTTATCTTGAAGTTTAAGAATACCGTAGAGTAAAGCTTCTGGGCGAGGTGGGCATCCCGGCACGTAAACATCAACGGGTATTATGTGATCCACTCCCATGACCACAGAATATGATCTGTAGTACGGCCCCCCATTTGTTGCACAACTTCCCATAGCTATAACCCATTTAGGTTCAGGCATCTGTTCGTACAGCAATCTAATGGGTTCGGCCATTTTCTTGACTACGGTACCAGCAACTATCATTACGTCGGCCTGCCTAGGAGACGGCCATGTAACAACCCCGAAACGATCGAAATCATGGTGAGCCATATACGTGGAAATCATTTCGATAGCACAACAAGCCAAACCAAAACTCAGCGTCCACAAAGATGATTTTCTAGCCATCCCAAAAAGTTGTTCTTTAGTCGTGGTAATGACCCCAGGTAATTTATCTCCGATAGCCGTATCCACTAGACTTGGAGCAGGCCTATTACCTTGTCCGAGTATTATTTCTGCCACTCTAAGGCCCCCTTTCTCCAAGCATATACTATAGCGAAGAACAAAATTCCCAAGAAAATCACCATTGCGTAGAACGGAACGGAGTTTCCTAAATCACGTTGTTCCAAAAATATAACAGCCCACGGAAACAAAAATACAGCCTCAACATCGAAAATCAAGAATAATATCGCAAATATATAAAACCTGATATTTATATTAGACCACGCAAATTTCGTTGCGGGTATACCACACTCGTACGTAGTGAGCTTTACATCCGAGTGCCTGCGCGACGAAAATAATCGCGAAGCTGCAAACATACCGATTATAGCTGAAGCTCCGATTATTACGGAAAACGCTACAGCTACCCAGTTTTGCGCATACATTTGGATATCAAATGGATGCAAAATACCACCTTTCTATCTTTGTAAGTCGGAATACGTAAAACATAACGAGTAATACAACCTTAACATCAAGAATCATATCACCGCCGCAAAATTAGTGTCAATGTAAAACGCACACATAACAGTGCCATGATGGCATATACCGACATTCTGTTGGCAGAAAAATCAGGGAGCTCACTTCTCAGTATAGTCTTTACGAATTTGTCGCAATTCGGTAGAGGATATATCAGCCCGGAATTCATCTTCTGATAATCCCGTAAATAACCTTCGAAAGCCTTCCGGTATTTGAACATCTTCCAAGGTCATGAAAACGCCTTCCTTTTCCCGGCCAGCCACTAGAAACTTAGTACCACTTGCTGACATTTTACAAAGTATCTCAAACATAAGGTCAGGATCGTCAGAATAATACTTCGGATCAAACAATCTAATTGCAGTGTCCCAACCAACTACGAAAGTGGAACTAGGAAATAACTGAGATTTTTTGTAAAAGGTTTCAGCCATCGTAAGTACAACCGTGTGTTTGCCATTAAATTGTTCCACTCGGGAAATAATTTCTTCCTTTGTTAATGGGGGTTTGTCCACATTCTGTATGGATATCTCAAATAAAACATCTGAGTTAAGTACTTCAGACGCTACTTTCGCCAAGTTCTCATGACCTGCATGCAAAGGTCTAAACGACCCAGGATACAAACACAGGGGAAGTTTCTCATCTATAGACGTAGTCCCGTCCGGTTTAATTACCACACTATTTATGGATCCGCGTAAAAGGCTATCTATAGGATCGTCGTGCAAAATATATTGCAGCTTAGGACTTTCAGAAGAAATTAGTCCCACATCGATATCTGGTGCTACTTCGCATGCTTGAGCCAACACATTTAGCAGAGCTCTACTCAATACAATTTCCTCTCCAGATCGGTCCCTTGATCCCTTATCCAAAATTAAATCATATTGGTAGACGCCATCTGCTGTCCAAGCCGAGATACATCCTCTGTGGTCTCCCTTTTTCGGTCTATCTGTAGCAATGGTAGCAGTGCAGGCCAAACCAATTACCGGAGAACCATCTTCAACAAGACTTTGGGCACGGTAAAAACATGCTTTCGCCATAGCCGTAGCTGTTTCCGAAGAAACGTATTGTTTCGGTTCTTGGCCTAGCAACTCTATCATGGACATTCTTCCGTACGGCACTAGTACCTCTAACAGGCTTCTTGAAGCTCCAGAAACACCCAGCAACCAAGTTACTGTTTGAATGCCCGCTCCGGCCACCGACATCACCAATTTGTGTGGTTTGTCGTGTATAGTTTCTATTAATCGCAATATATCTTTCATTCGATCACCTTACGATCATTCCATTCATGTGCATCAATACACCCCATAGTATCCATTGATATATTGGTCTGCTCACATCGTTTGCTTTCCCAAATATTCTGTAAGTGCTCGGGCAAAACCCTCCTGGCATCAGGCCACAGCAACGGTCCCTGCTTTCCAACGATTTCCCCTGAGATCACCTCTCCCAAAAAGCAAGTCATGTCTCCGCCGTCCATAGAATTGACAATTTTTGCTTCTATAAACCCCCATGAATCTAGCAAAACAGGACAGCCAGTGACTCCTTCTTCGTATGCGATATTCTGAAATTTATTGGTTTCTTTACCTGTTTCGAAGCCGAAGGTAGGTATTAAGCTAACCTGATCCTGATTAAGGAAATTCGCTGCAAACACGCCGCTAGAATAAATTAATTTGTGGCTGTAATTATTCTTATAAATCTGGATCAAGAGCCTTGGCTTATCTGGCACAATAGATGCAGAACCAATAGTCACCGCGATTTGGCCATTAATCTTGCCTTGCCACGCGGACGTAACTACGCATACTGGGGACCACAAATGTCGCATTATGTCAGAAATGTTCAAACCGTAGTTACCTCGCATTATGTATCATTTTGAACAGTCCTAGTAGATCGGTCAGGGTCGTTATACCCGCAGATACTATGTGAAGTGGCAGTTGAGCCGACCTGATTAAATTAACACACAATCACCTGTCAGATAACACCTTAGCCCCTAACTATAAACAATACCCCCCAAAATACCAGCAAAACATCAATCAACGCACGGAAAACTTTAGGAGGTATTTTATCCAGAATCAGTTTACCTAAAAATGCAGACATAAATCCAATAGGAGCTAATCCTAATCC
>Ga0315338_1004943_pt1 | contig 10027 bp, 13 predicted proteins | sample ASW8metaG_FD_204518 | JGI IMG/M metagenome (GOLD analysis project Ga0315338, IMG submission 204518) | Ammonia-oxidizing marine archaeal communities from Monterey Bay, California, United States - ASW #8 | ecosystem: Environmental > Aquatic > Marine > Coastal | place: USA: California | collected...
GCTTGCCACCTGAGATCTCCTCGCCGTCGACCAGCAGTGTCGGCTTGTTGCCGGTGTTTTCAAAGCGGATGTCAGGTACGTTGCCGGATTCAGAGACTTCGCTGATTTTGATACTGGAATCAGCCATCGCTTGGTCCAGGGTCAGGTAGTCAGGGGGGCCGTCAACAGGCCGGATCAGAGGGAACAGGGTCAGCTTGCGGTAGGCGAGGGGTTCATCCAGACGGATCTCGCCGAGTGTTTCAGTGATGATGCTCATGAATGGGGGGTGTCTCCGTAACTTGAGGGTTATGTTGTGTTTTAGGGGCTAAAATCAGTTGGATTTCTTCATGTCGATGGCCCGACGACATTATTGGTGATGGACTGGCTCACTTGGTGAGTCTGGTCAGTGAACAGCCTGGTTGGCGCCGTACTGCGGATGATTGAGTCGGCCAAGCCAGGTTTGCGCGGTGGAATATTCTTTCGGCCGGGGTACCGGTGCCCGTTCAGTGGCCGGCGGTGACTCTGAAGAATGGCTTGTTTCTGCAATTTCATCGCGTCGCGCCAGGTGCTGGTTGTTTCAGTTGGGCGAGGTGCCTGCCAGAGTTCCAGCCACTGCGCAGATACGAGATTCCGAACTTCCTTTGTTCCATCCGGTTGCCAGAAACTCCTGCCATCTCGCTTATTAGGCCTTCGGCGCTTCCGTTTGGTCGGACATTGAATCTGCTGACTAAGTTGATTCATAATGGTCATGAGGTATTTGGCTGTCGGTGCTTGCTGTTTTGCCAGATGTTCGAGGCTTCCCCGCGGTGTTCAGTTGAATTTCTCAGTCACGGCAAGGATGCTTGTTTAGTTTGTGCCCGGTAAACATATACAGCCGGAAAATCGCACAAGTTTTCAGTCACTTGTCCGGTGAAAAAAATTGCCAGTACCCGGCAATAATTAATATGGAGTCAGGCCCAAAATCGATTCATCGACGCAGACCGGATTTCGGAAACATCAAATAAAAAAGATACACCAATGAGGTATTTAGTCATTCAATCTTTACTAAGTGGTGTCCCCCACGTTCGCGGGCTTGAGGATGGCCGTGAGGGCGTAGGTAAGATGTCCGGGAGACAGTTGTATGAACGATCCTTTTGCTGGTCTCAGTCGAACTGAGCTGGAGTCCTTACTCAAGAGAACACTCATCTATGCAGTCTGGTTGTTGAAACATTACGGGAATGCGAGGCACCACCCCGATCTTGATCCGCAAGATCTTGTACACCGGGTGATTGACGATACCTTGGCCGGTCGACGGAACTGGGATCCTGGGCGCCAAACTCGGCAACAATTCACCAGAGGCTGCATCCGAAGTTATGTCTCACACTTTTTTGAATCACTTGCCTCGAATGTGAGCTCCTATGACCCGATCTATTTTGAAGACCCTGCCATTTTTGCGACCGATACAGACACCTATCGAGATCGAATGACCTCTGAGACCATTCGGAATGCCTTTGAAGAACAAGATCAACCCGATCGACTCTGCGAGTTTCAAGAAATTCTTAAGGAGATAACGCTTCGAGTTGAGTCAGACCACCCGGACATGATTCCCTTGTGGACGCTGGTGCGTGACGAAAACCTTAGCCTTAAACATGATATGAAAGAGATTTGTAACCGCTTGAACCTGGATCCCACTACGGGAGGGCCGGGCTACCAGCGAGTCAGTCGTATGCGAAAGAATCTGAAACGCGTTGTCGAGAGTTGCCGTTCTGATGATCCAAACGGTGAAGCAGCGTAATTCAGAAGTTTGATTCCGTCTCTAACCCGTCAGGAGCAGACAACCATGAGTAATGAAGATCAGCAAATTCAGTCGACTGAATTTGAGTCAGAAACAAATATTGAGGAACCTCCTAGTTTGGAGGAAACGCTTGAGGTATTAGATAAAGTATTTGAAGACAACAACGATGGCATTGACGCAGAGAAATTACTTGCAGATGCAGAGATCGATCTTTCCACATTTGCACTTTGCGTTGAGTCTCATATGGAACATGAGCAGAAGTCGTACAAAAGCACATTTATGTTTGAGGACCGTCTAGAGGCGTTATTTGAAGCAGAGTTAGATGTGTTGAGTGATGAAGAAGTGTTGTGTTACCTCCAGGCGGAGGGAATTGACTGTAAACAATTCATCTCTAGAGCCATCCATCTGATTAAGGATAGTCTTATCGCCTAATCAGAGAATTGTGTATTAAAAGATCCTATCCATTAACTAGGTGCAGTAAGGGCCTAATTTGGTGGGGTGAGAAGATTCGAACTTTCGGCCCCTGCCTCCCGAAGGCAGTGACCCACTCTATTATTGTAGGTTTATCCTACTATTGTAGAGTTCGCAATTGCGTTAGTGTGTTTAACGATGTTCTATTGTGTTCCTTTTGCCCCCCTAACTCGCCCCCCTAAAAAGGCAAAAAAAAACCAGGGCAGTGCCCTGGTCTTCTTATGTTACCCCCAACTGCGGGGGCGACGTTCAGCCCTCATGTGTAGTTCTAGTTTCCGTTTCCCCAGCTTGAGTTCGAGCAGTTCCAAGCTGCCGTCTGGCATGGTTCGGCGACTCGACACGCTGGGATCTTTGCGCCAGCAGTTGGCTGTGCCAACCTCGACACGGCACAAGTTGGCAACATCAGCAGAGGTCAGGCTAAACTCCCCTATGAGATTGGCTAACCGCTTGTGGCTTTTCTTGGACATGGGGGATTGTAATTCACGTTACTTGCCTCATTTTGAGTTCGAGACACTTGAAGAAGATAGACGCCATGTCAACAGATATGGGCTACATCTGCCCTCAACCAGATCCGTGGTATTGCGTTTATCAAACGCTCTGTGATTATTGTTCCGCTAAGAAAATCACAGAGGCGCCTCCTGAACCCCTTATTCTGAACGGATGGTGGTCAAGCGACCATGACAAGGCCGTCCAATGGCGGCAAACAATATCATGGGCAGAGCGGCATGGCTGCACCCACCTAATTCCAGAATTAAAGGAAGATGACAAATACGGTGGCCCAGAGGGTCCTGAAGGTTATTCGCACGAGGAAGCTTGGGGCTTGGAATGGACTATTTGCGATGCTGCCTATCACGCAGACGTTGATTTCGTCAAAAAGTTCATTAAGGATGGAGGTGATGTCAATGAGATTGATATTGATGGAGATGGATATAGTCCTCTCTTTAAAGCAACACTAAACTGGGCTGAAGATGTTCGTTCTCTACCCAATGGCGATAGAAGCGAAATTCTTGAGGTAATTAATCTTCTTATTGAAGCTGGTGCTGATTTGGACAGAGACGGAGGATCTGCCTTATGCCACATGTTCAATATTCCTGAGGGCCCAGATGCTGATGGGAAGAGCATCATATCTCTTCTTATCGACAAAGGTGTATCAATCGATGCAGAAGCCAGTTGGGGAGAGAATGCATTGACAGCATTGAGTGGGGAAGTCGGTGACAGGATGCCCGAATTCCTCGACTACATGTTGTCGCTTGGAGCCAACATCAATTACCAAAATAAGGATGGGTTGACACCCCTAATGCACGCAGTAATTCCTGTCAATAAGACAAATGCGAAACTTTTGTTGGAACGCGGGGCCGATCCAACCATTACCTCCAATAATGGGAAATCAGCACATGACTATGCGGTTGAGACCGAGAATGACGATATTGTTCGTCTTTTCGACTAATGACTGATAAATCATACGAGGATCTTGCAACGGCTCCTATCGCGCCGTGGGATAAGCTGGAACAGTGGAAAGCTAGAGCGAGTTTTGAACAATGGAATTGTGCCCATTTTGTAATCTTGAGAAAGCTAGAATTGTCGAGGGCGGTCCTGTCTTAGATAGTTCGGGTACTGTTGTTGGCGTCGTTGTTTCAGGGTTAGACAATTCAAAAACACAGACTATTAACTTCGCGATTAAGTCTTATCTTGTCGAGGACTTCCTGTCTTCTAACAACGTTGAATTTGAGAGAGCAGAGTCAACAGAGAAGCTAGAACTTCCAGACATCGCTGAAAAGGCAGAGAAATTTACTGTTCTGGTAGAGTGTTGGGAATAGGATAAAGAAGTAGGCACTAGAGATGTTGGCAAAATTTATCTTCTGGGTATTCATTATAGGTTTTAATGGTTTTGGCTTGATAGTTGGCTTTTCTGTAAAAGAAAAGTACGGACTCAATGCGGCAATGTTGGTTGTCTTAGTTTTGATAGGATTCTTTTTTGCTGTAGTCCTTAATCCAGCGATAAACCGTTGGTTGGGATCATTAGAAAAAAGGTAACACCAGAGAATATAGATTAGATCGATGTGGCTCAATGCGTGACAACCATATATCTTTCAAACTTTCGACACTTAAGTTGCATATATTGATCGGCCTGATGTGAGAGTCTCTAGGTCATGAAATTTATGACCTCACTAATCCCCCCGACCAACCTTCGAGTTGGTCTTTTTTCGTCTCGAGGAGTCTCCAATGACAAGAAAAAGCGTTTCCGATCGCGCGTGGCATCTCTATGACTGCTGTAAGTGTCTACAAACTAAACATGTCCGGGAGTTTCGACGAAGAATGCTTATCAAAGGGGCGACTAAGGTCTGTAAAACCTGTGAAGGGCATCAGGAAATGGGGGTGCGCGCACCGATATTAAGAATTTAGTCCCTTTTCAGGAGTCATCGATGAAATTCCAATCCTCCTCTATGGTAATCGCCGGCCTCTTTGGGGCCGGCATTTTTTTTGTGGCATCAATAACGTTCGCTGGTACTGTACGCCCTGTGCAGTTGGATTGTCCCCTAGGCACGGGCATTGCAACGGGGTACGAGATGTCATCGATGTATATCAATGACCGTGGTCTGGATGGTCGACCATATGGTCCTCATCAAGGAACACTTCCCCCCCCGGTTTGCGTCGACAACGGCTTTGTCGTCTATAAGGATCGATTCACTCGCTCAGAGCTGTCTCGGCTCGAGAAATACATTTTCTCTCCGGGATACCAAAAAATCTGGCGTTCAGGTAGTCCTGTGTACTACCGATTAGCCAAAATTTATGAGTACCTAGGAGACCCGATACACACTTATGCACGTTTATATGTAGTAGCCACTTGGTCATTTCGTGATCGTTTTTCGAAGAGGTTACAAGACCGGACTAAAGGGGGGCATGACTATTACCGACGAGAAGCCATACAGGCACTTAATGTGGCCATTGACGACATGCGTTCCAAGCGGCTGACCTACGACAAACGCTATGTTGAATTCCATTACCTACTCGCAGAACTATATCGTCGAATGGGGGAATTTGGGAGTGCCCAGAAAAAGCTGGACTGGGTAAAAAATACAAATTTGGACAGTTCATTCATTGATCCAGTAATTCTGGACTATCAGGAATATTTGATCGCCCATGAGGATTCTGATGGTCATAGAGCTTCAGAAAGTCTGAGGATGCCATCGAACTAACTCAGCTACAAATTGGAATCCTCGATGCTCAGTTGCTTTGAAATTCTGAAGGGGTTATTGACAGCGTCATTTGGATTGCCAGCGATACTTTTGTTACTGGTATTGGGGCTACTTTGGCTCATTGATTCGAGCCACGAATGTCCTGCTCGATACCCCTATGACTACCTAACAGATGATTGTAGTTGAATGCGGTACAACTGTTGAAAATTAAGCAGAGCGACTTAGGAAAAACATAAACGCATGAGACGATTGCTGTCGACTATTTTGGTGGTTAATTTCTTACTGTTCGGACCACTGGAGGTTCGCAGTGAGGATGCTGAGCGACCACGCGGACGTTCTCTGGAACATCCTATTGTCATTAACGCGGCTAGTTCTTTTAGTGGTATTCTTCAAGAATATGCAGAATTAGATAGTAGATTTAGCAACTATAAAGTTATCCAGCAATCACTATTGTTCAATAAAGGTCGAGCCATTGACCTGATTCAAATAGAGAGTGACGGCAAATTGATCGAAATCTATTTCGATATTTCTAGTTGGTTTGGAAAGCCTTAGTAGGACTTTGGCAGGTGAGCCAAACAAAATGAGTTTATTTGGGGACAAACAACCGGGTCAACTTGCAGCGGCTAAGTTCGTGGGCAAGCTGCGCGGCAAGACGAAAAAGTTCAGAGATATGATCATACTTGCCGAGTCCGCGCCAAAAGATGGCACGGGGTCAGTGGATATTGATTCAGTTAGTTATTCTGAGATCGGTATATTTGTTCTTTCTGCTGCTGTTTGGAGAATAGATTCAAATCCATCAATTGATCTCAAACCCTTTTTCCCGGTATTTGGAGGATCGTTTATTGACGATCTTGAACGAACTGCTGAGAAAGATGGGCAAGAGATATCCCGTAAGTACATTGGAGCGAATTTTCCAGATCGGTATGATGAATATTCAATAGTTTTCAACGATCATCATCAATCGACAACGGGGGAGGAAATAACGGATACCGGAATACAGATTCTGTGGTCTTTGATTGTTAACGCAACCAATAAAGAAAAGCCTTCAGATTTCGTGACAGCCACGCTTTTAATACCGGAACTGCACAAAGCCTTACAGGATATATACCGAATTGTTGATAAATAATTAACTTGCCTATGCTCGCACAAATTCTGCGGCACTAATAGAAATCCCTAACATCAAGACGATAAATATTATCCATTTGTTACGCTGAACTTTTCTCAGCCCATCAAAACCTTCGTCATCGTCGGATTCGACTTTAAAGAATACGTGATAATTAGAGAATACTACCAATCCGACATAGGCTAACCCTGCAATAATCCCGACAACAATTCCCCAAACCTGCCAACCCCACAAACCAACCACGAAAGGAAAAATGTGAGTTATAGGGTTCGGCTTCCACTCGTCAGTCATCTAGGCTACCTTATGGGTGTTTAGAGTTTCTCAATGGAGAAATGATGGAAATATTATCATCCATATCGAACAACAGGAGACCAAATAATTCCGACTGGGTAAAGAAGATTCAAGATGAGCTGCTTGCGAGATGGGATGAAACAAGCAAAGTTTTAAAGGTTTGTAACGGGAAACTTCCTGAATCAACCTCCGAACTAAGGAACTCCATCAATTCATTGTCGCAATTAATTCTAGATGATCAGTCCGCTTGGATTCATAAACTTGGTAAGAACGTGGCTGAACCTGCCAGCCAATATGTCGAAAACCGGGCGCAATACCAAAAATTTCTTCATGACTATAAGGCGGATCAACAAAGTTACTCTGTTAGTGAGCTGCAAGAAGTCACGGTCGAACTAGCTAATTCGATTAGACAAGAACATCGCTATTTGAGAGAACTAATTATCGAGTTAACGAGAGTGGACCGGCAACGAATATTCGTTGGAGAGAGTAACATCTCGCCAGATTCGGAAACTACGTTGAGCAGAGAGGTGCCCGAGATTCGGGACGGTGGGGAAATAGGTTTCGATGAAAGCGATCTCATCAAGATCAAGGAAGCAACATCTGGAATATTTAAGAGATCGGCCCGAAGGACTGTCTCTCATGACCTGATGGAATTGAACAGGCGTATCAAGAGCATTGAATCGCTGCCAAATTCAGAGCAAAGAGAGAAATTACTTGCCCTCCAATATCAAGCACAAATTAGGCGGCATGCTGCTTTGCAGCAGGGGGCAACTTCATATGGACACCCAAATTGGGCGGCGGCGGCAGTTTGCGAGACGTGGGTTACGATATTGATTCAGCATCAGTCCGGAACAATCGATGACAGTACCTTTTCAAGAATTCATGATCTTGTGCATAGCTTTATGGCGAGAACTCGTTAATCTGGGTAATTCTCAGGTTCATGACAAACGTTTTAAATAGGCGTATTCCAGAATTCTACGTCAGTCTCTTTTGGCTGCCTGTCAGATTGCTGATCAACCTACAAGAAGTAGAAGAGTACGATAGGGGGTATGAGACTTCTTCTCCTTTTAAGTCGCTGGGTTAACGACAAGAATTATCAATATCGGTGTCGGATCAAAGACTAGTATGTCAGAGAATTCTTCAGAACAAACCGACTGGTCTGTCATCATTGCCATCGGCGCTACAGTCTTGGCATTCGTGTTTGGCGGATTATGGATTGGTCTTGGCGTTCTCGTTGGCAGTGTCGTAGCGTTAGGGTGGAAGAAACGACATGACGGGCCATTCCCGACTTCCAAACGGTCCCACGATGAACCAACACCTCCATCAGGCGAATTGGAGAATCATCCAAGACATGATTACGGTCACGAGTCTATAGTTTCCCAGCCGCCAAGATCAGTATCAGAGCCTCGCAAACCTGTTCAACAACGAGAGTCTAACGCCAGAAAAAGCTGGATAAAGCCCAAAAAAGTTAGAGGGAGTGGTAAGACTTGGCTGGGCTATGACTATCCAAAGGCTAAACGCAGCTATTCTATAGGCGGAGACAGTTATGAGGGTGAAGAGCGTGTGATGTTCGGCCGTCGAGATGGCCAAGGCATATATACGTGGGCAAATGGAACCAAATTTGAAGGGGAATGGAAGCGAGACAAGCAGCATGGAAAAGGCACACAAACGTATCCAACTGGCGACAAATATGTCGGTGATTGGCAGGATGGAAAGCAGCATGGCCAAGGAACCTATACATGGGTCGATGGGAGAAAGTACGTTGGAGAATGGAAGGATTCGGTTAAGTGGGAGGGAGTCGAATATGATAAAGACGGTCGTGTAGTGGGAACCTATGCAGAAGGTGTTTATACGATATCGTAATTATTGGTGGAATGGCTATCCCACACTCACATATGACCTTGTTCACGGGAACTCGGCCCTGTACCAGATCAAGTAGTGGGTACCCTGGATAAAGAGTCGCGCATCGGTGAGTTCTGCAAACGCCTTAACGAGTACGTACCCGTCATTATGTTTTTCTACTACCGGAAAAGTATTGGTCTGCTCTTGAAACAAGGTGATCTCGTCTCCCGATTCAAAGTAGATCGCCTCGCAGTTGGCTGGGGAACTTGGCGTGGGGCAGCGATATTTCGAACCAGAGACGAACTGGTCGTCAAGTTCCTGTTGGCGCGCGTTCAGATCATCGAGCATTTCAGTTGCCTCGCGGTATGTTTGTTGGAGATGGTTCAAGGCAGGAACTACTTGGACCAGATTCCTGGACACAAAAAAATGCCCCGCCGAAGCGGGGCTATCCTTCTTTGGTGATCTCAGCCTATGAAAGCATCTTCGCACATGAGATGGCTCACCACGTGAGCCTCGCAAAAATTCTTTGGATTGAACTGGAACGTCAGACAATATCTTGATACCACGAATTTGCCCCTTAGTCGCCGTCTGCATGACATCTCGGTCTGGTATCGTATGTATTAGCTAGTCGACCCATCGCAGCTTAAAGGCGTAAAAAACTTTTTTGCGTTCTCCACCCGCCACAGTTGAGGCGGGTTTTTTAATCCCTGTTGATACTGAGAAAGCCCGGAAATGAGCCATTTATTGGCTTGTTCTGGCCACTCCTGTGCCCTAAAAAAGTGCCGCAGCGGTCTCAGTTTATTTTCAGAGGGGGCTCACCTGGTGAGCCCCCTGCGGTGAGAAGATGGCTGGTTCCCCGCGATGCGCGGGGTTTCACGTAAACCTCATGAACGGAGTAAATCAATCATGATCAATTCAGGAACAATCGGTATGCCGCTGCATTTTGGCCGCATGCCGAACTGGTTCACCGAGAGGATGGGGACGCTGAGTAAGGCCGTCATCGAATCAGTGATCCAAAACTATGGCAAGTCGGAATTACTCACCCGCATGAGTGACCCGAACTGGTTCCAGGCGCTCGGCGCGGTGGCTGGTATGCAGTACAACAGTTCTGGCGTTACGGCAGCAGTACTCGGGTCGGTTAAACGCAAGATCAACCCGATAGCGCACGACCTGGGCGTGTACATCCTGGGTGGTAAGGGCAAACGAGCCTGGCATGCACCAAGCCAAATCGAGCAGGTCGCCAACAAGCACGGGCTTGACGGCGATGACCTGGTGCGGTCCTGCCAACTTGCTCGACGTGTTGACAACAACGCGGTGCAGGATGGTTATAACCTGTACCAGCAGCACGTC
>Ga0315338_1004944_pt1 | contig 10025 bp, 10 predicted proteins | sample ASW8metaG_FD_204518 | JGI IMG/M metagenome (GOLD analysis project Ga0315338, IMG submission 204518) | Ammonia-oxidizing marine archaeal communities from Monterey Bay, California, United States - ASW #8 | ecosystem: Environmental > Aquatic > Marine > Coastal | place: USA: California | collected...
AAGCAACGCTGGATTTACTAGCGGTACCACAACTGGGCCAACACTATCTCCGACTTCATACGTTGCTAAAGTCCATGAAAATTGCGGGGCCTCAGAACTAGGCCAGTGAGCTTCAAGCTCATAACTTCCGTCCATTTGGTCAGCCTCACTGTTACTCAATTCACGAACTATATACCAGTATACATTGTATACACCAACCAAATCATAGTTTCCTGCCATTTGAGCAGAACCTATATCAGGTAACACAATGGCTCCTATGAGGGCCAGATTTAATAGCGAATTTCTTATCATTCGAACCTCCTCTTTTCTATTTACAATAAACTCAATCAAGTAATATGGATTGATGTGGAAAACACAAGTCCAATACTTGCTTTACCAAAACTATCACAGTATTACGCTAGGGGCAAATATTATTTTTATTTTGTGATTTGGCTCAAATAATAAAAAATAAGGTGTTATTTTTTATTATATCGGTTTGCAATAAGTCTTATCAGGCTCCATAATAGAATCAGGCTACCAATAATAAATAATACATTTGCGAGTATTATTCTATTACTTAAAAGTAAAACTGTCTGGATAGGATTCATTAATTGTTATGAATGAATTTACATTTCAAAATAAATTCCTTCAATGTTATGGGGGAAATAAATAAACTATTTTTAATTACTCCTCTCAGATGATAGGAATTAAACCAGACAAATTATAATTTGACAATAATTGCAATGAAAAAACTAATAAGTATAGCAATATGAAACTTGGTGTTCTTATAAAACAGGTGCCGGGCAGTGAGTCCGCACTGCGCATAGCACCCAGCAATACCTGGATAGAAGATGCTGCTGCCCTCTTTGAAATGAACGAAAGTGATAATTATGCCCTGGAAGAAGCACTAAGGATTAAAGAATCCTTGGGGAATGATTCAGAAGTAGTGGTAGTTAGCATGGGTCCAGAACGGGTTCAAAAAGTCATCCGCGAAGCATTATCAAAAGGCGCCGATCGTGGTATCCATATTAATGACATACCTGAAATCAATTCTGATCCATTCGCAACAGCACAAGTATTTGCAAATGTTATCAAAGATGAAAACTTTGATCTCATCTTTTCCGGTCTGCAATCTGATGATGTGGGTTCGGGTCAAACTGGTGTAATCTTAGGAGAAATGCTAGGCATGGCCACGGCAACGCTGGTCATGGCTACGGAAATCCAGGAAGGATCAATCAAGGTAAAACGAGAACTGGAATCAGGCTGGTTTCAATGGGTTTCCATGTCGACCCCGGCCAGTATTACCATACAATCTGGTATCAATCAGCCGCGGTATCCATCATTGAAAGGAATCATGGGGGCCAAGAAGAAAGAAATAAAAGTTGTGGACCAGAGTACAATCGCTGCGCCAGAAAAAGAGCAGTTTTTTACGAATATTTATTTACCAACTGCGGATAAGAAAACTGAGATGATTGAAGGCAATATAGACCAGATGGTATCCCGGTTAGTCGATGTATTAAAAACGGAAATAAAAGTTCTTTAGGATACAATAATGGATATTCTTGTTGTATTAGAAAATAATAATGGAGCTATTCACCGCATGAGTCTTGAGGCCATTGTTGCCGCTCAGAAACTTGCAGATGAACAAAATCTCAGCAATGCTATACTTGCTGTAGGTGCAGATACAAGTGCATTGGCAAATGCTGCAGCAAATTACAATATAGGTAAAGTGTTAACTGCTGAGCATAATTTGCTCAGTGTATATAACTCTGATGGTTATGCAGCAGCAGTCAAACAGGTGATCGATCAAGAAAACCCCAGCTATGTTTTCTTTGGCCACACTTATATGGTTAGAGATTATGTACCAAAGATCAGTGCCCAGTTGCAGCGGCCATTTTTATGCGATGTAATTTCCCTTAACACTACTGCTAGTCTTACCTTTGCGAAACAAGCATTTAATGCAAAGCTTGCTGTTGATCTTGGTGTTGCATCTGAAGGAACGGTTTTAGTGAGCTTTCAGTCAGCTTCATTCAATGCTGATCTTATTTCATCTGGATCAGCCGAGATTCGAGAAGTTGCAGTTGAACTGAATGAAGGTATGATAAAAACAACAGCAGAGGAACCATTTCAAGAAAAGGCAGGTGGTGTAGATCTAACCGCGGCAGAAATTATCATTTCGATAGGCCGGGGTATCGGCAAGGAAGAAAACTTGCCTATCGCTGAGGCATTGGCCCAGGCTATTGGTGGAGAAATCAGTTCTTCCCGACCCGTGGTAGATTCGGGGTGGCTACCTTCGTTCCGACAAATAGGAAGTTCAGGACAGACTGTATCACCAAAACTTTATTTTGCTTTGGGCATTTCTGGCGCAATCCAGCATGTTGTGGGTATGAAAGGTTCCAAAAATATTGTAGCCATTAATAAAGATGGTGAAGCACCGATTTTTGAATTGGCTGACTACGGGGTGGTTGGAGATCTATTAGAGATCGTGCCCAAACTCACGGAAGCGATTCTGGCTGTAAAAAACTGATGCCTGAACGAGAAATCCTTGATCTGGATGTTCTTTTTGTAGGTGCTGGACCAGCTAGCTTGGCCGGTGCGATCCAACTAAAAAGGCTTTTTAATGAATCAGGTTGTGAAGCCAGCATTGCTGTTTTAGAAAAAGCGAGTGAGGTCGGAGCCCATTCTTTATCAGGTGCAATCTTTGACCCCAGATCTCTTAACGAACTATTTCCTGATTACAAAGACCGCAATGTTCCTTTTGAAGCGGAGGTAAAAGAAGAACATATGTATTATTTGATGGAAGGAAAGAAAATTCCGTTCCCATACGTACCGCCCTCTATGCGCCATCATGGATGTTATGTAACATCTCTAGGGAAGTTTACACGCTGGCTCGGTGACCGCGCGGAAGAGGAAGGGGTTGACATTTTCTGCGGATTTTCTGGGACTGAATTTATTTATGATGATGATAAAGTGATTGGTGTTAAAACAGGTGACCGAGGTATCGATAAAGATGGAGAGCGCAAACCGCATTTCGAGCCGGGGGCGGATATCCATGCCAAAGTAGTGGTCCTGGGCGAAGGCACGCGAGGGAGCCTAACTAAAAAGCTGATCCAAAAATTCAACCTTATGGAAGACCGCAATCCACAGGTATGGGCTATTGGCGTGAAAGAACTCTGGCAGATGCCAAGCGGTACAGTAACACCTGGATATGTAGCGCATACCATGGGCTTTCCACTAGGCCATGATATATTTGGCGGTGCCTTTATATATGGTATGCAGAATGATATTCTAGATCTAGGGCTTGTGGTTGGTCTGGATTATCAGAACCCTGGAGTGGATGCGCAGCATGAATTGCAAAGATTAAAGACACATCCTTGGATTCGCTCATTACTGGCTGAGGGAGAAATAATTTCCTATGGCGCAAAGTCGCTTCCCGAAGGCGGCTGGTACTCACTACCGAAGCTGACTGTGGATGGTGCCATGCTGATCGGTGATTCTGCCGGATTCCTTAATGGCCAGCGCCTTAAGGGAATCCATCTGGCAATGAAGTCTGGCATGCTGGCCGCCGAAGCAATTTCAGAAGCTTTTGCTGCGGATAATTTTAGTGCCGCATCTCTCGCTTCCTTTACAGATAAAGTGAATTCAAGCTGGCTTAAGAATGAACTCTGGAAAGTACGGAATTTCCATCAAGGCTTCGATCGTGGCCTGCTTGGTGGACTTATCAATTCTGTCCTCGGCTTGTTTACCGGCGGCCGTGGCTGGGGTATAAAAGATCGCCTGCCAAGCCACCATGGACATGAACTCATGCAAAAAGGTATAGCTGAAGACCGGTATGCTGATTTGGAATTCGATGGGAAATATCTATTTGATAAAGTAACAGATGTGTATTACTCAGCCACAGCACATGAGGAAGATCAGATTCCGCATTTGCATGTTCAAGATATGGATATCTGTATTACAAAATGCACAGAAGAATACAGTAACCCCTGTGAAAAATTCTGCCCTGCTGATGTGTATGAAATGGTTCAGGACGGCGATGATAAAAGGTTACAAATTAATTTCTCTAACTGCGTACACTGTAAAACTTGTGATATTATGGACCCATATCAGATCATTGACTGGGTCCCTCCAGAGGGTGGCGATGGCCCTGGTTGGGCTAATTTGTAGTATTTTCTCTAAGTATAGTTCTCAAAAAGCATGAACTATCCAAGCAAATTGTAATTTGATTCATTCACTACTTTCAGTTTTTTTCCTTCATACCATTAATATATAGTATATACATAGAGAAATAATTAAGGGTACTTAACTTCGACGCCTTTATAGGATAAGAATTTTGTTTAACAGTAACAATAGAGAATTATATCTCATTTTTATGCTTTTCAGCACCATATGTGTTGCAGAAAAACTGGATAATATTAATCCAAATCAGTTACGCTTCCGGGAAATGGTAGCTACAAGGACCAGTGCGCCGCCAATTATTGATGGTATTATCGATGATAAAGTTTGGGAAGATGCAATAATCGAAAATGAATTTGTGCAATTTGAACCATATAATTTGGCAGCGCCATCCGAAAGAACTGAAGCACGATTAATGTATGATAATGATTATGTGTATATCGCAGTCAATAATTATGATACTGAACCAGAAAAAATAACTGGAAGACTAAGCAGAAAAGACCGCTGGATGGAAGCTTTTGGACCGCATTCAGATTGGGTAGGCGTTGCCTTTGATTCAAACAATGATGACCGCACCGGTTATTGGTTTGCCGTGAATCCAGCGGGATCAAGGATGGATGTATATATTTCTGGTGAGGGCATGAAAGCATTCGATAGCAGCTGGGACGTGGTCTGGGAATTTAAAACGGCCATACATAATCAGGGATGGTCCATAGAAATGAAAATACCAATGAGTGTATTCCAATTTGATGCAAATAAAAATGAAGATTGGGGCTTACAGGTTGCAAGGTACATTCATCGTTTACAGGAAGAGGTGCAATGGCCAGGTAGGTCAAAGGGAGTCAATGGTTTTGTACCTTATTATGGAATATTAAAAGGAATGGACAATATTCCCTCACCAAAAAAAGTTGAAATATTACCATATGTTTTAAGTGGGAATAATGATGAATCGAATGTTAGTTCTACGGGGATTGATATGAAATATGGCTTGAGTGCACAATCATCTCTGAACATGACTATTAACCCGGATTTTGGCCAGGTAGAAGCTGACCCGTCTGTTTTAAATCTTACTGCATTTGAAACTCAATTTGAAGAAAAGCGTCCCTTTTTTATTGAAGGTGGTTCCTTTTTTAAGAATCGGTACAAATTATTCCATTCTCGGCGTATTGGTCAAACGCCAGGAATGCTTGTCCCGGAGGACGGAGTGATCATAGATAGTCCAGACGCAACTACAATTTTAGGCGCAGGAAAATTATTAGGTGAAACAGCAGGGGGTACTAAATATGGTATAATTGAGGCAGTAACTGATGAAGAATTTGGTGTGTGGGAATACGAAAGCGGTGATACGGTTATACAGGAAAAAGGAATTATTGAGCCAAGAACTAACTATTTTATTGGACGTGTAGAGCAACCTGTATTTAACAATTTATCCACGGTTGGTGTAATGATGACTGATCTACGCCGTGTTGAGGCTGGGTATGCTAATGTCATGGGATTAGACTGGCGACTAAAATTCCTGGATAATGCACTTACATTAAAAGGACAAATAGTGCATTCCACAAAAGATGGTATATCTGGTAATGGCGCCCGTTTTAATATTGGTTATCTTGACCCAAAATGGTGGGATCTGAATTTTGTAACTGGTTTCACTGATGATCAATATGAGATCAATGATTTGGGATTCAATGAACGGAATGATAAATGGTATTACGGTTCCTATGGTGGATTGCGAAAACAGGATCCCTGGGGTAGGTTTTTAAGTAATCAATTAGAATATAGATATTTTATTAGTGGCCGTGGTGGAGATGGACTCACGCTTTCAAAGTCCTTATCTATTGAACAAAGAAATGAATTAAAAAATTACTGGAGTTTTGGTGCGGAACTTAATATGCAATTCGCTGCCTATAATGATGAAGATATATTCCGGGATGAACGCGCTTGGGTATATCAATCTGAAACAGAAGGATATGGTATTTTTTGGTTTCAAACAGATAAACGTAAGAAATTAATTCTAAGGTCCTATTTAGGTTACGGACAAGGTGAATATCGTCCCTGGGGCTATCGTGCTGGTCTCAATCTCAGATTTCGACCACTAAATAATATTAACCTGATGATTGAAGGGTTTCAGGATCTGGGCACGAAATCCATGGAATGGGTTGGTATTGAAGAAGATTCAATAGGAACAAATATTATTTATGCTGAATCAGCAGCCTTAATGAATGATATTCAGGTCAGATTTAATTGGACCTTTACCCCAGATTTTACATTTGAAGCATTTTTTCAGCCGTTTACTGTTGATATGGATTATAAAACCTTTTACAAATTGATGGCTGAAAAAACCAGGGACTTGGAACTATATGACTATAGCGGTGACCCAGATTTTAAAATAAAAAATATTGTAGGTACGTTTGTAGTGCGCTGGGAATACCGTCCGGGAAGCACACTATTTTTAGTTTATAATCTGCATACCGACAACTATTATTCGGCAAGCGATAAAGAATGGTATAAAGACACAGCAAATTCCTTATTTATAAAATTCAACTATTGGTTACAGATCTAATAATAAAATATATTTATTTTGATAGATCTGATAACTGAATATCTAATTTTTCAGCGAGTTCAATAATGCGCTCATCACGGTAAAATTCCCCAAAATAAATTTTATTAATTCCAGCATTGGCAATCATTTTAAAACAGTTATAGCAAGGAGACGCGGTTACATATATCTCACTATTCTCGATCCTTGTTCCGTGTCTGGCAGCTTGAACAATGGCATTAGCTTCGGCATGAATAGTACGGACACAATGGTCATTTTCCATTTCATGGCCAGCATCATCACAGTGATCTGCGCCTTTAACGCTGCCATTATAACCGGTGGATAAAATTGTCTTTCCTCTAACAATTACTGCCCCCACTGCTTTGCGGTTACAGGTTGACCGGGTGGCGACCTCGTGGGCAATATTCATAAAATACTCGGCCCAGCTTACGCGATTCTTTTTATCAGGCATCTAAGGGGAAAGGACTATTTACGCTTTATTACGATTATATATTTTTACTGTAGCACAGGGTTCACCGTAAAGAATATCATCGGCGACCTGGGCTAATTGTGCGGTCAGGATTAAATAGGCCCAGGTTGGGACTGGAACGGAAGTACATCCTTTAATCATTACCCGTTTTTCATTATAATCATTCCAATTGATCTCTGACACTTTTTGACGGAATGATTTTTCTCTAATAATACCCTCATCCAAAAAATCATCTAGATAAATAGTTTCCATTTTTAACTAGTTATTCCTTGATCAACTCAGTGGATATATAAGGATCTTTATTACCCATGAAATAATGATAGTCTAAAATGGAATAACCTTCATTATTACGTGTTGGGCAGGTACTGCAGCTTTTGGATCCATCTTTTCTGTGTCGTAGGATTTCAAGTAGTTTATTATCTGTTTCTGCAGCCCCCGGAACCAATTCTTCATCTGTTTCTATGTACCAGCGCATGGTTACCATATATTTAAATGTTTTATTTTCTTTTGTTTCTGCAGCCATAGTGCACTCCTTAATTTATTCAGTAATAGTATTCATTCATGATAGTACGGATTCTATTAATTTCTGAAGTTTAATGAATTTAGGCGAAAATTTGGGTTGTTTTATCAATACTTTCGCAAAATTTATCTATATCTTGCTCATTATTATATAGATAGAAACTAGCACGATTAGTAGAAAATACACCTAATTTATCCATAATTGGTTGGGCACAAAGCTGACCGGCACGTATAGCAATTCCATCCTGATCAAGGAATTGCGCTAGATCGTGTGGATGGACACCAGGCACTTCAAAACTGATTACAGGACCGCGGTCATAGTGATTGCCATGTATCTTAATTGAATCCATTTGTGTGAGTTGCTTCATGGCGTATTTGGTAAGATCTCGACCGTGATTATGAATAACATCCAGACCGATCCCTTGTATATATTTAACTGCAGCGCCTAGTCCAATAGCTTGAGCAATATTTGGTGTGCCTGCCTCAAATTTATAGGGGATATCATTCCATGTTGCTCGTTCCATCGTTACCGACTTGATCATTTCACCACCTCCTTGAAAGGGTTGCATCTTTTCAAGTAGCTCTGGTTTGCCGTATAAAATACCAATGCCGGTTGGGCCAAGCATTTTATGGCCTGAAAAAGCGTAGAAATCACAATCGATTTCTTGAATATCAGTGCACCCATGAGGAACCCATTGGGCGCCATCAACAAGTGTTATAGCACCAACGTCATGAGCCATGCGCACAATATCTTTCACTGGATTAATGGTGCCCAGGACATTTGATTGGTGTATCACAGCTACAAATTTTGTTTTTGCTGTGAAATATTTATCTGGGTCTTCTAGATCAAGAGAACCATCTTCATTGAAAGGTATATATTTTAAGCTTGCGCCTGTTGCTTGAGCAGCAAGCTGCCAGGGCACAAGATTACTATGGTGTTCCATTTCAGTGACCAGTATTTCATCTTCTGATGTTAGATTATTTCTTGCCCAGGCATAGGCGGCGAGGTTTATTGATTCTGTTGTGCCACCAGTAAAAATAATGGATGTGTTGTCTGCGCCAATAAAATCGGCGATGGTTTGTCGAGCATCTTCATAAGCAGTAGTAGCTTTTTCCCCGAAACTGTATAGTGCCCGATGCACATTGGCGTTGAACTCGGTATAGTATTTATTTACGGCGTCTAGTACTGCTTGGGGTCGCTGCGTAGTCGCAGCATTATCAAGGTAAACTAGCGGTACTTCTGAATTAGTATAAATCGGGAAATCTTCCCGAATTTGGTTGGGGTCAAAATTTTCCAAGGAAACCCTATAGTAGACCCATCTGCAGTCTTGCTGCTTCTGAAATCATAGACTGATCCCAAGGCGGGTCCCAGATAAGTTCCAGTTTAACATCTCCCACACCAGGTACACCGTTCACCTTTTGTTTAACTTCATCAGCAATTACTGGTCCCATACCACAACCAGGCGCAGTAAGTGTCATTTTAATTTCTACCAACGTGCTATTATTGTCCATAATATTGAATTCACAAGAGTAGATTAATCCCAAATCAACTATATTAACGGGGATTTCAGGGTCATAACATGTTTTCATTACATCCCACACTGCCTGTTCATTTAAGTGTCCGTTTTCTTTTTCATGCGATTTTTCAAGTTCTTCTAATGCTTCCTTGCCGATAGAGTCAGCATCTTTACCATCAATACGAAATAAATTGCCACCGATCATAACAGTATAACTGCTGCCCAACGCCTGCGTAATCTGTCCAACTTCACCTTTTTTTAATATGGTTTTAGAGCCAAAGGGTATTGTTATAACCTCGACATCACGTGCCAGAGTTACCTGTTCATCAATATGTGTGGGATTGATCATGATTACGCTACCAGCTCATGTTGAATTTTGTTGATCGCCGCACCAAAACCATTTGTTCTCTGATTACTAATTGTTCCCTCAAGACCAATATGATCTAATATATTCTGACCATCAATTGACACTATATCTTCTTTTCGCTGCCCATTAAATAATCTTTGCAAAATAAATAACAAGCCTTTAACGATCATCGCATCAGAGTCTGTTTGAAAGTTATAGGTATCATCGGTTTGTTTATCAGCGATAATCCAGGCTTGCGAAATACAGCCATTAACTTTGTTTTTATCGGTCTGCTTTTCAGGAGGTAATCCTGAAGATTTTTTGGCCAGATCAACTAAAAGTACGTATTTTTCTTGTGGTTCATTGAAGATGGAGAACTCATCTTTTATTAGGGTCATCGTATCCTGGATCGTAGTCATAGCGTCACTCCAATATGCTCGAGCCAAGTAGTCAGTTTTTCAT
>Ga0315338_1004945_pt1 | contig 10024 bp, 7 predicted proteins | sample ASW8metaG_FD_204518 | JGI IMG/M metagenome (GOLD analysis project Ga0315338, IMG submission 204518) | Ammonia-oxidizing marine archaeal communities from Monterey Bay, California, United States - ASW #8 | ecosystem: Environmental > Aquatic > Marine > Coastal | place: USA: California | collected...
TTAGCGTACCACACGCAAAGCAGCCCTACGAACGAGGGCTTAGTCATTGATATTGTTTGGTAAAGATGGTTGCGGGGGTTGGATTTGAACCAACGACCTTCAGGTTATGAGTGAGCAGAGTATTTACCTCAAAAACAGCTAATTTCCGCCAATTTTCTTCGCATTAATATCAGGTTATCGGCAGTCCACCGCGCTACTCTTGTAACACCGTGTAACACCAGATATAACCGAATTACAGATCCCAACGTAGCAATTACGTAGCAATTTCTGTGACGCTGACGGACCGTACCATACGAAACGCCAAACCGCGCAAGACCGTTTACCGGTTGCGCGATGGCAACGCGATGACGAAGGGCCTGGGCGTCACTGTAGCGCCGGCCGGCAGCAAGACCTTCTTCATGGGCTACACGTCCCCAGTAACGGGCAAGCGGACGCAGGTCAATCTGGGTCGGTATCCTGGTACGAGCCTCAAGGACGCGCGGGAGAAGGCCCGGAAGTACCGTGATGCAATATCGGTCGGAAACGATCCCAAGCAGGAACACGCGGCGCAGCAGGAACGCGAACGCGCGTTGGCCGAGCGCCCGACTGTGAGTGAATTGTTCGATGCCTACATCACGAGCTTGGAGCTGGACGGCAAGAGGTCGGCTCCGGAGGTTCGACGGATTTACAGCAAACATATCGAGGCACTGATCGGCTCGAAGGTTGCCGCCGAAGTTAGCACCGGCGATATACTCGATGTCATTGCGCCCATTGCGCAACGCGGCTCTCTTGTCCACGCCGACAATGTCCGGGCTTACCTGAGGGCGGCCTTCGAATTTGGCCTGCATGCCGAGAGCATGGCGCAATGGCGGGGACGGTTGCCCCGGTTTTCGCTGACACATAATCCCGTCGCCGCCACAAAGAAGGCCGCGCGTCGCAAGCCAGTCGGGACCCGCGTGCTTTCGACGGAAGAGGTGCGTAAGGTTTGGTATGGATCCGGGATATCCCAACCATCACATCTTGCACTGAAGCTCCTCATCGCAACCGGACAGCGGGTGGAGGAAGTGCTGCAGGCAAGCTGGAACGAATTCGACTTTATCGAGAAGCTCTGGTCGATTCCGGCAGCGCGTCGGAAAAACCGCCACGACGCGACGGAGCCGCATATCGTGCCGCTGACCACGTTCCATCTTGGTTTGCTGGATGAAGTACGCATGGCCACGGCACATCCGGAATGGCTGTTCCCTCATCAAAACCGAGCGCAACCCCGTAAGGCCGATGCGCTTTACCAGGCCGTCTTTCGGTTTTGCCCGGCAAACGACATCGAGCCCTTCGCGCCGCGTGACTGTCGGCGGACATTCAAGACGCTGGCGGGTTCGATCGGCATAGATCTCGAACTGCGCAATCGCCTGCAGGGGCACGCCATGACGGATGTCGGCAGCGTCCATTACGACCGCTGGGACTATTTGCCGGAGAAACGTCGGGCGATGGAGACCTGGACCGATTGGCTGGATCAGCTTCTATCCGATTCCGAAGCGTAGTGCGGCGTCACGGTATCAGCCATTCCGAGATCTGGCGCGCAAACCCAAGAAGCTCGCGGTCTTGGCCCGCGCGCCCAACGAGCTGCACGCCGACTGGCAGGCCCAGAGGTCCCGTGCTGCTTGGAACCGTCAAGCACGGCATATGCATTGCCGTCCAGATCCTGTTGAAGACATTGTTTCCCACCGCGTGTCCCTTTTCGGCCTCGCCGGCGCAAGTAGGTGTGAGGATTACATCGTGATGGTCGAACAGGCGGTCGACTGCGAGGGCGCACAAGACCTGGACCCTGTGAAACCGCTGCACGTTATTCGGCGCCACGGTTCGACCGGCTTCAACCAGTTGCAGCATATGTTCGCTCAAGCCGTCGCGATGCTCCCGATATTCACGGTCGAACGCAAAAGCGGCTTCGACCGACATCACGAGGCCATGCCCCTCGCTGACTTCGCGAATTTCCTCGGGCAAAGCGACTTCTTCGACCGCAACGCCGTTTGCCTTCAGTGCTGCCAGTGCCTCCGCTAGAGCTCGGCGTGTCGATTCCTCGGTCTCATCCCAGAAAGGGGTCCGGCAGTAACCAACGCGGGGAGAACGGCTCTGACTCGTCTGCGGTTCCAGTGTCGTTGCGCCGGTAAGCGCCGCATCCAGAAGCGCAATATCGTCGACACTGCGCGCCATCATCCCGAGCGTATCGAACGAGACTGATAACGGCTTGATGCCCGTAAGCGCGACCCGGTTATAGGTTGGCTTGAACCCGAATGCCCCGCAATAAGCCGCCGGGCGTATCGTGGAGCCGCCCGTCTGGGTGCCAAGCGCAAGTGGCACCATGAAGTCGCCGATCGCCGCGGCCGACCCGCTTGAAGATCCCCCTGGTGTATAGTCGAGGTTATGTGGATTGCATGTCTTCGCTGGAGAAAGATACGCAAACTCCGTAGATACGGTCTTCCCCAATATCACGGCCCCGGCGGCTCTGGCGTGCGCGATACAGATGGCATCGCCGATAGGCTGGTGACCCGGATAGATCGCGGACCCATACTCGGTCGGCATGTCGCTTGTTTCGATGATATCCTTGACCCCCACGGGAACGCCGTGCAGCAGACCTCGTGGTTCGGTTCGATCACACTCACGTGCCTGAGCAAGTGCCAAGTCGGGATCCAGATGGGCCCAGGCGTGCACGGCAGGTTCTCGTGATTGGATATGCTCGAGGCAGGACGTCACCAAGGCCTCCGAGGTGATGGTTCCTTCGGCGATCAAGCGCGCCGCGTCACTGGCGGATAGACGGTGAAGAGCGTTTGCTTCTGTCATGCCCGGTTCTCCTGGAGTCTGAATATAAAATTACATTCGGCACGCGGATTTGCCATATAACGTCGCGTGATTTGCCCAGCACCCCTTCAAGCTGAAGAAAGATATGAGCCATGGCCACCGTTGAATTCTTTTTTGATTACTCGAGTCCCTGGACCTACTACGCCTACAGCCGCATCGAAGAATTTTGCTCGACGAACGGCGCCGAACTGATCTGGAAGCCGTTTCTGGTCGGCGGTGTTTTCAACAAGGTAAACCCGAGCGTTTACAACAGGCGTGAGAACCCTATTCCGCCGAAGGACAATTACTACAAGAAAGACTTGGCGGATTGGGCGCGGTATCTGGGGATCGAAAAGAATCCCACCGCAGTGTCGCCGCTCAACAGCGTGAAATCGCTGCGGGGAGCGTTCGTCGCAATCGAGGAAGGCAAGATCGGTCCTTATTCCGGCGCCTGTTTCAAAGCCTACTGGACGGACAGCCGCGACATATCGCAAGAATCCGAACTCAAGGATATTGCCGCGTCGGTTGGCATGGATGGCGATGCGTTCATCGAGCGCATCGGGATGGATGAAATCAAGAAGAAGCTCTTCGTGAATACGGACGAGATTATCGAACGCGGCGGTTTCGGATCGCCAACGTTCTTCGTGAATGGCGATGATATGTATTTCGGTAACGACCGCTTCGAATTGATGCGGTTCGCGTTGACCGGAGAAAAGACCACACAGAAATAAGCGACAGCGCCACTGGCTACGAGCAACGGCATTATTTGCCGGCGTACTTGTAAGCAGGACACCGTTAGCATGCCGTCACGATGAGCCCTGGAAGTTCGTTCAGGGATATGCAGCCGGTCATGCGGAGAAATGATGACGCCTGAGAAAACGCTTCGCGAGAAGTTGCGCAAGATCGAGGCCCTGTTCGCCGGCGCCGCGACTGAAGGGGAGAAGGTTGCGGCCGGCGCCGCCGCCGAGCGGATCCGCGAGCGCCTCAATAGTACGGCCAGAAAAGAAGAGTCTATCGAGACCAAATTCTCGATCCCCGACGTGTGGTCGCGGCAATTATTCATCGCGCTTTCCCGCCGCTACGGCCTGCGTCCCTTTCGGTATCGCCGGATGCACCGTCAAAGCATCGTCATTCAGGCCCCGGAGAGTTTCATCAACCAGGTTCTCTGGCCCGAGTTCCAGGAGTTGAACGCCGCCCTGACTGATTACCTCTCGGAGATCACCGACAGGGTCATTCGTGAAGAGGTACATGGCGAAACTGGCGATGCCGACGAAGTCGATGAATCAGCGCGGATTGGACGATGATGTAACGCAGTTCGGACTCTGTCTTGTTAGCGGCGACACGATGAATGTAACCCCTCCAGGTAATCTAGCGCGGCGCTAATACGCCGCATGGCGGCTTGTTAGTCACGCATGTTCCCTGTACGTTCTAGATGTGGGCGTTTTCAAATAAATCCTCCGGACGAGGCCGTCATGGCTGGTCAAATTGTCATCACCGAGAAAACCAGCCAGGCGAAAGACGTCCGTGCCGCCGTTGGTTCCCGCTACGGAGACATTCTCCCGGCCGAAGGCCACTTGCTCGACCTGCTTGAACCGGAAGATGTTGTGCCGGCCTGGAAACGCTGGTCGCCAATCCTTCTGCGGCCCGAAGGCCTGTACGGCACATGCCCGGCAGAGGGCGGTAACAAAGCCAGAAAGCTCAAAGCCATTCGCGAGGCGCTGCGCAACGCCAAGAAAGTCTGGCTCGCCACTGATTGCGATCGTGAGGGTCAACTCATCGGTCAGGAAATTCTCGAGCATTACGCCTATCGTGGTCAGGTCATGCGGGTGCTGTTCACCGCGCAGGATTCTCAAACCATTCGAGAGGCATTCGGTCGGGCAAAGCCAAACACCGAATATGCCCGCCTTTACGCCGCCGCCGTCGCCCGAAGGCAGGCCGATCAGATCTACAATCTGTCGCTGACGCGTACCGCAACCGTCATCCTGGGGCGCGGCACGCGCCGGGTAATCGGTGTCGGTCGGGTGAAGACGCCGACCCTGGCAATCGTGTGCAGGCGCGAGCTGGAAATCCGGGACTTCGTGCCGACCCGTTATTTTGAGGTTGTCGCCACCGCGAGAGTTGAAGCTGGACAATTCAAGATGCGCCACGCGCCAAAGGACCGAATTGTCCAGCATGAGATGGCACAGGAAGTTGTCAGTGCCGCTGAGGGTTTCGAGGATCCTCTCGATGTGCAGGTAAAGGACAAGCGGCAGAGCCCACCGAAGCTGCACGATTTACCATCGTTGCAGAAGCTATGTAGTTCACGCTTCGGTTGGCCGGCTGCCAAGACGCTCGAGGTGGCGCAGGAGTTGTATGACGGCCAGGGTAAGAAGATCATCACTTACCCCCGTGCCGAAGTGCGCTATCTACCGGAACGATTGGTGGCGGATGTGCCACGGATCGTCGCCGGACTGCAGGTGGGCCAGGCATTCAGTAAGATCCCCGTGCCCCAGGCTCCGGTCATACGCAAGGGTACGCGCGGCAGCTTCCACGACAAGGGCCTGGAGGGTGCAAGCCATCACGCCGTCATCCCCAACGTCAACACGATCGATGACCTGCCCAAGGTTTGGCCTCGTCTTTCGAACGATGAGAAAAAGCTGTTCGACGTCATCGCGCGGGCGTACCTGGCATCCGTCATGCCCGACTTTCGCTACCGACAGACCATCGCAACGCTCGACGTCCAGGGCTTCGCTTTCATTGCGACCGGTCGCCAGCCAATTGATCTCGGCTGGCGGGCAGCTTTCCCCGACTGGCAACCCACCGCCGAAAAAGGCGACGGTGCGCAATTGCTTCCGGTTCTGCGCAACGGCGAGGCCGCGCAACTGCTTGACCCGACCATCGAGGACAAGGAGACACGTCCGCCGCCGCGTTACAATGAAGGCACCCTGATTGAAGCTATGCAAAATGCCTGGCGCTTCGTTGATGACGGGGTTCTGCGGGACCGCCTGAAGGAAGCCAAGGGCATTGGCACGCCGGCGACCCGGGCCGAAATCATAGGAGGGCTAAAGAAGCAGGCATTCCTGGTTACCCAGGGAAAGAACATCGTGCCCACCGAGACCGGTTTGAGATTGTTCGGCGTTCTCGAACAGGCTGATCCGGCACTCGTCGACCCCGGCGCGACAGCGAGGCTCGAATGCTTGCTCGACGATGTCGTTGTCGGCAAGCAGGAGATGGTCGGCGCGATTGACGCCGTGTGTGATGTCGCTCAACGCATTATCGGAAAGCTTGGCCAAGGCGCGGCTACCGGAAGTCCGGTCGTGCTCGGCGCTGAAGATGGTGACGATCGTGGCGACCGTCCCCCGACCCCTGCGATGAAACGCTTTGCCAGCAGCCTCGCCAAGCAGAAGGGTATGAAACCTCCGCCCGGTTACACGAAATCGGGATCAATCTGCCGCGCATTCCTCGACCAGCACGCGCCCAGGAAAGCTGATGGAGACTCCGCCGGGGAGCGGGGGCTCAAACCGGCGAGTCCAGCGCAGATATCATTCGCCGAGAATATTGCGCAGGAGAAAGGTATCGTCATTATCGAGGACGCTAGGGCCAGTTCGGCGACCATGTCCGCATGGATTGACTCAAACAGAGATAAAAAGGGCAGAAAGCGCAAGAACGACAACAAGCGGGCGCCAAGGACAAAGAGCTCAGAAGCGTACAGCTGAATTTACGTTTGCTATTCGTGCGCATGGCAGCGAGCGGCTTTATCGTCGGGAATCTTGGTTGCCGGACACCGATATTTATTGGAGACAGGCCCCACCGAGGCGATGACGCATTGCCGCGCACATGCTTGCGTCCCGCTGTCCCGGCCGCTTCGGCCTCATGCAGTAGCCGGCAGAGAGTACCTTCCCTGAACGACCAATCGGCACGTTTGCCAGTTTCCAGAATAGACGCCACTAGGAATCTCGCTGGGCTTCGATCATGTTTACAGCATGAGCTTCGGGGATAACGCCCACCGGGATCAAGATAGAGAGCCGCTTTCGGGGCTCGTCGAGCGCGTGACGTTTCATAGCGCGGAGACCGGCTTCTGCGTTCTCCGGCTCAAAGTGCGTGGGCATCGTGAACTGGTCACCGTGCTCGGGTCCGCCGCCTCTGTCCAGCCCGGCGAATTCATCCAGTGCAGCGGGCGTTGGGACAACCACCGCGACCACGGTATGCAGTTCAGGACGACCTTCCTCAAGGTGATGCCGCCCAATTCCATCGACGGCATCGAGAAGTACCTGGGTAGCGGTATGATCAGGGGGATCGGCCCGCATTTTGCCAAGAAGCTTGTGAAGGCATTTGGCGAAGACGTATTCGACGTCATCGAAACCGATCCGGACCGCCTGCTGACGCTCGCCGGCATTGGTCCCAAGCGCGTCGAACGGATCACGTCGGGATGGTCGGATCAGAAGGCGATCCGTGAAATCATGGTGTTCCTGCAGTCGCACGGCGTCGGCACATCGCGCGCGGTCCGTATCTACAAGACCTATGGTGCCGACGCGATCCCGCTGGTCAGCGAAAACCCGTATCGCCTTGCCAGGGACATAAAGGGCATCGGGTTCAAGACCGCCGACCAGATCGCCGAGAAACTCGGCATCGAGAAGACCGCCATGATCAGGGCGCGTGCCGGCATCTCCTATACGCTCACCGAAGCCGTCTCCGAGGGGCATTGCGGCCTGCCCGAGGTTGACCTTCTGCCTGCCGCCGAGAAGCTTCTGGAAATCCCGACCGACATCCTTCGCGATGCACTCCAGCAGGAACTGCAGGACGAAATCGTCGTTGCCGACATCATGGGTGAACAACGGTGCATCTTCCTCGGTCATCTGTGGCATGCGGAAAAGCTTATTGCCGAGAGATTGAAGACATTGGCGGTGGGCAAACCCTGTTGGCCCGCGGTTGATGCCGCCAAGGCCGTACCCTGGATCGAGCAGAAGCTCGGCATTGCCCTGGCTGACAGTCAACGCGAGGCGGTCAAAAAGGCCGTCAATTCGAAGGTCATGGTGATCACCGGCGGCCCCGGTGTGGGCAAGACCACGCTGGTCAACTCGATCCTCCGTATCCTTGTCGCCAAAGGCGTCGACGTTTCCCTGGCAGCACCGACAGGCCGAGCGGCGAAAAGGCTTTCGGAAACGACCGGCATGGAAGCCAAGACCATTCATCGCCTTCTCGAAGTCGATCCCAAACACGGTGGCTTCAAACGAAACGCCGAGGAACCGCTTGAATGCGAACTCCTGGTCATCGACGAAACATCGATGGTGGACGTGCCGCTGATGGCATCGGTGATGAAGGCGTTACCGGACACGGCGGGATTGATCCTCGTCGGCGACGTTGACCAATTGCCATCCGTCGGACCGGGACAGGTGCTCGCCGATGTCATTGGTTCGGGGGCAGTTCCCGTCGCAAGGTTGACCGAGATATTCCGGCAAGCCGCCCGGAGCCAGATCGTCACCAACGCTCATCGGATCAACGCAGGCCGTATGCCGAACCTCGAAGTCACGAAGGGTGCGGAGACAGACTTCTACTTCGTTGAAGCCGGCGAACCCGAGGACGCCGTCACCAAGATCATCGAGATCGTGAAAAATCGACTGCCAAAGCGGTTCGGCTTCGATCCCATCCAGGAAGTCCAGGTGCTTTGTCCGATGAACCGCGGCGGCATCGGCGCGCGGTCCTTGAATGTCGAGTTGCAAAAGGCGCTGAACTCGCCCACCGACGACATTTTGATCGAGCGGTTCGGATACACATACCGTGTCGGCGACAAGGTGATGCAGACCGACAATGATTACGACAAGGAAGTCTTCAACGGCGATGTCGGTTACGTCCGCGGCATAGACCCCGAACTCCAGGAATTGATCATCGAGTTTGACGGGAAAGAGGTCGAGTACCAGTTCGGCGAACTTGATCAGGTCGCCCTCGCCTACGCCGTCAGTATCCACAAGTCACAGGGATCGGAGTATCCCGCGATCGTGATCCCGATAATGATGCAGCACTACATGATGCTGCGGCGGAACCTGCTCTACACCGGCATCACGAGGGGCAAGAGCATGGTCGTCCTGGTCGGCCAGAAGAAGGCCATCGGCATGGCTGTCAAAGGCAGGGTCGAAGGGCGCAGGTGGTCGAAGCTTGAAGAATGGCTCTTGTATCCACCATTACCCGGCCGTGGAAAAACAGTCGGGCCGGATGCTCACATCCACCGGCCCTGTGTGCGGAATGAATCCGATATCGGGAAGGAGCTATAATGGCTAATCCAAAAGACAGATCCAAAAACACACCTTCTCCGACCGAAATGTTAGCGAACAATATTTCGGAGATTGATTGGGAAAACCATTCCGACGACGTGGCTCCTTTGCCTCGCTTTGTTGAGCACATCTTTCCAGGAGACGATCTGGTTTATCAAAGGGAACTAGAATTGACGGGGTTGAACGAGCACTTGAAATACCCCCATGCGATTATGAAAGACGAGCCATTGTCTGCGGCAATTGTATCGCTCCTATCCGTTCTTAGCTACTTCACTAGATCTGGCATAGAACGAAAACTTCTACAGCCACTTGCAGAACTTGAGAAGGCTTTGGACGATCTAAGCCATGGCATCAAGAATCCGCTTCTGGAGACCCCCCTGACAAATAGTGGCGAAGAGCGGCCACCGGCGAACCGTCTGTCCCGCGAATATGCTAGCCAGATGGCTCTGGCGGCTGCCGCGATTACCTTGTCAGGCCAAATTGAAACTAAGAATAAGACTAAACAAAGGGCTGCAATGAAGCTCCAAATACCGCAGAAGGTACTGCAAGATTTCCGCCATAATATTGCATACCAAAATACTAAAGACGCCCGGGCGACATTTCTATACCGGGGTCAGGTTGACGCTGGCAAGGACGCTTCGCCAGAGTCTCGGATGGAAATAATTGACAGAATAATAAAAGGGCTCAGTCCCCTTCGAACTGTGTAGAACCACCGCGACCGTACACACTAACCCCATATACCGTCCGATCACTGCAAATAACGTGGTGATCGATATGTCGCTTGAACACGCCTACTGGCGCTACCGTGATTTGAAAAGCCGGGGCATTGTCAACAATCGAATGACGCTCCATCGCTGGATCCAGGATCATGGATTTCCGGAAGGTGTCCTGCTCGGCCCCAACACGCGGGCATGGCCGATCCAGGACGTCGTCCGGTGGCTAAAAGACCGAAAAACCTCCACAAA
>Ga0315338_1004946_pt1 | contig 10023 bp, 7 predicted proteins | sample ASW8metaG_FD_204518 | JGI IMG/M metagenome (GOLD analysis project Ga0315338, IMG submission 204518) | Ammonia-oxidizing marine archaeal communities from Monterey Bay, California, United States - ASW #8 | ecosystem: Environmental > Aquatic > Marine > Coastal | place: USA: California | collected...
GATGACATAACCGCCCAAAGTGGCTGCCACAATGAAAGTAAGAGAGCCCCAAAGACGAACCCGTCCGTAATCGAGCACGCCGTCGCGGACTTTGAGCATGGTCACCGCATCGCCCAACGACATGAGCGGTGAAAACAGCATGAAGGCAACGACGCTGACGACGAATAACGGCCAGAAGCCGTGAAATGGAATGTAGAACAGGTGCCCGATAAGGGCGCCCCAGCCGAGCGCGATCAACAGCTGGTCCGGGCGGCCGCGGTGGTCGGCCAACTGGGCCAGTAGAGGGTTGACGAAAGCCCGTGCCCACATGCCGGCGGACAGCAGCAAACCGATTTCGATCTCGGTCAGGCCACGCGATTTTAGCCAGATTGGCCAAAACGGCAGCATGATTCCTACGACCAGAAAGATCGCCGCGAAGAAGAAGGAAAGCCGAAAAGCCATTTATACCAAGAGTTGTTGATACTAGTGGATTGTATCTAACATATGGTAACCATAGGATCCGGTATCGTGTATCCCAGCTTTCCGAGCGCACCGACCGCGTTGCGCGATGGTTGTGGTAGGATGGGCACCACGGGGCATCGCGCGCCCAACCGGTGAACACGGGTAGCCATTCTATGGGTACCATATATTAAATTCTGTCCACTAGGTATCGGCCGGCGGAATTTTCTATCACTGGGGTTTCATGTCGAGCGAGCAAGCTGCATGATAGACCTTATCAGACTAAAATTAGAATCAGGGGTGATGACCATGGGGCAGCAGACCATTCAGGCGGATACAGGGGCGGAGGCTTATCTTGCGGTCCTGGCAGACCGCGGCGTCGATTACCTGTTTGGCAATGCCGGCACGGATTTCGCTTCGATCATCGAGGCCTTGTCAAAGGCGCAGCTTGGCGAGGCAACGGCACCGACACCAGTGACGGTGCCGCATGAAAATGTCGCGGTCTCCATGGCACATGGCTATTACCTGATGACCGGTATGCCGCAGGCGGTGATGCTGCACGTCAGCGTTGGGACGGCCAACGGAATCTGTGGCATTATGAACGCGGCGCGCGATCGGGTGCCGATGCTGTTCTCGGCCGGCCGTACCCCGATCAACGAGGAGGGTTTTCTGGGTGCGCGCAGCATCTATATCCACTGGGCGCAGGAGATGTTCGATCAGGCGGGCATGGTGCGCGAGATCGTCAAGTGGGATTACGAGTTGCGCAACGTGCGGCAGATCGAAACTATCGTCGACCGGGCGCTCACGCTCTGCATGACCGAACCGCGCGGGCCGGTTTATTTGACCCTGCCGCGTGAGGTACTGGCCGAGAAGCCCGCCGATTTTGCGTTCCAATCGCCGTCTCGCATACGAGCCGCTACGACGCCGGCACCTGATGCCACGGCAATTGATCAGGCGGCCGACTGGCTGTCGAAGGCGGAAAATCCCTTGATCATCACCGCGTCCTTTGGGCGCGATGTCGAGGAATCCGTCCTGCTTGGCGATTTTGCTGAAAAATACGCGTTGCCGGTGATCTGCTACCGGCCACGCTACAACTGCTTGCCGACCGACCATCCCATGCATATGGGGTTCGAACCCGGCGGGGTACTCGGCAAGGCGGATGTCATCCTGGTGCTGGAGGCCGATGTGCCCTGGATCCCGAGCCTGCACAAACTCAATCCCGACGCCAGGGTGATTCAGATTGGTGTCGATCCGCTTTACGCCAACTATCCGGTGCGCGGCTTCCAGAGCGATCTTGCCATCACGTCCGACGGCGCCATGGCGATCCGCGCACTGATGGCGGCGATGGAGGGAACCCAGTCTAAAGGGGCGGCCGCGAAGGATGCGCGGCGCAAACAGGCGGCGGATCAGCAGCACGATGCGGCGGCGGCGCGCGATGCGACAATAGCGCGCTGCGCCACCGGTGGGCCGATGCAGCTACCCTGGGTTGCCCATTGCCTTGGTAATGTCATGGGTGAGAACGACGTCCTGATCAATGAAAGCCAGATCCCGACGCCCTTCCTCGGCCATCGCAAGGCCGGCACCTATTTCGGCAACTCTCCGGCGGGCGGGCTTGGCTGGGGCTGTGGCGCGGCACTTGGCGTCAAGCTTGCCGCGAAGGACCGGCGCGTTTTTGCCACCATCGGCGACGGCGCCTATATGTTCGGTAACCCGACACCGGCTCATTTCGTCGGCGCATCCATGGATCTGCCGGTGTGCACGCTGGTGGTCAACAACCGGATGTGGGGTGCGGTCCGCAAGGCCACGCTGGGCCTTCATCCCGACGGGGCTGCGTCGCGTCTCAACCGCTCGCCGCTGACGGCGGTGGAGCCGTCACCGGAATACGAGAAAATCGTCGAGGCCTCGGGCGGCTACGGCGAACGGGTTGACAACGCCGAAGACCTGCCCGGCGCGCTGGAGCGTGCACTCAAGGCCATTGACGTCGACAAACGCCAAGCGGTGCTCAATATCCAGACCGCCTATGACGACGCCCAGGCCTTGGCGGACGCGCGGCGGTAGGGCATTGTCCGAATTTACCTAATTCGGATGTAGGTCGGAAAATCCGTCTGCGGAAAATTTTTACCAACCGGCAACCTCTAACGCTCCTCGGCATTGTGTTCACGCCTTCGTCAGCAAGCTGCGCGGACGGGTTTTAACAAGCCGTCAACCAGCCTCGAATAGGGTATCAACTTCGTCCCTGCCCGATGGCGCACCCACATGAGGCAAAGGGGAATTTTCCATGTCGCCCCGGCAGGACCTGTTGGTTAAGAATAGCTTTAAGAAGTTAGCGCCCAAGTTGGATTTGTTGGCGAAAAACTCGTACGTTAGTCTGTTATAAATCGCTCCCGAGACGCGCGTGCTGATTCCCGAAAATATGGTGGCGCAGCATCACAAGTTCTCAGCCTTGTTAAGCATCATCGGCGGTACGATCGACCGGTTCGACGTACTCGAAAAGCGGATTTATAATCTTGGCGCCCGTCACGCTGAATACAAGTCACGCGACGAGCATTTTGGCGCCGTCGGCGAGGCGCTGCTCATAACGTTGAAGAAGCTTTTTTGGCAAGGCCTTCACACCCGAGCTGAAATACGCCTGGACCGCCGCCTATTGGCACACTGCCTTGATCATGCAGGATCCGGCCGCCGCCGGACCTGAGCAAACGATCCGACAGGTGTGATCTGGCCGCGTCAATCCGATCCATACGAATTTGCTGTTATCTGAAGTTTTTGGCTACCCGGCAACATCGTGCGCGGGTTGCCGTCGGATCGTTTGTGCTGGCAACAATCTGCGTCTTTCCCGCGCTGGGCGTGGACAGGTCTTCGACGGGAAAAACGTTTACCATTCTGGTCTAGACCGGGGGCAGGATTTCATTTTTCGACCCGACCGGGATGATTGTCTCATCGGCATCGCGCACGATACCCGGTGGGTCCTCGCCGTTTTGCACGGCTTCCGCCGCTTGCCGCAATAGGCGCCGAAACCGCACGACACCCATGTCCGAAGTGGCGAGATTTTCCAGCGTATGGACCGCGATGGGCCGCTGGCTGGTTTGTGCCTCCCGATCGCCCGGCCTGCGTTGCGTATCCTCGTAGGACTGAGGCGGCGGGACGTTGCTGTTGGAGAGACCGGGCACGGCCTCCGCCCAAACTGAGCCCTCCGCCTTGCCGTCGATCACCGGTAGCGCTTCGATGTGAAAGCCGATGGTGTGGGAATTGTCGACCGGCACCCACCAGCCGATGAAACGGCCCGGTTCCTTGATCAGCGCGTCGCCTTCCGGAGTCTGGGACGGGAGAGAACGATAGTTCGGGACAAAGACTTCGCCGATGCGGTGAAACCGGTTGCCGTTCGGCAGTGTCGCGTTGCGGATATACTGCACGCTGATTGGGGTGGTGACGAAATCGATCTCGGGCAGGGTCGCGAAAGCCGGCGTGAACTGATTGCCGCTGATTGATGAATGCAGCACGAAGGTATGCATGGGATCGACCGCGTTTTCTTGGATCTGCAGCCAGTTACAGTCGGCTACCACGCCGCGTGTGTTGTTGCGGTAGGCGTGAAGTTTAATATCGTCGCGCTCCAGGATGTCGAAGTTGGGCAGCGCTGGCATCCTGTCCGGCGGTCCCATATAGGCAAAGATCAGCCCGCCATACTCACGGACCGGATACCACGGCTGACGGACTTTTTTCGCGTAATCGTTTGCGGCCGGTTCGCAGGGCTGGTCGAGACAGTTTCCTTCCACATCATAGAGCCAGCCATGATAGCAGCAGCGGATGCCGTCGGGCTCCAAGCGGCCATATTCCAGCGACACCCCACGATGGCAGCAATGGGCATCAAGCAGGCCGGCCCGCCCACTGGCATCGCGGAACACCACCAGTTCCTCATCGAGAATTCTGATTTTCCTGGGCAGGTCACCGAGCTCGGCCGACAGCGCCACCGGTTGCCAGTAGCGCCGCAGCAATTCACCCACCGGTGTGCCGAACCCCACATGGGTGAGAAACGCGTCTTCGTCTGGGATGGCGGCGGTGCGGCCGTAGGCGGTGCCTTCAAGATTTTGCATGCCCCAATGGTATGGCCGGGACGCGCGTTGTCAACTCGACCGGCTTGATTGGGACCTAATTTTTGGTAATTTTGATAGTGCACGGGACCGGAGGGAAAACATGGGACCAAAGATTTATCTCGATTACACCCAAGAAGAACTCGACCGGCAGTACGAGCATCGTAGTATCGTGCCCGACAGCGACGATTTTATCGCCCGCAACGAGGCCGAAAGTGCCCAGATCCGCGCCGCCGCCCATGGGCAGTTCGACGTGGCCTATGGCCCGAACCCAGATCAGCTGCTTGATATTTATCCGGCCGCGGGCGATGGGCTATCTCCGGTCGTAGTGTTTTTCCATGGCGGCCGCTGGAGTCGGGGCGACAAGACGAGCAATATTGAGAGTCTGGCCACCTTCAACGCCGCCGGAATCCATTTTGTTTCCGTCGGATTCACGCTGATACCCGACATCACCATGGATGGCCTGATCCGCCAGTGTCGTGACGCGATGGTCTGGTTGTGGCACAACGCCCGAAGTTTTGGTGGCGATCCCGATCGACTTTTCGTCATGGGAAAATCGTCGGGCGGACATTTGGCAGCCATGATGGTGGTCACCGACTGGGAGGCCGAACGCGGCGTGCCGGCCAACGTCATCAAGGGAGGGCTGCTGGTAAGCGGGATGTACGATCTGGAGCCGGTACGGTTATCCTTCCGCAACGGATTTCTTTACCTCAGCGAGGAAATGGCCATGCGCAACAGCCCGATCCACCATATTCCCGACGGCGGCTGTCCGCTAATCGTCGGGTTTGGATCGCTGGAGACGGATGAATTCCAGCGTCAGGGAAGGACGTTCGCCACCGCGTGGGCCGGGCGTGGCCTATCTTGCCAACTCGTGGAGATCGTGGGCCGGCACCATTTCTCCATCAATGCCGATATGAATGGTCCCGGCGGCGATCTGGTGACACCGTTCCTGAAGCATATTGGCGTCGCCGGCACCGTGATCAGTTAAATACGGCTGCCTGTCTGTTCGCCGCCGAGCAGGGCCATGCCGGCTTGTTCCAGATTTGTGGGCTGTCCTTGGGCCTGGTTGGCGACGGCGTTGATGTCGCGAAATCGTCGTTCGAAAGGATTTTTTGCCAAGACGGCACTGGACCCGGCGGCCTGATAGACGTAAGCGACAGTGTCGCGCGCCTGCATGATCGCATGGGTGCAGGCCAAACGCAGGCGGGCGCGTTGATCCACCGGCCAGTGGTTGGGTGGCTCGCCTGAATCCCAGACGGTCCTGATCCTGTCGATCAAATAGGCCCGTGCCGCCCCCAGAGAGGCTTCGGCTAGGGCGAGTTGTCGCTGGACCGCCGGATTCTCGCGCAGTACCTGAGATGCGTGGGTGGGTTTCTTCTTACCGGCGAGCGTTATAAAATCATCGAGCGCAGTCCGGGCGATGCCAAGCGCGACACCGGCAAAAGACATGCCGTAAAAAGTGGTCATCAAGATGCCGTATAGCCGCCCTTTCTCGCGCCGGTGCGCAGCGGAATCGCGTACAATGCTGTAGGCGTCGCCCACAAAAACATCATCAACCGAAAAACTGTTACTGCCGGTGCCGTTTAACCCGATGACGTGCCAGACATCGGTGATCGTTGCGCTGGAGGCAGGCATGATCATCGTCCGGAGGGCCGGTTTACCGGTCACATCCAGGCGGGGACTGCCATCCCGCTCGAAAATCGGACAATGAGGGCCCAGCCACGTGGCGTTCATGATGCCACTGGCAAATCGCCACTGACCCGTCACCCGATACCCGCCATCGACAACGACGGCCTTTACGCTCCCTTCCGGCGGTCCCCAGGCTAGTATGGCATCGGGTGGGCCGAAGATTTCCTGCGCCACGTCCAGGGCGAGATACGCCGAGGAACGGGAACATCCCAGGCCCTGGCTCAAGCACCATCCGGTGCTGGCATCTGCCGACGCGATAGCCTCCGTGGTTTGCATAACCGTCAACGGGTCCGCTTCTCCACCGCCTAGCGACCGCGGTAGGCACATGCGGAATAGCTCTGCATCATGCATGGCGGCCATGATATCGGGGGGAACCCGGCGTTCCGATTCAATTCGGTCCGCTGCCGCCGCGATAACCGGCGCCAAGGCCTTCGCCCGTTCGACCCAATCAATGGCGGCGCTATCTTTTATTTCCTGAGCCTTGATTGTCATCTATTCCCCCAGACTGCCTCCCAGGACGCTCGCGCGGCGTTACGGTCGATCTTGCCGCGGTCGTTTTTGGGAATTTCATCCACAATCTCGATATGTTTTGGACACTTTGCGTCTGGCAAATGCGCTGCGCAATGGATGGCAAGGTCCTCAGGCGTTAGCGTATGGCCGGGCATGCCAGTGACCCAGCTCGCCACCCCTTCACCATAGACCGGGTCCGGGATTCCGAATGTCGCCGCCTCTGCCACCGCCGCATGGGTCATGAGAACCGCATCGATTTCCAGGGGTGCGATATTGACGCCGCCCCGGATGATCACGTCACGGGCGCGGCCGGTGACTATCAAAAACCCGTTCTCGTCGAGATAACCGATGTCACCGGATTTCAGCCCGCCGCCTCGAATGGGTTCCAGCGTACCGTCGGCATGCAGATAGGCCTGCGCATGCTGGGCGCTGACAGTCTCTATTTCGCCAACCTCGCCCGGAGGCAAGGCCTTTCCCTCCGGATCCCGTATGGTGATGGTATGATACAGGCCCGGTCTGCCGACACTGCCGATGCGGCGGGTTTCGGGATAGTTGGCGCAGACCACGCCGCCTTCGCTCATGCCATAAAGCTGTACCAGTCTCACGCCATAGGTGTTCTCGAATTGGCGATGCTGTTCCGGCATCAGGGGCGCGGTGCTGCACGAGACAAACCTCACGCCGTCAAACGCGGTCGCGGCATCGGCGGGCGGCGATTCCAGTAAAAGGTTCACTACCGTTGGCACGGCGATAATGATCGATGGTCGAAACGCCTTAATCCAGCCTAAAAAACGCGAGCGGGAAAAGCGCTTAGCAAACAACAAAGTTGCCCCGGTCAGGAGCGCGGGGTTGAGCGACAGCATATGCGCCGACGCCCAACTGAACGAGCGAAATTCGAGAATTCGATCGTTCGCCGTTATCGACCATCGCTCACGCTGGTGTTGTGCAATGGCGTAATAGTTTGAAAAGCAGTGCAGCACACCTTTCGGCTGGGCAGAGGTGCCCGAGGTAAAGCTGATAACGCTGCGGTCTTCCAGGTCATTCACCGGATCGATGACCGGGTGGTCCGGCATGCTGTCCAGCATGGCGAAAACCCCGTCGCCGTCGCCGTCAAAAGCGCCATAGTGAATCCGGGTGCCCGGCCCGCCGACCCCTAACGCGTCGCTGTCGAGATCTTCCTGCAAAAAGACCGCCTTTGGCTGAAGGCGTTGCAGCATCTCGAGCAGATGGTGGCGGTTTACCTCGACATTGATGGTGCAATAGGTCGCGCCGTAGGCCTGGATACCGTAATAGAGGACCAAATTTTCGAGGCTGTTTTCACCGAGCACCGCGATGCGGTCATTGGCGCCGATCCCCATGGCGCGCATCAGATGTCCGACACGGATGGTTAGGTGGTAAAGCGCTTCCCATGACAGCGCCCTGCCATCGTCGGCCGATATCAGGGCCGGTGCATCTCCCCGCGCCGCTGCATTGGTCTGAAGCTGCTCCGCGACAGTCCGGTAGCCGTCCGGCACAAGATCGGTAGGTGCCAGCGTGTCAGTCATGGCGTTGACTGCTCGCTGATCAAAGGCCGTTCTTTAGAATTAATACACGAGGGCCTTTTTTTGCGCCTGCCGGCGCGCAACCCCCCTCCCGTGCTCTCCACCTCAAGGGGGGAGGGGAATAAATTTACAGAATAGAGTTTCGAATTGGGCGTGGTGACATACTTATTCCCTTCCCCTTGGGTGGGGAGGGTTAGGGTGGGGGTGGTCCGCTTAAAACCCATGAAAAAGGAAATTCTCCGCAAACCACGTGAGTGCGGCCTGGTTTCTACCGCCCGTTCATCAGATAGCCGAATTTTTCCTCGGCCTTTTTCAGTACTTCGGGGCTCGGCGCATTGGACATGGGGAACTGGTCCCGCCAGTGGAACGGGCGGCAGGCATCGATGATGGCGACCGAATGGGTCATGTCGCCGACCGCGCGCTGTTGCGGGGTCAGCATGGGGTCAGCCGGGCTGTCCCAGGCACCGGTTATGAAATCGATCGATTGTTTGGGATCGGTGCGGACCATCATGGCCCAGATCAACTGGTCAAGCTCGGTCACGTCCACGTCGTCATCGACCACGATGACGTATTTCGACGCATAAGCCGCCGCGCGGCACTGGGATGCGATCTGCCCGGCCTGGCGCGAATGGCCCGGATAGCGCTGTTTGATGGACACGCCATGCAGCATGCGTGAACCGCCGGTTTCATGACACCAGACCTGTTGTATATCGGGGACGCCGGCATCGATGATATTCTGCTTGAGCATTGCGGACCGCATCACGGCGCGGTAACGCGCCAGCTCGTCGGGGCCCTGGCCCATAGGTGGCACCCCGAGGATGATCGGATCGTTACGATGATAGATAGCTTCTATCCGCAAGACGGTTCGGGGCTCCCTGCCACCGGCGTAATGGCCGGTCCATTCGCCAAACGGGCCCTCCATTATGGTTTCATTGGGATCGACCCAGCCTTCAAGCACAACTTCGGCATTGGCTGGGAAGGGAAGCCCCGTCACCTTGCCCTTCACAAGCTGCATTGCCTTGCCGCGCAAGCCGCCCACCATGTCGAGCTCGAACGTGCCAAGCGGCGCCTCGGTGCCGCCGAAATAGAACGACAGCGGATCGCCCCCCAGCACCATGCAGACTGGCATCATCTCGCCACGTTGCTTGTATTTCTGGCGGTGGATATAGCCGTGATGGCCGCGCGCCGTCAGGAACCCGACTTCTTTCGGTCCATGAACCTGCGCGCGATAGGCGCCTGCATTGAGCCAGCCATCCTCCGGGTCGCGGGTGACGCTGTAGGTGCCGGTGCCGATATAGCGGCCGCCGTCATTTTCATGCCACACGGGGGCGGGGAACTTGGTGACGTCGATGTCATCGCCGGTCAAGACGTTCTCAAAAATGGGGCCATCCTCAACGATGTCGTGCTGGATGATCTTCTGGTCGATCAGGAAGTTTTCGCGATAGGCGTTGGACAATTCCCATTTGCTGAGATGCGCGGGAAAACCCAGCGTCATGTTTCGCCTGGTTCCGGCGAACATGTTCATCAGAAGCCGGAAACCCTTGGGACAGCCCTGGACGTCCTCGAAAACAACGCAGGGGCCGGTTTCTTTGCGCAGCACGGCTTCGGCGGCGAGCCCGATATCCTCTTCCCAGTTAGCGCCTTTGACGTACTCCACCTCGCCCAGCTGGTCGGCCAGGACAAGCCACTCACGAAGGTCGTCATAGGCGATTTTGCCCGCGATATTGCTGCCTGAATTTGTACTCATCTCATCCTCCCCATTC
>Ga0315338_1004947_pt1 | contig 10023 bp, 7 predicted proteins | sample ASW8metaG_FD_204518 | JGI IMG/M metagenome (GOLD analysis project Ga0315338, IMG submission 204518) | Ammonia-oxidizing marine archaeal communities from Monterey Bay, California, United States - ASW #8 | ecosystem: Environmental > Aquatic > Marine > Coastal | place: USA: California | collected...
TATGCCGATGGCCGTGAGTTTGAGTTACCGGCGGAGTACTTGCGGGTATTGTCCCCATCTGCCGAGGTACGCGGACATGGCAAGCCGGTGTTGCAAACCGGCAAACAACATGTCGCGCTCACCGGTGCAGAAACAGCTGGCCGTTATGCGCTCAAGCTGACCTTCGACGATGGTCATGACAGCGGACTCTACACTTGGGCCTATCTTTACCAACTCGCCACCGAGCAAGCCGCGCTATGGCAGCAATATCTCGACCAATTGCGCGCAGCAGATGCCGCCCGCGACCCTCACACCTCCACTGTTCGCTTTATCCCCTGACCCCCATCTCAACCATCTGACGCCTCTAGCCAGCGCTATCTTGTTGTCGTCCTAAAAAGACGGTTAACAGGCTCCGACCCCTCGTGCTAAGTTGTCTCAATCGTGCGACACCAGCTAGCCGGGCATGACTTGCTGATGATCCGCCGCACTGGCTTCCCTGCCTCAGATTGGAGCGTTGAAAATGGGCAACAAGATGAATGACGATTTAAGTCAAAAAACAAGCGAAAGCATTCTCGGCCCCAATCCGGTGATTGGCGTACCTACGCGCGATTTGATCAGCACCGCGCGTATGGTGATGCGCCAGACCGTTAAGCAACCGGTGCACAGCCTCAAGCATATTGGTCGTCTGGGCATGGCGGTTACTGATGTCATGATTGGCCGCTCCGCGATTGCCCCCACCCCGGAAGACAAGCGCTTCGTTGATCCAACGTGGAACCAGAATCCGGTTTACCGCCGCTACATGCAGACCTATCTGGCCTGGCGCAAGGAGCTCAACACCTGGATCAGCAGTGCCGACCTACCGGAGCAGGACGTTAGCCGCGCGCAATTTGTCATCGCGCTGATGACCGAAGCCATGTCGCCGACCAATACCGCGCTCAACCCCGCGGCACTAAAGCGTTTTTTTGAGACCGGCGGCAAAAGCCTGCTGGATGGTCTGACTCACCTCGCGCAAGATATCGCCCACAACGGCGGCATGCCCAGCCAGGTCAACATGAATGCCTTTGAAGTCGGTGGCAATCTGGCTACCACCAAGGGCTCGGTCGTTTTTCGCAATGAAGTGCTGGAGCTGATCCAGTACAAGCCCCTCACTGAAGAAGTCTACGAGCGCCCGGTACTGGTAGTGCCGCCGCAGATCAACAAGTTTTACGTGTTCGACCTCTCGCCGGAGAAAAGCCTCGCGCGCTATCTCTCGGTAAGCCACATGCAAACCTTCGTGATCAGTTGGCGCAACCCCACCAAGGTACATCGCGAATGGGGGCTAACCACCTATATCGAAGCGCTCAAGGAAGCCATCGACGTAGTGTTGAAGATCACCGGCAGCAAGGACCTGAGCATGCTCGGCGCATGCTCGGGCGGCATTACCACCGTCTCGCTGCTCGGACACTATGCAGCGCTGAAAGAGAAAAAGGTGCACTCCTTTACCCTGTTGGTGAGCGTGCTGGATACCGAAGTCAAAACCCAGGTTGCGCTGTTTGCAGATGAGCGCTCAATCGAGGCAGCCCGCAGGATGTCGTACCAGAGCGGCGTGCTGGAAGGCCGCGACATGGCCAAAATATTTGCCTGGATGCGCCCGAACGATCTGGTCTGGAACTACTGGGTCAATAACTACCTGCTAGGCAATGAGCCGCCGGTATTCGACATTCTTTTCTGGAACAACGACACCACGCGTCTTCCTGCTGCGCTGCATGGCGAATTCCTGGAGATGTTCAAGTCCAACCCGCTAACCCGGCCGGGCGCTCTGGAGGTCTGCGGCACGCCAATCGACCTCAAGCAGATCAAGAGCGATTACTACGTCATTGCCGGCCTTAATGACCACATCACCCCTTGGGAGGCATGCTATAAATCGGCCCGCCTGCTTGGCGGCAAGTGCGAGTTCGTGCTTTCATCGAGTGGACATATTCAAAGCATTCTCAATCCGCCAGGTAATCCCAAGTCTCGCTTCTTCACAAACAGTGAGATGACGGACGATTCGAAAAAGTGGCTGGAAACCGCCACCAAACAGTCGGACTCCTGGTGGCAGCATTGGCGCGAATGGTTGCACGTTCGCGGTGGCAAGCGTAAAGCGGCACCACAATTGCTTGGCAATGAAGATTACCCGGCGCTGGAACCAGCACCCGGCACCTACGTTCACGAACGCTGATACGCGTTACCACGGGAAGCGCCCATGCCGCAGAACTATGTATTTCGCACCATCGAGCTGGACGGCCAGTACCTGCGTACTGCCGTTCGGCCGGGTAACAGCAGCGTGCCCCCGCTACTGATCTTCAACGGTATCGGCGCCAACCTGGAACTGGTTTTTCCGTTCGTGGATGCTTTGGACCCCAATCTTGAGGTCATCGCCTTTGACGTACCGGGTGTGGGTGGTTCATCAACACCCGGCACGCCTTTCCGCTTTCCCGGCCTGGCCAAGCTGGCCGCGCGCATGCTGGACTACCTGGATTACTCTCAGGTCAATGTGATTGGCGTGTCCTGGGGCGGCGCCTTGGCGCAGCAGTTTGCCTACAGTTACCCTGAACGCTGCAAGAAGCTGATTCTGGCAGCCACCTCCGCCGGTGCGGTAATGGTGCCGGGGCGGCCCAAGGTGCTACTCAAGATGGCCAGCCCACGCCGTTATATCCAACCCTCCCATGGCGTGAAAATAGCGCCCGATATTTATGGTGGTGCTTTTCGTCGTGATCCGCACCTGGCAGAAAGACACGCCAACAAGGTGCGCTCATCCGGCAAGCTGGGTTATTACTGGCAACTGTTTGCCGGCATCGGCTGGACCAGCATCCACTGGCTGCACAAAATTCGTCAACCTACGCTGATTCTTGCCGGCGACGATGACCCGTTAATTCCGCTGATCAACATGCGCCTGTTGGCCTGGCGCATTCCCAACTCCGAGTTGCACGTAATTGACGACGGCCACCTGTTTCTGATTACCCGAGCGCAAAGCGTTGCGCCGCTGATCATGACTTTTCTTTCAGAAGAAAAGCAGCCTGCGGTCATCCGGCAGCATTCCCCCAGCGCACTAATAAAGAACTGAATTCGGCGCCAGCTCACAAAGCCGTGCTACGGTCGTGCACGGGGGGCTGGTACCTGCCAGCCCTTGCGGTAGACTGAATAACACCCACCCCACCATCTGGACCGGAAGCCCTGGATGCGCGCAAGACTCCACGGACAAGCAATCGCAGGATCCCTGAATGCGGATCTGTCCCGGAGTCTACTCGCCCTGTTGCGCAGTACCCTCGCACAACCCCAGCACCACCAGATCTATTTGCTCAGTGTGACCCGCCTTAGCCTGCTGGCGATCCGGGGCAAACTTGACAATAGCGCCCTGGCCTGCGACATGCGCTTTAAGCACCCAGGCTGGCAGCGACCGTTGCCGCGCCGGTTATTGCAACTGTGGCAGGCCTGGCAGCAACCCTTGCAAGCCTGGCTCGAAGGCCTCGACATAACCGACGCCGAGCGCGCCAACCTGCGTTGGCTACTGGCCCAATTGAGCGCTGCCAGTGCGCCGTCCAACAGTCTGCTTAATCCGGAAATAATCGCCGCCACCTGCGCGAGTCGCGGGGTTAATCTGCGCCGCGGCGCGGTTAACCTGCTAACCGATCACCTGACCCGCCGCCCGTTGGCGATGCCATTGCCAAATGACGAGTACCGGGTTGGCCATGAACTGGCGCAAAGCCAGGGCAGCGTTATCGAGCGCCAGCCCGCCTACGAGCTGATCCACTATGCGCCGCTCACTACCGAGCAGCACAGCCGGCCGCTGCTGATCATCCCGCCGCCCATCAACCGCTATTACCTGCTCGACCTCACACCGGAAACCAGCCTGGTGCAGCACGCCCTAAGCCAAGGCATCGCGGTTTACCTGATCAGCTGGCGCAACCCCAATCCAAGTCACTGCAGCTGGGGGCTGGGTCATTACGTACGCTGTTGCCAGCAGGCTTTGGCCACAGTGCTCGCAACCAGCGCAAGTGCCCAGGCCAGCCTGCTCGGTGTTTGCTCGGGTGGCCTGATCGCAAGTCTGCTAGCCGGCTGGCTACAGGCACGCCGCGAGACTGACTGCCTGAGCGCGCTTAGCCTGTTCATTACTCCGCTGGAGACACACTTGCAAACAGACCTGCACCGGATGGCCGGCAACGATACTCAGCAGCAAATCAGGCGGCAGGTCTGGCGCCAGGGCTATCTGGATGAGCGCAGCCTCGGCAGTCTGTTTACCTGGATGAAGCCGGAGCAACTGCTCTGGGCGCCGGCAATTGAGCGCTATGCGCTGGGCCGCGAGCTGGCCGCCTCGCCTGTCAGTAGCTGGACCCATGACAACACGCGCCTGCCGGCGCAGTTGGTAGAAGACCTGCTCGACCTGCTGCAGCGCGACCCGCTCAACCTGCCGGGCAGCCTGCAAATCAATGGCGAAGTAGTTGATTGCCACAACCTGATGTTGCCCAGCTGGCACCTGGCTGCCGAACACGATCACATAGTGCCCTGGCGCAACGCCTTTCCCGCACAACGTATTGGCCGCGACTGTGTCTTTACCCTCTGCCGCGGCGGGCACATTCAAGGCTTGCTGTGCCCACCACAGCAACCGCGCGCTGGATACCGTAGCGCACCGGTGACCGCAGGCACTACGCAGGAGCGGTGGCACGACTCAACCAGCGCGTCGGAAGGCAGCTGGTGGCCCGCCTGGACCGATTGGCTCAAGACGCGCAGCGGCGCAATGCAGCCGGCAACGCAGCCAACGGCCAACACTGCGCTCGGCGCAGCTCCGGGCCAATACGTCCACCAGCTTTGAGGAGCTCAATGAAAACCCGTGACCGCATCCTGCTCTGCGCCCTGGAACTGTTCAATGAAGAGGGCGAGCCGAATGTCACTACGCTAGAGATGGCCAACGAGCTGGATATCAGCCCCGGCAACCTCTACTACCATTTCAAGGGCAAGGAAGCGCTGCTTGAGGTACTGATCGAGGACTTTCTGCTCAGCACTCGCAACTTGCTAAGCCCGGCGGACGATCCAGAGGCTGTCTCGCCGGAAGACCTCTGGCTGCTACTGCACCTGTTGTTCGAAAGCATCGCCACCTACCGCTTTCTGTTTCAGGACCTTTCCAACCTGATGAGCCGTTACCCCTTTATCCGTTTGGCGATGCACGCCTGGGTAAGCCAGCTGCGCCAATGCCTGACGCACATTCTGCTAGTGATGCGCGCCAGCGAGCAGCTACGTTGCGACGATGCCGGCCAGCAACGCCTGCTGGATGCCGTCTGCCAGGCGTGCCTATTCTGGCTCGATTATCAGCGCGTTGTTGGTGTCGAGCAACCAGACCCGGCTACCGGGGTGCAGCAGGCGCTGGGCTTGCTATTGCCCTATCTGGATGAGGACACCGCGAACTGGATGCAGGCCCTCATAGACAGGTACAGCTAGACACGCGCTTGCCCTGTAAGTACCTACCACTGTGCAGCACATGCACACCCGGCCTCAAGCCGCATTCAATTTCGCCAACCAAGTGGCCTGCTCCGCCTCCGGCAGCATGCTGGCAGTGATGCTGTTGCGCGCCAGCGTCACGGCCTGCTCCCGCGTCATATCCAGTGCATCACGCACAGCTATAAAATTGGCCAGCAGATAGCCGCCAAAATACGCGGGGTCATCGGAGTTGATCGTTACTTTAACCCCCTGCGCCAGCAACTGCAGAATGTTGTGATCCTGCATTTCAGCGAATACTTTTAGTTTAGTGTTGGATAATGGACAAACCGTCAGCGGCGTCTGCTCGGCGATCAAACGCTCGACCAGCACCGGATCTTCAACGCAGCGCACGCCATGATCAATGCGCTCTACTTGCAGCAAGTCCAACGCCTGCCAAATGTAGTCCGCCGGGCCTTCTTCGCCGGCGTGAGCCACCGCGCGCAGTCCTTCAGCGCGGGCCAAATCGTACACCCGCACAAAGCCTTTGGGCGGGTTGCCCTGTTCTGAGCTGTCCAGCCCCACCGCCACAAAGTGTTCACGCAGCGGCAACGCTTCCTGCAAAGTGGCGATGGCCTGATCCTCGCTGAGGTGTCGCAGAAAGCTCAGAATCAACCGCGAACTAATGCCCAGCTGCACCTGCCCATCGGCCAACGCACGACTGATGCCCTGCAATTGCACAGCGATCGAAACGCCTCGCTCGGTATGCGTCTGCGGATCAAAAAACGGCTCCACGTGCACTACGCCATCGGCGGCGCAACGCTCAAGGTAAGCCCAGGTCAGGTCGTAAAAGTCCTGCTCTGTCTGCAGCACTCCGGCACCCTGGTAATAGATATTTAGAAAGTCCTGCAGGTTGCTGAACTGATAGGCCTCGCGCAGCGCATCAACGCTGGCATAAGGTAGTGCCACGCTATTGCGCTCGGCCAATTGAAACAGCAGCTCGGGCTCCAGGCTGCCCTCAAGGTGCATGTGCAGCTCGGCCTTGGGCAGTTGGCGGAGAAAGTCGTTATCGGGAAAGCTCACGGGCAGATTCCTCATCGAATGCTATAGCGCCGACGATAGGCCAGCAGGGCCTTGGCGTCCATGAGCAAATTGACTGGAAAGCGCAGGCCAGAAAAGCCTACGCTTTCCAGCCCGGATTAGCCGTCTATTTTCTGGCTTTCGCCGCCGCAATAAACGCCGCCATTTCGGCATTCTTGTCGGCTTCGACCTTTTGTACATTGGGGTTCTTTGCCAGCTCGGCCAGCAAAGCCTTGGCTTCAGGCAGATCGGCAAGCAGGTCGATGCCAAACAACTTGCCGGCGACCGCGCTAGCCAAATCGATACTGAACAAAAACATGAGGTCGGCGATGGTCATCTCGCTACCCGCGACATAGGGCGCAAACTTGGCATGCCGCTTGAGCGTGGCGACGCCGGCCAGCAGATCGGCTTTTGCCTTCGCCTTTACCGCGTCATCGACCTTGCCGCCGAAAAACACTTCCATGTAGCAGCTACGCGCCGGCAACTCGATATACAGCTCAATTTCCTTGGTCAAGGCGCGCACATAGCCGCGCTCATAGGGATCGCTGGGCAATAGCGCCTTGCCGTCCTGGGTTTCTTCAATATATTCGAGAATTACGTTGGTTTCGTTCAGGAAGCCATGCTCGGTTTCCAGCGCGGGCACCTTACCGCGTGGGCTGATTGCCAGGAACGCCTCGTCCTGACTACCGTGTACGGTATTGATTTCAAAATCGACGCCTTTCTCCAGCAGCGCCAGTTTGGCCATGTTGAAGTAGTTGCTGACGGCAAAGCCATGAAGTGTGATCATCTTTTTGTTCTCCATTGTCCTGCGAGTGTGAAATGCTGCACTCTTGTAACGCTGCCCAGCCAAAATCGCCAGTGTCATCATGGCGCTGAATGGGCGACCAGAGATCGCGCTGCGCTAGCGTGCCGATCTCGGCTTTACTGTCCTAGACTGTACGCCATTCCAACAAGAGGTAATGCCCACATGCTGACACCCGATGAAATTGCTGAAATCAACCTGCTCTGCCAGTTCAATTTGGCCAACTCACAAGAGGGTCTGAAAATTCATCAGCATGATGCCGACGCTGCAACCGTGGCAGCCGCGGCGCGCCTGTTCAAACAGGGCCTGGTCACCCAGCCCGACGGTGGCTATCTCACCAGCTTGGGGCTGGATGCAGCGGAGCATAGCCAAACCCTGCTGACCATTTTACGTGCCGACCCCGCATAAAAGAGACTTCGCATGGCGCAGGCAGGCGAAATTCACCCGCTGATTGACGAAGGCATTGATCGCAAAGCGCTAAGCACCCTGCGCAAGCGTTTCATGGCCCTTAATCAGACCCGCCTGCGTCGTGTTCTGCAGGCTCTGCCTACACGCCAATACAACGTCTTGCAGCTGATACCCCTGCTGTTCGACGTCAACTATCATCTGCTGCCGGGGTTTGTCTCGCGCGAAACCCCGCACGGACTTGCCGGCTACGAGCCTGAAACCGCCGCCCTGCAGAGTGCCCAGGCGCTAACCCGTAGCTACCAATATCGGCGCCACCCCGCCGGTTTTGTGCCGCAGATACTGGGCCTGTACCTGATGGGCAGCGGTGGCACCATTGCCCAATCCGAACAAAGCGACCTGGATATCTGGGTCTGCCATCAACCAGACCTCCCTGAGCACTTGCTTATCGAGCTGGCCAACAAGTGCCAGCTGATTACCGACTGGGCTGCCACACAAGGCTGCGAGGCACACTTCCACTTGGTGAACCCCAGCAGCTTCAGCCGTGGCGACCGCGACAACGCCCTCAGCGTCGAAGATTGCGGCAGCACTCAACACTACCTGCTGCTCGACGAGTTTTATCGCACGGCCATCCTGCTGGGCGGCCGTTACCCGCTATGGTGGCTGGTGCCCAGTTACGAAGAACAGCACTACGCCACTTATACCGAGCGACTGATCACCAAGCGATTCATTCGCGATACTGAAAGCCTGGACCTCGGTCATGTGGCCGGTATTCCTGCCGGGGAGTTTGTTGGGGCAGGGCTCTGGCAGCTATATAAGGGTATCGATTCGCCCTACAAATCGGTACTCAAACTGCTACTCACTGAAGTTTATTCCAGCGAGCATCCTCAAGTACGGTGCCTCAGCTTGGATTTCAAGGCAGCGGTCTACCACGGCAAACTGGACGCCGACGAGCTGGACCCTTACGTCATGATGTACCGCCGCATTGAGCGCTACCTGCTCAGCCGGCAAGATACCGAGCGCCTCGAACTGGTAAGGCGCTGCCTGTACATCAAGGCCAACGTGCGCCTGAGCAAACGCAGCGGCCTGCTCGACTGGAAACGCAATCTGATGGAAAAACTGGTGCGCGAATGGCAATGGGGCCCACGCCAGCTGCAGCAAATGGACAGCCGCCAAGAGTGGCGCATTCGCGAGGTCAGCACCGAGCGGCGCAAACTGGTGAACGAGCTGACCCATAGCTACCGCCTGCTGTCCCACTTTGGCCGCAGCCACGGCGTAATCAATCAGGTCACTAGTCGCGACCTGTCGCTACTCGGTCGTCGGCTGTACGCCGCCTTCGAGCGCAAGGCCGGCAAGATCGAGTTTATCAATCCTGGCATCAGCCCCGATCTCAGTGAAGACCTACTAACCCTCGCACAGAGTACCGCCGGCAACGTTGGCGAAGCGCACTGGAGTTTGTATTCGGGCTCACTGTCAGGCAATGAGCTGGGCGACCAACCGGCACTCAAACGCTCGCGGCACCTGATGGAGCTCTTGGCTTGGGGGCATCGCAACGGTTTGATCGATGCCGCCACACGTTTCGCGCTATACCCCGGCGAGAGCGCGCTGAGTGAGTATGAGCTGAGCAATTTGCTGCTCAGCCTGCAACAGCATTTCCCGCTGCCGCTGCCGGCACTGACCGAAACTGCGCTATCGCGTGCTAGCGAGCCCTGCCAGGTGCTGTTACTGGTCAACATTGGTCTTGACCCATTGCCCGCCAGCAGCCAGAAGAACCAGCACCTGATCAGCAGCCATACTGATGCGCTGGGTTACTCAGGCCTGCGCGACAACCTGATTCTCAGCATCGACCAGATCTCGCTGAACAGCTGGAACGAGCTGCTGGTCACCCACTACCAAGGTGAGCAGGCCTGCATGCAGGCTCTGTGCGACTACCTAAACCAAGGCCGTGAACACCAGCGCCTGCCAGAGCTGCAGGTGCGCTGTTACTGCCGCAACCGTTCCAGCGCCATTGCCGAGCGAGTCGAAGGGATATTCCGCGACGCCGCCCGGCACCTGCTAGCCAGCCCACCGGAACGCTTTCTGGTGCAGGTGCAAACCGGTTACCGCGTGCTGGAATGGCGCGACGAACAAATCAGCATGCAGGAACTAGCCGACCGCGACGCCCTGCTACGCTATCTCGGGCGATCACGGCCGCGCCACCGCAAACTAGCGCTGGATACCTTTGCCCTGCAAGGCCAGGACCTGGCGCTAATTCTGCAGCATGATCAGCCAGGGCGGATCCAGTTGTTCTACCGGCTGAAGCCGCAGTGGCAGGTAGAAATCAGCCT